>Ga0315321_10004204_pt1 | contig 11076 bp, 7 predicted proteins | sample M180m21515metaG_FD_203464 | JGI IMG/M metagenome (GOLD analysis project Ga0315321, IMG submission 203464) | Ammonia-oxidizing marine archaeal communities from Monterey Bay, California, United States - M1 80m 21515 | ecosystem: Environmental > Aquatic > Marine > Intertidal zone | place: USA... | reverse complement strand
CGGCTAGTCCAAGGCGCACTCAATACTCGCAACTTCCAGCAGTCTCTTGACATGCTAAAGATCGACTATGAATACGAACAGTTGCCGAGAGAAATTTCAAACTACACAACCGGATCAAGTTGCTTAAGCAGGAAGGATCCGACAAAGAAGTTTCTGCACAATCCAACCTGCATGACCGAAGGCTCGTGGGGAGAGAGAACTTGGTCTTTTATTGAAAAAAATACAAATAGAGTAAAGTAGCTTGTTAGCTGGGAGTAATGGATAAATATACTTCTTCAGGGCGTTGGCGAGTAGTCTCACGCTATCGGGAAAATAATCTATCCAGTTAACACGCCGGAACAGTTCGCCGTTTGGACGAGGGGCCCGCACTGCTCCCCCCGATCAAAATTTTTTGTACAATATTTTGAAACGGGTTGGGCATTAAGATTTAACGTCTGCCTCTTAAATTATTGATAATCAACCTTATTAGAAATAGAAAAAAAACGCCAAGTACAATCCCTAATGCAATACGTATTATCATTTCAGATTTACTTTAATATCACTAAGGATTTTTGATGGCTGGTTGCATTTCACGCAAGAATTTAAAGAATTCGGATTTTGTTGATAGAATCAATGTATCCTTTTGAGTCAAAGTCAGCTTATAAGTTTCCATCGTTTTTATGAAATTGTAAAATTCCTCTGATTGAGAATTTCTTGAATAGGCCTCCGAGTAAATCCCGGCTGCTTCTGCGTCTGCTCGACCCTGTATTTCCTTCTCCTCACGAGTGGCAGTTGATTCAATTTCGTCTAATTTCCGGAGTTTTGTGCCTTCAATTTCAGCGGCTCTTCCTAGGCCTTCTGAGCGATATTTTTCAGCGCGCTGTTTTCTCTCGGCGATCATGCGTTCGAATATTTTTGCCTGAACCGTCTGAGCATAATTGATTCTTTTAAACTGGAAGTCCAAAAGCTCTATACCATATTCTTTAACTTTCTCCCGTGACTCTACAAGGATTGCATCACTGATCGCTTGGCGCCCGATATCAAAAGGTTGCAATTCACCTTGCCCTTCTGTCTGATTACTATCGATAACTGCCTTCCGCTCCTTATCAGATCGCACAACCTCAACCAAATCGTGTTTGGAGACTGAGGTCCGGGTGGTACCGTCGAGAATATCATCTAGCCGAGACTGAGCAAAAACTTCATCCTTCACAGTCTCAAAGAAGATTTTAGGGTCTGCAATTCTCCATCTAGCATAACTATCAATAGCAATGAACCTCTTGTCTTTTGTGGTCACCTCGCTTGGATGACCGTCCCATTCTAGAATTCTCTTCTCGAACCGCCAAAGCTTATCTACAAATGGCATTCTAAAATAAAGCCCAGGCTTTGTCGTAGGTTTCCCTTGAATTTTTCCGAATCTGGTGATGAATGCCTGATCTTTTTCTGTTACAACATAAATTGATTTAAATGATCCAACGATCGCTAGAAGGACCATTACAGCAAGCGCAATAGGTGTGTTTTTCATTTTTACCTTTCCTGTCTTAAATTCAATAATGGCAAAACTCCAGTAGCACTTTCATCAATAATTATCTTCCGGTCTACTGCTTGATAGATTTCAGACATAGTCTCTAGATATATCCGCTTCCTAGTAATATCTGGAGCTTTTGCATATTCCTCGAAAACTTGCGAAAAACGGCTTACTTGGCCCTTTGCCTCATTCACACGTTTTACTGCGTACCCCTCTGCTGCTTCAATAGTTTTTAAGGCAGTACCCTCTGCTTTCGGTATTTCCTTATTGTAGGCTGCCAGTGCATTTTGGATCGTCGTTTCTTTTTCCTGTTCAGCCTGGTTTACCTCATTAAATGCTGGCTTAACGGCATCAGGAGGACTCACATCCTGTAAAATCACCTGACTTACCACAATGCCCAGAGAGTATTCTTTACAGAGATTTGACAACTTATCCTTTGCTAGACTTTGAATCTCACTTCGACCGACAGTCAGCACTTCGTTAATAGTGCGGTCGCCGATAATTTCCCTCAAAACAGCTTCATTCATATCCCTAAAAGTCTGGTCAACATTCCTGACCTTGAATAAATATAATACGGGGTCTGAGATTTTGTATTGGGTGACCCATTCGATGCTGGCTACATTGAGGTCGCCGGTAAGCATCAATGATTCACTTGAAAAGTTTTGCTGTGAGTATTGAGTCGGCACGTATTCCTGCCGCCCCTGACTTTCCTCTGTTCTGAACCCAAATTCGAGTTTCAGCTGGCGCTGAACAGGTACCTTATATTCCTGCTCAATGAAGAAAGGCAACTTGAAATGAAGCCCCTGATCGACCATTCGATCATATTCACCAAACTTCAAGACGACTGCTTTCTCTTCAGGATCAACTGTAAAAGCACTGGTGTATAAAGCAAAACCAAGCAGAGCTACCGTCAATCCAGGTAATAATATAGCCTTATATTTGGAAAGATTGATTTTGGAAAACTCTTCTAATAAGTCAGGAAGGTCTGGTGGGTTTCTCATAATTACTAACGTCTAAAATTGTTTGTTAAGCAAAGGTTTGGGCGAAATGAGAGGATGTTGAAATAATGAGATAGGTCAAGGGGATTGTATTTTTTACTGTAATTAGTCTTTCATTAACAATCGCGATCAAATCAATCGACGGTAAGAGCTTACTGATTGGCGGCTTGTTGGCTTCCACTATTTTCTTCGCAATGGGTAGCACAAGCCCAACTGATAAATGGGGTGACAAGCAGGAATGGGAAGTTGCCACTTATACTAAATTAGAAAAAAAGATTTCTAATCTTAACAGATAATACGCCCCAAGGCCCAATCGGCTTGAAAGTTAAAGGCGGAACGGAGCCACTCACCCATTCTGGCCAAGTGTTCCGCCGCCGCATCAAGTAGCTCACTGCCTCGCATTCACAAAGCCAACGGTCAGCCGCTAGCAGCGCTGGCCTTTTTTTAGCCCCGCAAAAAAGAGGGGGGTACTAGTATGATGAGGGGCGTTTGGGGGGTGGTCTTCCTAATTTTACTGAATCAAAACTGAATCACTTTTGATTCACTTCAGTGCGTATTCACGCAACCGCCCCCTTAGGCCGAATATCATTGGAATGCGCGTGTTACCGAACTAAAATGAAAGGAGATGAAAAAAGATACCACTTCCAAAAATGGAAAATGGTGGAGGCGGCGGGAATTGAACCCGCGTCCTGAGTAAAGTAACCATGAACCTCTACATGCTTAGTCCGGATTCGTTTTTCGGTGGCGGGATAATGACCGGACGCAAATCCCTGCAACCTAGTACGCATGAAATAAGTTTCGGTTCACTGCGCGCGATCTCCGCAGGTCCCCTAGCCGTCTGTCGTCGCCTGCACCCCCTAGTCGGCGTCAAGGGGCAGACGTCGCGGATCAATTAAGCCGCGAGAGCCAATTCTTCGTTGGCAGTTGATTTTTGGTAAGGCTGATTTACGAGGTTCCAAACCATCCTCGGCATGCAATCCATGACGCGTCCACACAGTCGAATCCAGAACGCCCCCTGATTGTTTGTAATCATCGCTGAAATTAATCACCAAGTCAAGGGGTGGTCGGTCAAACGGCCTGTTTAACTTGATTTTCAGGTGTTTTAGAGCCAAAACACCGGCGCTCATGAGCAAGAAAGCCAAAAAAAAGCCCAACCTCCGTCCTCACTCGGCCATTATGCTTGATGGACCGGACCGTGCGCCCAGCCGGGCGATGCTCTATCCTACCGGTTTTAAGACCGGCGATTTCGGTAAACCGATTGTTGGCGTGGCGTCCACGTGGAGCAATGTCACCCCGTGCAATATGCACATTGATCTGCTTGCACAGGAGTCTGAGCGGGGTGTCAACAAGGCCGGCGGTAAGGCGATTATCTTTAATACCATCACTATCTCCGATGGAATTTCCATGGGCACCGAGGGCATGAAATACTCCCTAGTGAGCCGCGAGGTAATTGCGGATTCCATTGAGACGGTCGTCGGTTGTGAATGCATGGATGGCTTTGTGGCTATTGGCGGTTGCGACAAAAACATGCCGGCCTGTGTAATGGCCATGGCGCGCATGAACCGCCCGAGCGTCTTTGTGTACGGCGGCACCATTTTGCCCGGCTGCATTACCGGGGACACGCGCAAGCTGGATATCGTGTCCGTGTTCGAAGCCGTTGGCGCGCACGCCAATGACAAACTCACCGACAAGGGCCTGCGGGAAATTGAGAGCTGCGCCATTCCTGGGCCCGGTTCTTGTGGCGGTATGTACACTGCCAACACGATGGCCAGCGCCATCGAAGCGATGGGTATGAGTCTGCCTGGTAGTAGCGCCCAGGCGGCGGTGAGTCCTGCTAAGAAAAAGGATTCTCTGGAAGCCGGTGCGGCTGTGCTGAACCTCCTGAAACACGACATAAAGCCGCGTGATATTATGACCAAGAAGGCGTTTGAAAACGCTATCACCGTGGTCATTGCACTGGGCGGCTCCACCAACGCCGTGCTTCACCTGCTTGCCATGGCCAGCGCTGCTAAGGTGAAGCTTTCCATCGATGACTTCACGCGCATTGGCAAGAAAGTACCGGTGATTGCCGACCTCAAGCCGAGTGGTAAATATTTGATGAGTGAACTCGTCGCTATCGGCGGCATTCAACCGATGATGAAGATACTGCTGAAAGCCGGCCTGTTGCACGGTGATTGCATGACCGTCACCGGCAAAACGCTCGCGCAAAATCTAAGGACTGTGAAGCCTTATCCCAAAGGGCAGAAGATTATTCAGTCGCTCAAGAAACCGATCAAGAAAGATAGCCACCTCGTCGTGCTCTACGGCAACCTCGCCCCCGAAGGCGCCGTGGCCAAGATCACGGGCAAGGAAGGCCTGAGCTTCACCGGCACAGCTCGGCCGTTTGATTCCGAGGAGAAGGCCATGAAGGCGATCCTCGCCGGCAAGGTCAAGAAAGGCGACGTAATCGTGATCCGCTATGAAGGCCCCAAGGGCGGCCCAGGCATGCGCGAGATGCTTGGCCCCACCGGCGCCATCATGGGGGCCGGACTCGGCGACGACGTGGCGCTTATTACCGACGGCCGTTTCTCCGGCGGCACCCATGGCTTTGTGGTCGGGCACATCACCCCCGAAGCCTGCAACGGCGGCCCGCTAGCCATGGTGCAGGACGGTGACAAGATCACCATCGATGCCGAAAGCCGCGAGCTAAAGCTCGGCATCTCCAAGGCCGAACTCAAGCGCCGCACGGCGTCCTGGAAAAAACCCAAGCCCAACTACACCACTGGCGTCCTCGCCAAGTACGCCCACCTCACCACAAGTGCCTCCCAAGGCGCAGTGACCGATGCGAACTTGGATTTGGAATAATAATCACACACCCACGGGAGGAGCGAATTCCCTCTCGACTCATTTCACCATAAACAAACGGATGAGATGGCACTCGCCCCTCCCGATTCAACATGGATAAAGCTGCGGTCATTCAGAAAATCATAGAAACGCTCCAAGCCGAACTGGAGACGTACACACGTGCCGCAAAGTTCTCCCATGCAGAAGCGACCGCGGAAGAAAACCGTGCGGAAAACAAGTACGACACCCGGGGTCTGGAAGCCTCTTATCTCGCGGCCGGTCAGGCCAACAAAGTGATGGAACTGGAAGCTTCTCTGGAAACCTTTGAAGGGCTTAAGGAGCAACCGGTTGCGGATGCCATTGAAATTAGTTCTCTGGTTGAACTGCAGCAGGATGGGTTTGTGGAGTGGTACTTTCTCGGCCCCACCGCTGGCGGCACCGAGATTGAAACCGACGACACCGAGGTGTTGGTGATCACGCCGGAATCTCCTTTGGGCAGTCAGATCATGGGGCTGGAGGCCGGAGCGAAAGCTTCCTTGGAATTAGGAGGCCGAACCCAAAAGGCCGTGGTCCAAGCCGTTCTGTAATCGCCCTTATTCTTCGCGACGTTTCGTTGGCAGCTTCCGGAATGGCCCGGCCTTGATCCCCTTGGCATAGATTTCCCACGACACAATCTTACCAGTGGCAAAAGTGCGACCGAGCTCTTTGCCCGCCTTATTGAACAACACCCACTGGTGTCCCACATAGGTATTCTGCGCGTACCCTTCCTCCGGCCGCAGATTGTCCTGATAGGTTTGCAGCTCCCCACTGAAATCCACCCAGCGCACCACAACCGGCTCACTAGTTTTGTTGATAAACTGAATCTTCGTTTGCGTGGCGTTGTGGTTGATCTGCGTGCGCGGCAACACCTCCTGTAACTGGGCCACCTCGGGATAATGCAACTGGCCATTATGCACCAATTCCAACTCGCGCAAGCCCACCAGTTTAAAAAGCGGTTGCAGGTCGACAATCTGATTGCCGGTGAGATGCAGCGTGCGCAGAGCTTTCATCATCTCCAAGCCATCCAATTCCACGATCTTGTTGCTGCCGAGATTCAATTCTTTCAACTGCGCCAGCGCCGCCAGCGGACGCAGGTTCACGACTTGGTTGTTTTGTAGGTTCAACACACGCAGGGATTTTAAATTCACTAACGGAGACAAATCCGTGATGCGGTTTTGGTTGAGCGTAAGCGATTCGAGCTTGGTTAGATTGGCCAATGGCCGCAGATCTTCGATCTGGTTTTGGGTCAAATCCAAGTGCCGCAATTCGCGCAGATTGGCCAACGGCTTCACGTCCGTAATGCGGTTCCCATAGACCACCAAGCGCTTGAGCTGCGTGAGACCTTCCAGCCCTTGGAGGCTTTGCGTTTGGGATAGCCACAGGCTCAGCACCTCCAGCTGACGAAGGTTCGCCAGCGCCTTGATATCGGTCGGCCGGTTGTTATTCAGATACAACACGCGGAGCTTAGCGCATTGGCTAAGCGGTGTGAGGTCCGTAACTTGGTTGTGATCTAGATAAAGCGACTCGAGATTTTTCATCTGCGCCACAGGCGTCAGATCATTAATCCGGTTATTGTGCACCCACAGATGTTTGAGATTGGGCAACTGCGTCAGTGGCGTCAGGTCGGTCACATCCTTTCCGGCCAACCCCACCCGTTCGATCTTGCGATAATCCTCAGGGGTCAGGTCAATATCCACCGGCTTACCCGCCGCACTGTGCAGGGCTGCCGCAATCGCCGCCTGCGCATTTTGGCTGTTAGGCCGGGGTTCCGCAGACAGAAGCCCGTTCAACACCAGAACCGATATGAGAACCACACATCGCACGAGAGAGAGTTAAGCGAATTCCGCCCGTTGTGACAAATGATTCCTTGAACACCTGCCCACAATTTCTAGACTGATTCCGGCTTGAGGACGGCCTCTAATGAAATTGCCCTTTCCTATCATTGCCGGTGCTCTGTTCGCCGGCCTGACCGTTGCGGCGGATCAGGTGATCTCCCAGAATGGTTCCATTCTAGTGGGCAAAGCCCGAATTGCCCAAAATGGTCAGGTGCAAATCGCCGGCCAAACCCTGCCGCCCGAGCAGGTCCAACGGATTACCTTTGAATCCAACGCCCTACAACCCGGGCTGAGTGGGGTCACCTTCAATTTATATCAGGGCAACTGGAAGGCCCTTCCGGATTTCACTCAGCTCTCGATCGACAAGAGCGGCACCATGTCCACCAACCGCCTCGACTTATCTCCGTTGGAACTCGACGGAGCCAACCGGATTTTCCGATTAAACCACGGCGACGCCATGGATCGATGGAGCGCTCCGCCGATCGAGGGTCGGCCCTTTGCCATCAGCGCCACCGTGGTGGCCCAGGGCGATGGTGTAATGGTGGCGCAAGGCGGCAATCAAGGCGGCAATCAAAACGGCATGGCGTTGTATCTGCAAAATGGTCATTTGAATTTTGTAACGCGCATCAAAAATGAAAACACCATTGCGCGCGATGAACTGCCATTCCCCCTGCACGAACCGGTCAAGGTGCTGGCTGAATTCCGTCGCGACATGCAACTGGTACTCACGGTTGATGATCGCGAAGCCGCTCTGGTGGAGGCCCCCGGCATGTTGCCCGCCCGACCCCCAGAAGGATTGAGCGTTGGCTTAGATCAACGCCGCTCGGGTTTGGGTTTATACCGTAATGATCATCATTTCCAGGGAGAACTTCGCAACCTCCAACTCCGCGTCATGGGCATGGGCCTGGTGTATCGCGGCAAACTGAACGTGGCACAAGATGGCGACTACACCTTCAATATCAGCGCCGACGCCGCCACAGAAGTGAAGATCAATGCCCGACCTGTAACTAGCGGGAAGGCTGTCCGTCTTTCGGCTGGCTCGCACCCATTCCAGATGACCTACGCGCAACTGACCACTCCCGCGCAATCGGGCACCCAGGAGAATCTCACCGTGGATTGGTCCGGCCCGGGATTGAATCGCCAACTACTCACCTCCCAGCCCAACCCACAGGCACCTTCCTGGCACCCAGCCGATACGGCCATCCCGTCCGCCGGCATTCTGACTCTGGACGGATCGTTTCTCGCCCAGACCGTCGACCACGTGGACCGCACCCACATTCAGTTTGGGAACACCAAGCTCGAACGCCAAACCATCAGCACCTTGTTTCTGCGTTCGCTGTCCATTTTTGAAACACGCGAACTCGTCGATAAACCCGTCGGCGTCCTGCGCATCGATGGGACCTTCACCGAAGGTAAGCTGATGCGGGTCGATCAGGAAACTGTGACTATCAGCAACATCCTGTTCGGCCTCAAGACCTTGAAACGCGGCATCGACGCCGTGGCGGTTGTGGTCAATCCCGCGACGCCCATTGATCCGAAGGTGTCTATCCTGCTGCACGACGGCTCCATCCTCTTTGCCCCCCAATACTCCGTGAAAGACGGGCAACTCCACCTGCCGGATCATCCCCTACAAGACGCGCCCATCCCCCTTAAGTCCATTGCCGAAATCGTCCACGGGCACGCCCCAAACCATGTAGAACGCGCCGAAGCCCGCTGGGAAAATCATTCTGAAATGGGCCAGCAATTCCTTGGGGACCGCACGCGCAAGGCCATGGAGATCATCAAGAAATTTCGTGAAGCACAGTTCCGCCTAGCCGCCGCTGACAAGCAGTTTATCAAGGCCAAGCGAGCCCTGCCCGCCGCCGAAAAAGCCGAATTAGCCGCCAAAGTAAAACGCGACGACGCCCTGCCATCCCTCACAGCCCCCACTGCCTTGGTCAAGACCCACACCGATGCGCACAATCAAACCCTACAAGTCCTGACCAACGCCGAAAACAAGGCCGCAGCCGACTGCACCCAGACTGGCCAATCCTATAATATTTGGTGGCAGACCGTGCAATCCAAGCGCCGTCCAGCCCTTCAGGCGCTTGCCGAAGCCCAATTGGCATGGCTGCAGGCCAACCCGGATCAACGCCCGGCTCTGGAACAAAAACGGGCCCAATCCGCCCAAACCTTGACCCGAGTCAATGAGGAGATTAAACGGCACCGAACCCAGCTGGACACAAATCTTCATACTGGCCTCAATTCCGATCAGGCCGAAACCGCCGCGCAAGCCCGTCAAGGCGCGGTCTGGCAAAAGCTCTCAGACGCCTCCCAAGCTCTGGCCAAATTTCAGGATGCCTTCAATCTGCTGGATCAAGATTGGATGGAGAAAAAGGCCCTAGCCGATCAACTTCGAGGCGAAGTCAGCCGATCCAAACGCGATTCCGATATGGCCAAAGGCCAAATCGGAATCCTAGAACCTTCGTTGCAGTCCACCTTTCGCCCTTAAAACCGGCCCGATTACCTATCCACAAAGGCTATTCACCGGTTGCATCCCCTGTAAAACCCGCTACATTTTATGAATCCCTTGCAGGGGAATATTTTTCGGAGGAATTATGAAACTGAATTGGATACTCATTTTCGGACTGGCCCTTCTGCCTCTCTGGCTCGAAGCTGCACCCTCAATTCCGGGCGTTAAGCGCCTGAACCAGCAACGCAACGGTCAAGTGCGCATTGGCGCCAGCCTGAATCGCGTGAAGGGTCAGTTGGACAAGCTAATTGCCGAATACAACAATAACGGCTTGGAAGGAGACGATGTCAATGCTCTTAAGCGCTTTCGCGGTATGCTCAATAAGCTCACGGAAGAGGAGATCACCCAGATCATCGTGCAGTTGGATAAGTCCAACCTGTTAAAGGAATCCAAAACCGACGACAGCGCTCTGGTGGCCTTCGTCAGTCAGAAGGACGTCATCACTGACCTCAACACCATTTACCTCGAATGGCAGCAGCAACAAATTTTCCGTGAACTGTCCGATCGCTTCAGAAAGCTGTCCGAGATACAGCGTAAAAACATGTATTGCGCCGTGCAAACCGCCCAAGCCCACAACCAGATTATCCCCACCAATCCCTCCGAAGAATTCAAGATTGATGTCCGCATTCAGGAGCTGGACCAAACCGGCATCGCCGATGAAGCCCAAACCCTAATCAAGAAACTGGAGGAACTTGGTAAAAAAATCAGCCAATATATCGAGCCGCGCCCACGTATGGCGCTGCGCCTCGTGGAAAGCGATCTGCAACCCGCTCTGGATGCCTCCACCAAACACATTCAAGAATACGACCTCGTCAAGGCGGCCGGTCTCGAACGCACCAGCTACATCGCAATGATCAACATCGCCCGGATCCTTGCTCCCAAGCGGGATGATGAGGAAATCATCCGACAAGCTCTTCAGGACGTGAAGGACGCCATTGACGATCAGCAGGAACTCAAGGATGACACCTTCCAATTGGACGAATCCGAAAACCCGAATTCAGACGAACTCTCCCAACAACAAGCCGACCTTGTGGACCGAACCGATTTCATCCGACAGGATGTTGCTGAACTCGTTCCAAATGCCGCACAAGCACTGGGCCTATCCACGGATAGCCAGCAGGAAGCCCGCGCAGCCCTAAGCATTCCCACCACCAACGCAGCAGCAGCTGCAGAGCAACAGGCCAGTGCGCTGGAGAGTTTTGGTGATGCCCAAGCCGCTCTAGAGGCCGCCCTCGAAGCCTTTGCCGAAGGCCAAGGTGAAGGCCAAGGTGAAGGCCAAGGTGAAGGCCAAGGTGAAGGCCAAGGTGAAGGCCAAGGTGAAGGCCAAGGTGAAGGCCAAGGTGAAGGCCAAGGTCAAGGAGAAGG
>Ga0315321_10004201_pt1 | contig 11082 bp, 6 predicted proteins | sample M180m21515metaG_FD_203464 | JGI IMG/M metagenome (GOLD analysis project Ga0315321, IMG submission 203464) | Ammonia-oxidizing marine archaeal communities from Monterey Bay, California, United States - M1 80m 21515 | ecosystem: Environmental > Aquatic > Marine > Intertidal zone | place: USA... | reverse complement strand
AATATTTTCACCTGATAGCACTGATAATAATTCGTCTTGACCGTTGCCCGCTACACCACCAATTCCTAAAATTTCATTTTTATGAAGGGTCAGAAAAATATTTCTTAAGGACACACCAAATTGGTGGGTTGCCTTTAAATTTAAATCAATAACCTCTAAGATAGGCTCTCCGAGGCTGGTTTTAGCTCTAGCAGGTATTTTCAATGATGATCCAACCATCATTTCTGCTAATTCTCGAGCGGATTTTTGGGAAGGTTTACAGCTAGCCACAACTTCACCTTGCCTTAAAATAGTGGCTTCATTACATAATTCACGGATCTCCTCAAGCTTATGAGATATATATAAAATCGAAGTACCTTGTGACGCAAGCTTACGTAAAGTTTCAAATAATATTTCAACCTCTTGAGGAGTTAATACTGAGGTGGGCTCATCCATGATTAGCAAACTTGGATTCTGTAATAGACAACGTACTATTTCAACTCTTTGGCGCTCACCAGCAGATAACGTCCCAACTAATCTGTTTGGATCTAGTGGTAGGCCGTATTCGTTAGATACCTTTAGAATATTTTTTGATAGCTCTGTTGCTGAAGGAGGATGTTCCATTCCTAAAGATACATTTTCAGCAACCGTTAACGCTTCAAATAATGAAAAATGTTGAAAAACCATAGCAACGCCAGTATTTCTGGCGAACCTTGGTTCATCTGGAATATATAACTCTCCATTAAAAAACATTGAGCCACTATCTGGTTGAATAAGGCCGTAGATAATCTTTACGAGGGTTGATTTCCCTGCTCCGTTCTCGCCCAGTATAGCATGAATTTCACCTTTTTTAATGGCGATATCCACACACTTGTTCGCTACTACTCCAGGATAAGTCTTGGTTACTGACTTGATTTCAAGCAACGCTTCCAAGACTACGCTTCTTTAGCAAATTTAATTAATTTATCATTGGTAAGTAACATGCTAGCCACCCCTATAGCTATTTCTTGTGGAGACTTTCCCAACGAAGGATTCCCAATTGGACATATAATCCTATTTATTTGTTCGAATGTATAGCCTAATTCATTCAATCTTTTTTTAAACCGTGCCCATTTTGTTTTTGATCCTATTAGTCCAGCTGACAAAAAATTTTGCTTCAATAATTGATTGCAAATTTCTAAATCTAATGCATGAGAGTAAGTCAATATTAAGTGGTGAGTTTTAGGTGGTGCATATTTTACAACATGTGCTGGTTGAGCCGTGATAAGCTTATCGACATTATTTGGAAAATTAGTCGGATATCTATCATTTGATGTATCAATGCAAGTGATCGAAAATTGCTCTAACTGGCTTAATATCTGCACAATCGCTGTTCCAACATGGCCAGCCCCATATATCCAAATAGGTTGCTTGGTTTTAGTTAAAGGTTCAAACAACCAACCATCTTTAAACACACTTTTGATTGGAAGTGATTTATTTCGGTAGTTTTTAAATAAAGCAGAAACATTCAGTGTTTTTTGGTTTTTGGAGATAGGGCGGGCAAAAAAACCTTCGTCTTCTAATATCCATTTGATTTTTTTGCTATCTAGAATCTCGATTAATAATTCAACGGAGCCTCCACAACATTGACCCATATCAGGGCCTAAATTAAGTTTTGTGATTGTTGAGCCCTTATCACTGTTAAGAATTTTTATCGCTGATTGTGTTGCTTGATATTCTAGTGTGCCACCTCCTATTGTTCCTAGTTGTCCTCCACTCCAAACCAACATGCTGGTGCCTTCATTTCGCGGAACAGAGCCATAAGTTTTAAGGATTAAAATACGAGCAATAAATTTGTATTTTTTTATGTGCTCATTAATAGTTTTTCGGTCAAAGCTCATATTATTTTGCTACTATTTGGTTTTGAACAGCGAACAGAATTCTTTCTGCCGTAGCTGGAGCATCTAACACTACAGGAGACTTTCCTGAACCCGTTGCAGCTACAGCATCAGTTAATGCCATTAATGCCGAAATACCTAGCATAAAGGGCGGTTCTCCAACAGCTTTAGATCTATAAATTGTTCTTTTTTTATTACCGTTGTATTCATACAGATGGGTATTGAAGATCTTTGGCCTATCAGAACAAGCAGGTATTTTGTAAGTCGATGGAGCATGGGTTTTCAGATTACCATTTTTGTCCCATACCAGTTCTTCCGTTGTTAACCAGCCGGCTCCTTGGACGTAGCCCCCTTGTATTTGACCAATGTCTATTGCTGGATTTAGCGAGTTTCCAACATCGTGTAATATATCGGTTCTTAGGATTCTGTTCTCACCCGTTAATGTGTCAATTATTACTTCCGTTACAGCTGCACCGTAAGAAAAGTAGTAGAAAGGATTTCCTTTTCCTTTAATCCTGTCCCATTTTATTTCAGGAGTCGCATAAAACCCTGTTGCACTTAGACTTATTCTATTCTCGTATGCAACTTTTATAACATTGCTGAAGCTGTCCACCTTATTTCCAATTTGGACCTGCCCATCATTAAATATAATTTCTGTAGTTTTTACGTGATGAATTTTGCTCAAAAATAATTTAATTCTTTTTTTAATCTTATTACATGCCGCTTGGACGGCCATGCCGTTCAAGTCTGATCCTGAACTTGCTGCAGTAGCTGATGTATTTGGTACTTTGCCTGTATCTGTTGCGGTTATTTTTACATTTGTAATTGGTTGTGAAAACTCTTGCGCAGCCACTTGTGCAACTTTTTGAAATAAGCCTTGGCCCATTTCTGTCCCGCCATGATTAATTCTGATTGAGCCGTCTTGGTATACATGAACCAAAGCGCCTGCTTGATTCAGATGTGTTAATGTAAAGGAAATACCAAATTTCACCGGTGTTAATGCTATTCCCTTTTTTAATATATTATTTTTTGAATTCCATTGAGCTATATCTTTTCTTCGAGCTTCATAATGCGAAGATTTTTTTAATTTTTGAACTAATGGTCGAATGATACTATCGGTTACCGGCATATGATATGGTGTAGTTTGTAAATTATCTTGGTTACTTGTTGGACCTTTATAAAAATTTAATTCACGTATTTTTAGTGAGTCTTTGTTCAGGAATTGTGCTATGTGATTTATTACTTGTTCGATGCCAACCATTCCTTGTGGTCCACCAAATCCACGAAAAGCCGTGGCTGATTGAGTGTTGGTTAATAATCTGTAAGAGGTTATTTCTGCATCCGAAAGAAAGTATGCGTTGTCACTATGCAACATGGCTCTGTCGGCTACGGGTAAGCTTAAATCTGCACTCCATCCGCAACGGACAAATTGCTGGAAAATTACCCCATTTATTTTACCATTATCATCAAACCCAACCCGGTAATTAATTCGGAAATCATGACGTTTTCCAGTTATTATCATATCATCATCGCGATCATATCTCATCTTGCAAGGCTTACCGGTTTTTTTAGCCATCAGTGCACAAGCTACAGCTAGTGCATTAGCTTGGCTTTCCTTTCCACCAAAACCTCCACCCATACGCCTTACTTGTACACGAATTGCATTCATTGGTTTTTGTAATGCATCAGCCACTTTATGCTGAATTTCAGTAGGATGCTGTGTGGAGCAGTGTATGGTGACATCACCATCATCATGTGGTATCGCAAGAGCAGCTTGACCCTCTAAATAGAAATGTTCCTGGCCTCCGAGTTCAAATGATGCGTCTAACTTATGTTTAGCTGCACTTATTTTATGTTTGGGAGTTCCTTTTTTATAAGTTAAAGGTTTTTCAAGAAAGCTTTTGGCTTTAAGAGCTTGATCGATACTAATTATAGCTTTTTTTGCTTTTATATTTATCTTTGCTAACTTTACAGCTTTTCGGGCCAGTAAATGACTTCTGGCAGCACAGATGAAAATAGGTTGCCCGATATAATTAACTGTCCCATCGCTTAAAAGTGGTTCTGGAAAAGGGGCAGGAGAGATATCATTTTTACCAGGAATATCAGCAGCAGTGATTGTCTCTACAACTCCGTCAGCGGCCAGCACCTTTTGTAAATTTATTGAAGTGAGCGTTCCATGCGCAACTTCTGATAATCCAAATACTAAATGAAGAGTATTTTCGGGAGTGGCAATGTCGTCTGTGTATTGAGCGGCACCAGTTACATGTAATAAGGCCGCGTCATGCGGGCTAGGCTTACTGACAGTCATCACACAACCCTCAAAACATCAGTATTTGTTTCCAGTGCTTTAACCTCTAAATAATATTTTTTTAAAAGGTTTTTAGCGGTCAATTTCCGATACTCTGCCGAGGCCCTTAGATCGCTAATTGGATTAAAATCTTTATCAAGCTCCTCCATCGCATGTGATATTGTTTCATCTGACCAAACACGACCAATTAAAGATGTCTCAGTGAGAACGGCTCTTTTTGGGATTTCCGCCATTCCACCAAAAGCTATGCGAGCTGTCTTCACTTTGTTCTTTGTGAAAGTTACGCTAAAGCATCCACAAATAGCAGAAATGTCCTGATCAAACCTTTTCGAAATCTTGTAGCATTTTAGATTTGACTCGGTTACTGGGATTTTTATCGATTCTATGAATTCTCCCGGTTGCCTATCTTGAACACCATACTTTAAAAAGAAGTTTTCAATTGGTATTTTTCGGTGTTTTCCGCCCTGGTTTAGAATAATCGACGCTCCTAATGCTATCAAAGCAGGTGGACTGTCACCAATCGGTGAACCATTCGCAATATTTCCTCCCAAAGTTGCAGCGTTTCTAACTTGCATTGAGCCATATCTTCTTAATAACTCTGAAAAATCGGGATATTTCTTTTTCAACAACTGGCGAAGTTCCTCAATTGTGACACTTGCTCCCACTGTATAACTGGTTTTAGATGTATTAATTTTTGACATTTCGTCGATCTGTCCAACAAAGCAAATTTTCTTTATATCGAGTAGATTTTTTGTAACCCATAACCCAACATCTGTTGCGCCACCAACCAGTGTTCCCGTAGGATTGCTCACACACCATTTTTCTAATTCCTTTATAGTTTTAGGCAGATGGTGTTTAGTTTCAGATTTACTGTCAGGCTGATTAATCTGTCTCAACTTTTTGTTATCTTCAGAAACCCAACTTGGTCTAATGTCATCTTGCGCTGCTTCAGCAGCGTCAATAATAGGTGCGTATCCAGTGCATCTGCATAAATTTCCTGCGATAACATCATCGTGATTTCTATCTTTGTTTAGTTGCCCAGCGATTAATGAGACAATAAATCCAGGTGTGCAGAAACCACATTGACTTCCATGCTTTGCTATCATTTCACGCTGAATTTTTACCTCTTTATTGTGATCCTTAACGCCTTCAATTGTACGTATAACTTTATTGTTTAATTGAGGAAGAAACAAAATACATGCGTTTAGAGCTTTGTAGTCGGGCTTTCTATCTTTCAGATTTGTCACCAGTACGGTGCAGGCTCCACAATCGCCCTCGTTACAACCTTCTTTAGTGCCAGTTAATTTTTTTTCTTCTCTTAACCAGTCCAGTAATGTTTTAGTGGATAATGGATTTTCCAATGATATTTTTTGACCATTCAAAATAAATTTTATTTCAGCCATTAGCTTCCTCGATAGGTTGAATAACCAAATTGTGAATACAACAAGGGGATGTGATAATGTCTATTTTCATTGATACAAAAATGTATTGGAACTATTTTTAAAAATCGATTTTGTATTTTTGATTCATCGTGTTTGTCTTGATAGAGCCCAACATGGAATAGTATTTCATAATCACCTAATTTAAAATCTGATCCACTCAAAATTGGATTATCAACCCTTCCATCCTTATTGGTAAGCCATGAACCAATAAGTAACTTATCACTATCAAGGATTTTGAACAGTTCAATTTTCATATTTGAGGCTGGAGTTCCTGTACTTGTATTTAACACATGAGTTGTAAGTTTGCCCATTTTGCCTCCAGTTGTTTTTATCATTCTCTCACCTTATATGTTTTTGGCAAGAGAGATTATCAATATATTGAGCATGTATTTTATAAATACTTAATATAAACGGTTTCTCTTTCAGATAGTATCTATTTATGATTAATATGAATCATGAAAAAAGAACCCAAATTCATTCATTTGCGCCTCCATTCTGAGTATTCTTTGTTAGAGGGTGCAATACCCGTAAAACAGATTGGTAGATTTTGCAAAAACACTAGGATGCCAGCCGTAGCAGTAACAGATACAAATAATATGTTTGCAGCTCTGGAATTTTCCACATTAGTTTCCGCAGAAGGTGTACAACCTATTATCGGTTGTCAGATTGAAGTAAATTTGCAATCTGGCCAATCGGATGTGATGCAAAGTTTTGAAAAGAACTATCTTGTCTTATTAGTTCAAAATGATGTTGGGTATAACAACCTTCTTAAGTTAAACTCTTTGTTTTATCTTGGTAATAAAGATTCCCAAACAGGATTGAGTATTGATGATATTTGCTCCCACAATAGTGGATTAATTTGCCTTACAGGTGGTGCTAATGGCCCGATAGGACAGCTAATATCAGATGGGCATAAAGCAAAAGCACATGCATTATTGGAGCAATTAGAAAATCACTTCCCACAACGTGTGTATGTTGAAATCCAGAGACATCCCATTTCAGATGGGCATAATTTAGATATTGAAATTTTTACAGAAAAAACTTTAGTAGAATTAGCTTATGAATTGGAGCTTCCACTAGTTGCTACTAACGATGTGTATTTTCCTTCAAGAGAAATGTTTGAAGCACATGATGCATTGATATGCATTGGTGATGGTACTTATGTTGATCAGAAAGAGGAGAGACGACGGTTTACCACTGAACACTATTTCAAAACTCAGGAGGAGATGGTTGCCCTATTTGCTGATCTACCAGAGGCCATTAAAAATACTGTTGAAATAGCAAAAAGATGTTCATTTAAAGCAAATGTGCGTGAGCCAATCTTGCCTAAATTTGCAGATAATGAGGTTGAGGTTCTTCGTTTACAAGCCGCAGAAGGACTGAATAAGAGATTATCAAAAATTGAACCTGTTACTTCAGAAGAAGAGTATAAGAAAAGGCTAGATTTCGAATTAAAGATTATTGAAGAAATGGGGTTTCCAGGATATTTTTTAATTGTAGCTGATTTTATTAAATGGGCTAAATCACGAGGTATACCAGTAGGTCCAGGTCGAGGTTCTGGCGCTGGTTCATTGGTGGCATATTCTTTAACCATTACAGATCTAGATCCTTTAAGATATTCGTTGTTGTTTGAAAGATTTTTGAACCCAGAACGAGTTTCGATACCTGATTTTGATATTGATTTTTGTATGGATCGTAGAGAGGAAGTCATTCATTACGTACAAGAAAAATATGGTAATGACAAAGTAGGCCAAATTATCACATTTGGAGCATTGCTTTCTAAAATGGCGATACGTGATATTGGCCGTGTTTTGCAAATGCCATATGGACAGGTAGACAGGTTGTCTAAATTGATTCCTTTAGAAGGAGTTAGGCCCGTTTCAATAAAAAAAGCATTAGCAGATGAACCTAAACTGAAAGAAGAGGCCAATTCAGAAGAGGTTGTTGGTCGGATGTTGACTTACGCTCAACAAGTTGAGGGCCTGTTACGCAATGCAGCAACTCATGCTGCGGGAATTGTTATTGGTGATAGACCGTTAGATGAATTGGTTCCTTTGTACCAGGATCCTCGATCTGAAATGCCTGCTACTCAATTCAATATGAAATGGGTTGAGCAGGCTGGATTGGTAAAATTTGATTTTCTAGGCTTAAAAACTTTAACCGTCGTTCAGAACGCAGTTGATCTTTTAAAGTTGCGAAATTTAGAGATCGATATTGGGAATATTCCTTTAAATGACAAAGCAACTTATGATCTTTATTCAAGTGCCAAAACGGTTGCAGTATTTCAGGTAGAGAGTGCTGGAATGATGGATGCCTTAAGAAGAATGAAACCGACATGTATTGAAGATATTGTTGCGTTGGTAGCTCTTTATCGACCTGGTCCAATGGAAAATATCCCAGCTTATTGTGAGGTTAAAAATGGGCAGCGGAGTTTGCAATCTATACATCCGTTAATTGACCATATTTTGGAAGAAACTCAAGGAATTATAGTATACCAAGAGCAAGTAATGCAGATAGCACAGCTAATGGGTGGTTATTCCCTTGGGGGCGCTGACCTTTTAAGAAGGGCGATGGGAAAAAAAATTAAGGAAGCTATGGATGCGGAGCGGCCAAAGTTTGAAACTGGTGCGGCAAAAAAGGGAGTAGATAAGCAAAAGGCTAAAGAAGTTTTTGATTTGTTAGAGAAATTTGCCAACTATGGCTTCAACAAATCTCATGCAGCTGCTTACGCTGTAGTGAGTTATCAAACAGCATGGCTTAAAGCTAACTATCCTGTTGAATTTATGGCAGCTGTGATGAATTGCGATATACATTTAACTGAAAAATTAAACGTCTATAAGCAGGAGGTGGAGCGTTTAGGAATACAATTATTTGCACCTTGTATCAATAAATCTGCTTCTACATTTTCGGTTTTTGAGCAAAATATTTATTATGCACTTGGTGGTTTAAAAAATATTGGCGTTGAGGCAATGGAAATGATCACTAAAACCCGAGGAAATGACTTATTTATAAATATTTTTGATTTTGCACGACGAGTAAACCTAAAACGAGTTGGTAGACGCCCGCTTGAAATGCTTACTAGAGCGGGTGCATTTGATGTTTTAGATTCCAACCGTCAAAAGATATTCAATTCCATTGATGCTTTGATAAATTACTCAACAGCGGTCAATGATGAAAAAAGCTCTTCACAGGTTTCATTATTTGGCGACAGTGGCGAAGATCTGCCAGAACCTAGATTGTCAAAAATTGATGATTGGTTACCGATGGAAAAATTAAGTCATGAGCATATGGCCGTCGGCTTCTATCTGAGTGGGCACCCACTAGATGATTACAAAAGCTCTCTGAAACGTAACAACATAATAAACTTTTCAGAAGTGGAAGCTAAAGTGAAAAATGGGGCTTCCATAATTAAGATAGCAGGTTCAGTTACAGCTCGACAGGAGAGAAAATCAGCTCGTGGAAATAGATATGCGTTTGTGCAACTATCTGACCCCACTGGGATTTACGAAGTAACTATGTTTTCAGACGTTTTAGAGATTTCTAGATCTAATTTGGAACCAGGTGATAATGTTGTGTTGACAGTTGATGCTAATATCGAAGGTGGCCAATTAAAAATGTTAGCTAGGTCTGTTCAGTTAGTTGATAAAGCTATTTTAAGTGGTACTTCAGCGGGCTTATGTGTCTATGTTAATGAGCCCAATGTACTCCCTTCTGTTGCTTCAGTTTTAGAAAGAGCAAAAAAAGCAGTTAATAGCAAATCAATAGGCCCAATAAGACTTTATTTAATGCATCCTAGCTTGCCGGGAGAAGTCGAGATGGAATTAAAAGGAAAGTTTCCTGTCACACCAGAAATAAAAGGTGCTCTCAAATCTTTGGGTGGTGTTGTTGAGGTGGAGGATTTTTAATAAATCATAATTAAAAATAGTTATTGATGTGATAATTACCAATGAGGTGGTTTAACGTCTGCTACTAAAATTGAGTTGTTGTCATCTAGTTCCCGCTCTGCTTCTCGCACCATTAGTAACTCTATTTTTTTTCTTAAGACTGATATTTCTTTGTCTTGTCGAATAATTACAGTGTCTAACTCTTCAAGCATTAGCTCTAGCCGAGCGTATTTTTCCTCCAAAACTTTAATATTTTTCATATTTATTCTCACCTCACATCAGTATGTTCGTTTACAAAAAATTTATTTAAATTACTAGGCCCTCTTATGCCAAAGCTTGCTCCTTTGCAGGGCTTGGTTTAGGACAGATAAAAAACAACTAATTGGCAAGCAAATGGCTAAAGAAAAGAAAATTAAATCGAAAAGGCCTAAGGCAGAACCTCCTAAAGGTTTTAGAGACTATTTTGGTGATGAAATTAATAAGCGAAATTTGATGCTTCAGCGTATTACTGAGGTGTATCAATTATACGGGTTCGATCCATTGGAAACGAGTGCTATTGAAAATGTTGAAGCCTTGGGAAAATTTTTACCAGATATTGATAGGCCAAACGAAGGTGTTTTTGCTTGGCAAGAAGAGGAAAATTGGTTGGCCTTGCGATATGACCTAACAGCTCCATTAGCTCGAGTTTATGCGCAAAATCAAAACAAACTTCCTAACCCATACCGTCGTTATTCTATGGGGCCTGTATGGCGCAATGAAAAGCCAGGTATAGGTCGTTTTAGACAATTTTATCAATGTGATGCTGATACTGTTGGAGCAGCAAATATTTTAGCTGACGTTGAGATGTGTACAATGCTTTCTGATACCTTGGAAGCAGCAGGGATAAGTCGAGGTGATTATATAGTTAAAGTTAATAATCGGAAAATTTTAAATGGGGTACTTGAAAATATAGGTTTATTTGATGAAGCAGAATTGGACAAATTCTCACAACAAAGAGGGATAGTGCTAAGAGGCATAGACAAATTAGATAGGCTTGGCACAGGAGGTGTTAAAGAATTGTTAGGAAGAGGGCGACAAGATGGTAGTGGAGACTATACTAATGGAGCTAATTTATCTGTTCAACAAATAGATTTGGTGCTTAAGTTCTTGGAGGCAAATTCAGAGAGCAACTCAAAGACTGTATCTAAATTATCAGAATTAGTTAAAGGTTCCCAAGTTGGAGAACAAGGACTGCAGGAACTTGAAAAAATATGTGAAGCTACGGACAAACAGGGTTATAGTGCTGATAGGATTAAGATTGATCCATCTGTGGTAAGAGGCTTAGGTTATTATACTGGTCCAGTTCTCGAGGCGGAGCTGACATTTGAAATAACTGATGAAAAAGGTAGAATTAGGCAATTTGGCTCCGTGGCTGGCGGTGGAAGATATGATGATTTAATTAAGAGATTTACTGGCCAAGAAGTTCCAGCAACAGGAATGTCCATTGGCGTTGATCGATTGCTTGTGGCTTTGAAAAGTAGAAGTGACTCAACGAAATATGCTAAAGGTCCCGTTGTCATCACGGTAATGGATCGTAACCGATTAAATGATTA
>Ga0315321_10004200_pt1 | contig 11083 bp, 12 predicted proteins | sample M180m21515metaG_FD_203464 | JGI IMG/M metagenome (GOLD analysis project Ga0315321, IMG submission 203464) | Ammonia-oxidizing marine archaeal communities from Monterey Bay, California, United States - M1 80m 21515 | ecosystem: Environmental > Aquatic > Marine > Intertidal zone | place: USA... | reverse complement strand
CGGGCTCGCCAACTTCCTCAACATCCTGCTGGCCCGCGACTGGCCGGTGTTCTCGCCGCTCAGCTTCTACACCACACTCGGTGTCACCATCCTGTGGACCGCCGCCAACGTCACCCTCCATGTGGGCATCGGCGTGGCGCTGGCGATGCTGCTGCGAGAGCCTTGGCTCAAGATGCGCGGGGTCTACCGGGTGCTGCTCATCCTTCCGTGGGCCATCCCCAACTACATCACGGCCCTCATCTGGAAGGGCATGTTCCAGAAGCAGTTCGGCGCCATCAACGCCATCCTGGGACTGCTCGGAGTGGAGCCTGTGAGCTGGTTCTCACAGTTCTCCACCGCTTTTGCCGCCAACCTCACCACCAACACCTGGCTCGGCTTCCCGTTCATGATGGTGGTGACGCTGGGGGCGCTTCAGGCCATTCCGCGCGACCTGGAGCAGGCCGCTGAAGTGGATGGGGCGTCGGGCTGGCAGCGCTTCCGCCACGTGACCTTGCCGCTGCTGATGCCAGCACTGCTGCCCGCGGTCGTGCTCGGCAGTGTGTGGACCTTCAACATGATCAACATCATCTACTTGGTGAGCGGCGGCGAGCCGGATGGGTGGTCTGAGATCTTGATTAGTGAAGCCTATCGCTGGGCCTTCGACCGGAACCACCGCTACGGCTACGCTGCTGCTTATGCAGTGCTCGTGTTTGGCGTGCTGCTGGTGTACTCTCGGGCGACCGATCGCTGGCTGAGGGGCTCCAGACACTAGGTAAGGGAGAATGACATGCGCACTTGGGCCTTTTTGCTGTTCGCCGTAGGCTGTGCTTCGGGAGAAGCCGAGTCTGACGACAAGGACCCGGGCGGCTCCCTCAGCATCGACTCCACCGATGACATCGCGGACATCTGCAGTGAGTCGGAGCCCATCGCGGTCAAGCTGTCGGTGGAATTTCCGGCGACGTCTCCCGACTGCCCCTGGGACACCGCCGACAACCTGTCTGAATCGCAGGGCTACATCACGGCCCGCATCGAGCAGACCGCCGATCTTGCGCTGCCTGAGGGCGTCGTCGTCTGTGGCATGAACTACGACTTCCTGTTGTCGGGTGGTGAGGGCACCCCGATGGTCTACGACGACAACTTCTACTTCACCTTTGACGACGTGGTGCTCGCCACCTCCTACGGCCCAGCCGTGTCGGACGGATGGCTCGAAGAAGAAGGCGACCTGCCGCTGTACGACTGGGACAGCATCGCCGGCCGTGAATTCCAGCACAGCGATGTGCCGAGCTGGTGTCTGGGCCAGGACGACGGCTCGTCGGAGTGCGACATCCCGCCCACCGAGACCGAAGGCATCTTGTCGCTGGCATTCGGCACCAACATCGTCGAAGAGCTGTCGCTGCGGGCGGTGCAGGAGGAACGCTTCGAGTTCGGCTTCGTGACTACGGGCGACAACGACCCTGATGTGGACTGCGCCCACGCGGACTTCGAGTTCCAGGTGGAGGTCGGCTACGTCCGGCTACGCTGAGAGCCCGAGGCGTCCGGGCTGACGGACGGCGAGGTGGTGCCTGGCCACCACGGCAAGGTTCGGCTGGCCTCGCGTGAGGCGGAGGCTCCGCAGTCCCCCAAGAACGATGATGGCGGACATATTGGAGTGTCCGCCCGTGAGCCGCAGGGGAGGGCGCCTAAAAGGGCGGCCAGCTTCCGCCAAACGCCGAGACCATCACCTTGAGGTCCTTGTTGAGGCCCTTGGTGACCTTGGCGGCCCGCTTGGGCAGCTGGCTGGCGACCTTGATGTTGTCCTTGACCACACCGAGGTTGCGCACGATGGCGATGGCGTTGGTGGGGTCGCTGGTGATCTCGCTCTTGAGGCTGCTCGGAAGCGCCTTGGCTTCCTTCACCAGCTTGGTGGCCTGCTTGGGCACCCCCGCGAGCTCCTTGATGGCCTTGGGGTAGCTCTTCAGCAGCACATTGCAGGCCTCGATGCCTTCTTTGATGTGAGGAGGCAGAGCGTCAGAGGCCTCGAGTGTGGGACTGCCGCCATTGACCTTGACGTTGACCTTTCCCTGGGCTTCCTTCTTTAAGTGCGCCATGGCGGCGGGCAGGCTGGTGCCCTTCTTGAGGCCGAGCGCCGAGTTGATGGCGTCCTTGCCCTTGCGGCGATGCTTTTGCGCCTTGGTGACCTTCTGGTCGATCTTCTTGAGCGGCTTGAAGACTTTGTCGAGGGACTTCACACCGGTGAGCTGGACGTGGACAGCTTTTGCCTTCTTCTTCTTCTTCTTGCCCTTTTTTGCGACTGCGGGTCCCGGCGCAGCGATGGCGAGCGCGGCGAGCACGGCAAGGGCGGAACGAATCCAAGTGGGGCGTCGGGGAGTGGACATAGGTTGTCTCCTCGGGTGAACGATAGAATAGAAGCGTATCGCACCAGACCCCCTCGATATTCAGCGGCAATGGGTCTGAGCCAAAGTAGGTACATCTGTGTTGGGCGTGGGCAGTCGTCTTGTGCGCGGGTCGCTCGCGTTAACCTTCGCCTCATGGCGAGTCCCTCAGCCCGTGCCCCATCGACGTTGCGCCAAGCCGCGACGCATGCGCTGCTCATCGTGGCTTGTGTGGTGGTGCTGTATCCGGTGCTTTGGGTGCTGAAGATGGCCCTCACGCCGGGGCAAGCATTCAGCCTCGACCCCAACCCGCTGCCTACCGTCATCTCGTTCCAGAACTTCTGGGACGTAATTTCGCACAGCGAAGGGGGCATCTGGCTGTTTGGGCGCCAGCTGTTCAACTCGATCGTTGTGGCGCTGGTCACTTCAGTCATCGGCATCAGCCTGTCGTGTACCGCCGCATATGCAATGTCGCGGTTCACCTTTCCGGGTCGCGATGCGGGCATGCGACTGTTCTTGGTGACCCAGATGTTCCCCGGGGTGGTGATGCTCATCCCGCTCTACATCCTGCTCGACGAGCTGGGTCTGTTGGACAGCTTGATGGGCTTGTCGCTCGTGTATGCGACCACCGCCGTGCCGTTTTGCACTTGGAACCTCAAGGGCTACTTCGACACCATCCCGCGTGAGCTCGAAGAGGCAGCCATCATGGATGGTGCGAGCCGGTGGACAGTGTTCACAAAGGTCATCCTGCCGCTGGCACGTCCTGCGCTGGCGGTCACCGGCTTGTTCAGCTTCATGACTGCCTGGAACGAGTTCATCATGGCAATGACCCTGCTGTCCGACCAGCGAGCGTTCACGCTGCCAGTGGTGCTCCATGGCTACATCGGCGACCACGGCACCGACTGGGGGCACTTCGCGGCGGGCGCAATCATCGTCAGTTTGCCCGTGATGGCGTTGTTCTTTGCGCTTCAGAAGCAACTGGTCGAGGGTCTCACCGCAGGTGGCGTCAAGGGATAAACCCTGCGTCAGGATTGCCCCCCATCCATTGGAGTCAGCGTGGCCGGTCGATTGTTGAGCTTGCCGTCAAAGGTTGTGCGTGCCCTCGTGCATGCGGTCACAGGTGGCGGAAAGCAGCCGCCTGCCGGGCCTCGTCCGGCGGATGCGTGGGAGCTGCGCCATGTGCGAGCGACCGACGAGCTGCCCGCGCCTGCTTCGGGTCACTCCCACGACCACAGTCACTCCCACGACCACTCTCACGACCATGGTCACTCCCACGATCATGCTGCGGCATCCGCTGCTCCGGTGCCCCAGGCTGTGGTTGAAGATGCCGGTCCGGCACCGCTGCAGGTCACCGTGGAAGAGACCGCCAATCCCGACGCGCGCAAGCTCCAGGCCAACCGGCGGGTAATCGGCCGCCGGGTGCTGTCGTTTGACACCGCCTGGGATGCCGCTGGCAATGCCCTCGGTGAGGCCATCTTTGCGGTAGATGGGGTCGACGGTCTCTACGCAGGCGTCGACTTTGTGACCGTGCGCAAGGTGGAGTCCGCGGACTGGGACATCCTGGCTCCGGCTCTGGTGGCCGCGCTCACGGCCTTCCTGGCCAAGTAGTCGCGCGCAGTGGGTCAGGCTTGGCGGGTGCTTCCGGGCACAATCATGTCGAGCATGTCTTCGAACTGCTCGTCGACGGTGCGCACCACCGCGATGTTTGCGGCGTAGGTGACGCGACTGGTCTTGGCGTCGAGGAGGCCGCCTTCGAGGCTCCCGTTGGAGATGCCGTGGGCGACGTCGGAGATGGAGACCGTGTCGGCAGTGCCGCCCGCGCCGTTGACCGCTTGGACCGTGGCTTCGAGTACCTCGTCTGCGGCGCCCTGCAGTCCAGCCTTGGAGCGATCGAGCCCCTGCATGGCAGCTTCGAGTGCGGTGCTGCCGGCGAGCTGAAAGAGGCTGTCCATCGTGGCTCCAGGGGTCGCGTCGAGGGTAGCTCAGGAATTGGAGGGACACCAGCCCAAACAGTCTTGCGCCTCTACGGCGCTAGAACGGCACATCATCATCGACGGTAGCGGCCAGACTCTCAAGGTAACTGTCATCCATCGGCGGCGAGCTTGGGAGGTCGGTCGGCGCGTCGAGGATCTGTCCGTCTACTGCGCCCAGCATCGCCTCAGCGGTGTTGTCGAAGGCGGGATCGTCATCCGACCACCTACCTGAAGCGGTCGCACCACCGCTTTGTGGGCGGCCGCGACTTCGGCGGTTGCTCTGCGCTTGAGGCGGGGGCCCCTCGTCGTCGGCCTCGTCGAGCCGCTCGGCTGAGTGGGCATCAAGCCAGACGGCATTGTCGGGGTCGTGGTCGTCGCGAATGCCGAGACGCTGGCCCCCCTGGCGGCTGTCGCCCACCCAGAAGACACTTCCGGTGCTGGTGTTGCTCCGGTCGCGGTAGCGGACCCGGTCGCCCTTTTCGAACTTCTCGCCTTCGTCGACCTCGGGCTCAGGGGCGTCGCTGGGCTCGACCTCACTGTCGCTGGCCCAGTGGGTCTCGCCGTCGTCGCCTCGGATGCCGAAGCGCTGGCCGCCCTTGTATTTGTCCTTGCCGGTCCAGAAGATGCTTCCGGAGACGCCGGCCTTGGGACCGGACTTGAACCTGACGCGACTGCCCTTTTTCACCTTCACTCCACAGCTCTCGGGGTCGAGGGAGGTCGGGGACTATCGCGAAACTGTGTGGCTGGGGACCAATCAGGCAGGTGGACCGTCGGTGGGCAGGCTCAGACGCACGGCTAGCCCGCCTTCTGGAGCTAGTGTGGCTGTTGCTGTGCCGCTGTGAGCTGCCGCGATCTGCTGGACCAACATGAGCCCGATGCCCAGACCGCCCGTGGCTTTGCTCCGGCTCGATTCCGCGCGAAAGAAGGGGTCGAAGAGACGTGGCAGGTCGGCGTCGTCCACACCCGGACCGCTGTCTGAGACGGTGAGGTGGGTGTGGGAGTCGTCCTGAGTGACGGTGACCTGTACCAGGCAGTCTGATGGGGTGTAGCGCCGGACATTGGAGAGCAGGTTGTCTACGCAGCGACGCAGGCGAAGGGCGTCCGCGATGACGAAGGTGCCGTCTGCATGGATGTTTAGGGTGCGCGGGGCCAGATCGGCGAACCGCACGGCGTCGTACACCAGCTCGCGGAGGTCCACCTCGCCGTATTCCAGGGCCAGCACGCCTTGATGAAGGCGTGCGGACTCCAGCAGCTCGCCCACAAGGGCGTCCACCTGGGTCACATCGCGGTGCAAGGCTGCGATGCGAGGCGCGGATTCTTCGGACTCGGGCAGCAGCTCCAGCTGGAGGCGCATCCGAGTGAGGGGCGTGCGCAGCTCGTGGCTGACCGCGGCCATGAGGTCACGCTGGCCTTGCACCAAGCTCTCGACGCGCGCGGCCATCGTGTTGAAGGTGTCGGCGACATCGGCCACAGCGCCCCCTTCGGGCACTCGGTGGGACAGCTCGCCTGCAGCCACTCTCTGCATCGCGAACGTGGCGACCTCGAGGGGCCGGAACACGAAGCGCACGACCACAAGTGCGAGCATCACCGCGGCGGCGGCGAGGAGCAGCAGTCCCACCGCAACCCGCCGACGCGGGCGCTCCAAGTCGGTCTGGAAGGCCACCAGCAGCCAGCGCTCGTCGCCCGGAAAGCGCTCGACGGCCACCGCCACCGGCGCCCGAGGTCCCCGGAGGATGAGGGCAGTGCGCCCGTGGTGCTCGGTGGAAACCGCGCGGTCGAGGTGCTCTTTGGGAAGGTCCGCCACGACCCGTACATCCACTCCAAGCTCGTCCGCCAACATCTTCACGCGCTTGCGGGGATGCGGCGAGCGCTCCACAAGGTCGGCGAAGTGAGTGGCGACGGCCACCCGCTCGCTGTCGAGCTGAGCGACCAGCGGCCGAAAGACCACGCCTGCTGCCAGCGCCCAGGCCCCAAACAGCGTGAGGGCCAGCACCAGCGCGAGTCCCAAGAATACCTGAAGTCGCAGACGCATCGGAGCTCAGCTGTTGTGACGCGGCACGAGGTAGCCCACCCCGCGCACTGTCTTGATGCGGGTCGGGCGGCGGGGGTCGTCGCCCAGCTTCTTGCGGATGTGGCTGATGTGGACATCGACTGAGCGGTCGAAGGACGCCCAGGCCTCGCCTCGCGCGGTCGCCATGAGCCCCTCCCGCGGAATGACCCGACCGGCGGCAGCGACCAGGGCGTGGAGCAGGTCGAACTCCGTGGTGGTCAGCTCCACCCGGCGGTCATCCACTGTGCATTCGCGGGCGGCGGGGTCGAGGACGATGCCGGCCGCGGAGACGGTGGGATTGACCGCTGTGACCGGCGCTTGGACCCGCCGGAGCACCGAGTTGATGCGGGCCAGCAGCTCCCGTGGGTTGAACGGCTTGGACAGGTAGTCGTCGGCCCCCAGTTCAAGGCCCACAATGCGGTCGAAGTCGTCGCCGCGGGCGGTGAGCATCACGATGGGCACCCGGGGATTGGCCACAGGACGGAGCGGGTCTCCGCCACGACGGATGGCGCGACAGGTCTCAAAGCCGTCGATGCCAGGCATCATCACGTCGAGGACCACGAGGTCGATGCCTCCCCGCGACAGGCGGTCGAGCCCCTTGCCCCCATCCGGCACAGACTCCACCTTGAAGCCGCGGGCCCCCAGGTACTCCACCAGCAGGCTGGCCAGGCCGGGGTCGTCGTCGATGACCAGCAGTGTCTGCATGGAGACCTCGGGTGCTCAGCGACGGCCGCGAGGGTGGTCGCCGAAGTTTTCTTTGCGCTGCTCGGCGTGCTCCTTGCGCTCGTTCACCATGTCTCCCAGCTCCTTCTTCTGGTCGGCATCAAGGGTGTCGTAGACGTCGAGCACACCATCGAGGACCTTGTGGGCCATGGCGGTGCGCGCGGCGGAGGCCTCGTCGATGCGGGCGTGGAGGATTTCGCGGTCGACCGCCTCACCGTTGGCGATGGCCTCTGCGACCATCTTGCCTTCGTCGGAGTGGCCATCGCGGGCGGTCTTCATCTCTCCGCGCATCTCTTCACGAAGAGCTTCAAGCATTCCCTTTTGGGCCTCGGTGAGTTCTAGCGCGCCGAGGGCGTGGGCGAACTTCATGATGCCGGGGGCTCCTCCGCCACGCTGCGGACCGGCGATGGCACCCGCCGTGATGCCCATGGTGGCGCCGAGAGCGGTGAAGCCGAAGGCGAAGATGGCGGTGCGAAGCGTGTGGGTCATGGTGCACTCCTGTCGATTTGCGGGCTTGCCGTGGGCAGTGTCGGGCGGCCTCTCGCCGTCCGGACGTTCATGTTGTAGGCCCCCCATGTGGTCTGCCTGTGCAGTGCGTCCGAAACGATCCTGCGGTTTGTGAAAGTATGTGAACGTGGCGAGAGTGGTTTTCCACACAGCGTTCTCGGTAGGGATGGTCAGGCGGGGGCAAGCGGGGACTGGTCGCTTGGCCACGCTTGGGTGGCGACCGTCCACTTTGCTTCACGATCGGGGGTTGGGAAGGCGAGGTGGGCTGAGAACACCCTTGGATGCTGCGTAACCATCTCCTTCAACCGGGTGGACTTCGGGGGCACGATGACCCGCGCGAAGGGGTAGTCGGCGTGGAACTCCAGCGGTTGGCGTCCCCAGTTTAAGAAGAGCGGAGAGCCCCCCAGCGGCACCACGTGTCCCACCTCTGGGTAGGCTCCCAGGATCTGAGCGTGAAAGGCGGCCTGCACGGTGCCATAGAAGTCTTCGAGGGTCTCGTCTGCGAAGCCCCAGAGGAAAAAGCAGCGGGTGTGCATATGGGGGATGGCCGCGTCGATTCCTGCCATCGCCTTCTTCACGGTGAGACCCTTGGCGATGCGCGACAGCAGGCGATCAGAGCCGGCTTCCACGCCGAATGCCACGCTGCGCATGCCCCGCTCGGACAACCGGGCGAGCCACTCGGAGTTCACCCGACCGGCGCGGGCGAAGCCCCCCCATTCAATGGGCACGCCGCGCTTGTGGAGCTTGTCGAGAATGGCCTCCACACGGGGCTTTGACAGTAGAAAGATGTCGTCTTGAAAGGCGACTGAGCGCACCCCTCGCTCGCGCCACACTGCGGTCAGCTCGTCGACCACGGCATCCACACTTCGGGTGCGCACCCGTCGGGATTCATAGGACGGAATCTCGCAGAAGCGACACTTGTATGGGCATCCCCGCGCAGTCACCGTGGTGTAGACGCTGTAGACAGAGAGGTCCACATCGTCGACTCGGGGCACAGGCAGGCTGTCTTGGTCGATGATGAGCGCGCGGTCTCGGGTGTGGAAAGTGCCCTCCGAGTCTCGACCCGAGACGCCATGCACGTTGCGGACAGCAGCACGGTCTCCCAAGACCCGCATCAGCTCGACGATGGTGTGCTCGCCCTCCCCCCGGACCACGAGGTCGAGCCAGTCGAAGGCCTCTAGGAGGGGGCGTGCAACGGTGGTGGGGCCGGGGCCCCCGAGGATGATGCGGCGCTCGGGACGTCGTTCTCGCAGAATGCGCACGGCGTCGACGATTAGAGGAAGTGCGTTGGACATCAGGCTGAAGCCCAGCACGTCGTGACTGTCGTCGAGGGCTTCGGCGAGCTGCTGGGGGTCCTCTCGCGCGGTCTCGTCGAGAAACTGCATGTCGCGAATCTCGACGCCGAAGCCCGCCGCTTCGAGAGATGCGCGCAGCCAAAGCAGGCCGAGGGGCAGGTAGCGTTGGCCGGGGTCGGTCATCCAGAGGTTGACCAGCGTGATGGCACGCGGTGCGGTCACGAGAGTGCTTCCACGAGCTGGGCAGCCACCGAGGACAGGCTGGGGTCGAGCTGAATGGCCTTCTGGAAGGACTCGTGGGCGTCGGGATGGCCGAGGCGGAGGAGTGCACTTCCGCGATTGAGCCAGGCCGGGGCAAGCGTGGGGATGTGTTGGAGAATGGCGTCGAGCTCGACCAATGCTTCGCTGGCGCGGTCCAGGCGGTTGAGCAGACCGGCGCGTGTGGTCCGCAACAACAGGGGACTGTCGATGGCCTGAGCCAGGGCGTCGTCGCACACTATGAGTGCCTCGCTTGTGCGCCCGTGGGCCACGAGAATGCGGATGCGCTCGGTGGCTGCCGTGAACTGGAGGTCACCGTCGGTGGTGGCCTGAGCGGCTTGAAGTGACATGAGTGCGCGGTCCACCTCGCCGAGCTGACGGCTGAGCAGGCCCGACCACAGGTGGAGCTCGGGAAGGGCAGGGGAGTGTTGGTCCATCACATCCCGCGCTTGAGAGGCCCGGTTCAAGTCGAGAGCGACCTCATAGACCGCGTTCATGAGTACTGGCCAGCCGCGAGCACCCGGATGGGACAACGCCTTGAGCCACGTGTCGAGCGCGGCATCGAGCTGACCGGACAGCTGCAGCACCCGGCCAGCGGCGTAGTCCATGGCACATCGGTCGAACTCCGGTCCCAGTGAGTGCGCGTAGATGCCGAGGGCCGCTCGGGCCGCTGCGTGGGAAGTGTCGAGCATGGCCGGAACCTACCACCTCCTCGCGTGCTTTCACCGAACCGACCCGGTTGCCGTCAACAGGTCTTCGATACGCCTCGCCGGAGTCTCCGAGGAGCCCGCGATGTCCACTGTCACGCTCACTGATGCCCAACGCGCCGACTTCAACTTGGATGGCTGGTTGGTGCTCCGCGGGGTTTTGTCCGCCGACACTCTCACTCAGATCACAGCATCTGTGGAGCACTTTTCTCGCCATGCAGAGGTGGGCGGTCCTGGACTACACCACTTCGAACAGACCGATGCTGGGCCCAGAATCGCCCGCAGCGAAGACCTCGTTCCCTACGACTCGGTGCTTCGCAACTTCATCTGCGCGGCGGATGTGGTGCGCTGGCTGGGTGAGCTGATGGGTGAGCCGGCGGTGCTCTACAAGGAGAAGGTCAACTACAAGCACCCCGGCGGTGGCGGCTTTGCCCCCCACCAAGATGCCCCTGCCTACCGATTCGTGGACCACCACATCTCGGTGATGATCCCCCTCGACCCTGCGACCGAAGCGAGCGGCTGCCTGTCGGTTGCGCGAGGCCACCACAGAGGGCTGCTGCCCAATGCGTCGGGCCGTCTCCTGGACTCGGAGGCTGAAAAGCTCGGCTGGGAATGCGTTGAGCTCTTCCCGGGCGACGTGCTGCTGTTTGACTCCTACACGCCTCACCGCTCGGGCACCAACCGCAGCGACCAACCTCGACGGGCGCTGTACCTCACCTACAATGCTGCCTCCGCCGGTGACTTCCGCGACTGCTACTACGCCGACAAAAGAGCCGAATTCGCCGAACAGGGAGGCACTTTCGGCGGCGAGCGGGTGCGCATCAGTGTCAACGATGACTTCCTCGGCAAGCCCGTGGCTGTGCCAGCGCGTCCGCTCTCGGACCTGGTCGAGCGCTATGGAGGACCCCAAGCTCACCAGCTCTACGATGAGGCGGTCACTGAGCTGAAGCATGGCCTGCAGTGCGCAGAGATTGCAATCGCCGACAATGCGGATGAGGCGACCATTGCCGCAGCCCTGCTGCACGACGTGGGGCACCTGCTGGTGGGAGACTTATTCCCCATCGACGCTGCCCTCGACCGGGACTGGAGGCACGAGGACGTAGGGGCCCGGTACTTGTCGCGGTGGTTTGGGCCCGAGGTGACCGAGCCGGTGCGAATGCATGTGGCCGCCAAGCGCTACCTGGTGGCAGTCGATGAGGCCTATGCCGCGACGCTGACG
>Ga0315321_10004199_pt1 | contig 11083 bp, 8 predicted proteins | sample M180m21515metaG_FD_203464 | JGI IMG/M metagenome (GOLD analysis project Ga0315321, IMG submission 203464) | Ammonia-oxidizing marine archaeal communities from Monterey Bay, California, United States - M1 80m 21515 | ecosystem: Environmental > Aquatic > Marine > Intertidal zone | place: USA... | reverse complement strand
CACCACCTTTTGCACCATGATGCAGTCTCACCCACAATCCAACCACCCGCACCTTCGCCTGTTTCTGCTCGTTGCCGCAACCGCCATGGTGACAATCGGTACCGTCGTCATCATGCCGTCTGCTGACAGCTCACAGCAACTCAACGCCCAAACCAAGTCGGGCAGTGAGTCCAACGACGGTCCCCCAGCGTCCTCTTCCCCATCGAATGCAAACGCGACAACCAATCCCGCACTGTCCCCAAATAACGCATCCCAAAGCAACGCCACCGAGGACACTGCCGGCGATAATGCGGCAGAGTCTAATGAAGAGACAAAAGAGAACGAGCAAATCGAACCAGATGAGTCGGACTCCGCACGTGCTGCTGACACCGAGGATGGTGCTACTAGCAACAACGATTCCCTGCTGGGAAATTTTTTCAACACTCCGCCGGTTGGATATCTGGTTCAAGGCGGACTTTTCATGTGGCCCATCTTGCTGATGGGCATTATTGGCGCGGGGGTGATCATTGAGCGTTACCGCAGCCTGAACATGCTTTCGGGAGACTCAAGACAATTACGAACCGAAGTTCAGTCATTGCTCGAAACCAATCAAATCAAGGAAGCATTTGAGCTTTGCAATGAACAACAAGGGCCCGTGCCGGCAATCCTGGCAACTGGATTACGTAAATACCTTGTATTGCAGACCCTTGATTATGAACCTGCCAAGATCGAAGAACAGGTTGTTAAATCGATGGACGATTACAGCGTTCATATTGTTGCGGCTTTGGAGCGTCACCTGCCAATATTGGCCACGATTTCGAGCGCGGCACCGATGCTCGGCTTTCTCGGCACCGTCCAAGGAATGATCGTCGCATTTGACGACATTGTCGCCAAAATGGGCGAGACAAATATTGTGGAAGCTGCGGCCGTTGGAATCAAGGTTTCCCTGATGACCACCTGCTTTGGTCTGATCGTTGGAATTCCCGCTTTTGTGGCCTTCAACTACTTCACTGGACTCATCAACCGGTTCGTTCTGGATGTTGAAGAATCGGCAACGGAGATGATTGAAGCGGTCACCCTACAAACGGCAATCAACACGGCCGACAGCAAGCCAAAGGGGGAAACGGCCCAGTGAAAGTCCGGCGAAAGTGCAAGTTGCTGGTTGAGCCTCCCAGCAGCGCGACGGGTGACATCGCGTTCAATCTGATCGTGTTCTTTCTGGTATGCGCGTCCATTCAACCTGACAGCGGACGCCCACAGGAAATCCCGCGTAGCGAGGAAAACCAAGAACAAAAAGAAGAGGTCGAGAACATTGAAATCGCCCTGACCGGTAATTTGAATGCGGTCTCGCTCAACGGGGACACTGTACGCACCTCGGAGCTTCGAACACGCCTCACGAAGCTCCTGAGCTCGAAAACGCGTGCTGAAGACAAGATTGTGATTGTGAAAAGTAAAATTGACACGCCTTATCACCACTGGATCGATGTGACTACCGAGATTGAACAGTCCGGTGGCCAGATAACGATTCAGCGTGAAGAACAGCAAACCATCCAAGTTCAGTAAAACAGAACGTCAATGAAAATCAGCCGCCGCCCACTCGCTGCGAACGTACCCAGCATGGCCATGGGTGACATTGCGTTCAATTTGTTGATCTTCTTCGTGATCTTGGCGAAGGCAACCGATGATAGCCACCTGCAGTGGGACCCAGCCGAAACGATCGAGGTGACCCAAGCCGGCGCAGCGAAAGTTAGCATCGTGATCGATGCCGATAGCAAGTATTACCTCAATGGTCAGCAGGTTGGAATCGCCCAACTTGCCCCACAGATTGAGCAAATCCTGGGTAGTTCAACGGGCGATGACCGTCGTGTCCTGTTGAAAGTCCATCGAAACGCGACAGCGAACCATTTTGAACCGATCATCGAGGCCGTCAGCGAAGCAGGTGGCACCATCATGCACGTACTCGAAGAAAAGAGAAATTGAACATGACCAACAAACCGACTGCGAACGAACTACGTGCGCTCGTTGCGGAACTAACACCTCGCAGCCCGCAGGAAATTATGGGCGCGGCAGCTTCCAGTAACCTCATGGCGAGCATGCTTACCGCCGCTTTAACCGGGCTTGGAATTCTGCTGTGTGCTACCTTGCTGATGTTCTCTTTGGGATTTGACCCAAACACCCAAGCTGACTCCACGAAATTGGACACTGCAAACTCGGGCACCGAAAATTCGGGCACCGGACAGGCTCCAGAAATTACAAATACGGCTACCGGACCGGAGACTGAAGACGCTGCCGACCAGCAAAGTGCGCAAGGGGACACCAACGTCAACGCAAAGGCCAATACAATTCCTGATAAGGGTTCGGAGCCCCAAGGTGCCAACGCCATCGAAGCCATGGGGATCGGAGAAACCGCTGATCCTGACAGCAAACCCGACACGCTGGAAAACCGCCTCGACAGGATTTTGGAAGGACTGGAGTGACCCCAACCCGCACCCCGCATCGTTACCCTCCAGCCGTGAAATTGACGGTGGGCTATTTGATTGCCTGGGCTGTGCTTTTGATCGAAAGCCGCACCGTACAGATGGTCCCTCATGGGGGGCATATCGCGTTAGGCCTGCTCTCGGTTCCCCTCATAATTCATTGGCTAAAAAAGGTAACTCGCGAGCAACAATCCCAAGTTCGACGCTGGATAATTTTCACCATCGCTTTCGTGGTTTGGTGGCAACTGAGCTTGGTCGTGTTTGATGCCCTGGTGATGGATTCAGCGCGTGCAAACGTCGCGAGATGGGGAACCGCTAGCCTTTTCATCATTGGCCTGCTGTGGGTGGTGTGGGGAATCGAGCGTGGATCAGTGCACTACCAACAACTCAGTACAAAACAAAAGGCCGAGACGGATGCTGTTCCCCCGATTTGGAATCCATTGAATCTGGACGCCAGCTTTTATGCGGTACAGTGGTGGCCTCCACGCCCCGCTCCAATCCTCCAGTATCTGAGTGCGCCAGGTAATCCCAACCTGTTACCCCATGGGCCAAGAAGTCGCAAACTGGATCAATCGTTCTTGGCATTAATTACTTACACTTTTTCGTTCCTCGCACTCGCGGTGCTATTTTCCCAAATCGGTGGCTGTCGCGAAATTTATGAAATGCCCGCTGGTGGTGGTGAACAGAAGCAACTAGCCCAAGTTGTGAAAATAAAAAAGGTGATCCGGAAGAAGTACATCATCAACCCACTTAGCTCGGTCATTTTTGCCGTACCGCCAATTGATGATGTGCAATTAGAGCTAACCGAAATCACCAAGCATGCGTATCAGATTGGACAAGGACAAGGGAAAGGCGCTGGTTTCAGCGGTGGTACCTTCCGTGGCAAAGTACGTTTCATCCGGCTCGAATATAGCGGCGGTGACTGGGATCAGGATTACGGTGTCGGCGGTGACCTGAACATGTTGCTTGAATACGGTATCCGCACTCAACATAAAGTCGCTGAGCGAACCGAATCGAGAACCATTGGGCAGTTGAATAACTTTCCTTTGGGAAAAAGCCCTCCTCTTGTCTACATGACAGGGCAACAAAACATCTCCCTGTCTAATTCCGAGGTTAAAACGTTACGTGAATATTTGACCGATAAACACGGAATGTTGTTCGGCGATAATGGAGGTAGCCGCCACTTCCATAACCAGTTTTTATCGATGATGAACCGGGTATTACCCAATGTGAAGCCCGTCCCCATTCCCTTAGACGATGTCATTCACCGGATCCCCTACCAGATCCCTTTCTTGCCCTACGTCGCCCCACATGGTGGTAAAGAAGCATTGGGCTGGTACAAAGATGGTCGCTGGCTGGCGTATTATCACCCTGGTGATATCGGGGACGCTTGGTCAGACGGACACGCTGGTGTGAGTGCTGACATCTGGGAATCCTGTTATCGAATCGGCACGAATGTAACGTTCTACGCGCACTCCGAGTATTCAAAATGGTTGGACGTACAAAAGAAAAACTGATTCTGGCGATACTGCTGTGCCTGGGCTTTGCTTCGCATTGTGTTGCGCAGTCCGGTCAACTTCAGGAGATGTCGCTGGATCGTTGGGGGCAACTGCGTGAAGTGGAGCGTCATCAGATGAAAGTGGCCGAAAAATATTTCCGAGAACGCAACTGGTCCGTCGCTGCTGATGAATATGACAAATACCTGACTCTCTATGAAGCGAGTGACGCGGCGTCACACGCCTTACTGAAATGGGCGTTATGCCAGGTAGAAATGCGACGCCAGAACACTGCAATCAATGATGGTTTCCGTTCGGTCGTTGACTACTGGCCAGATTCCGACGATGCCATCGCTGCGTCGTATTACGTCGGCAAAACACTGAACGACATCGGGCAGAGCCAAAAAGCTAAATCAGCTCTCAACCAAGTTGCAACAGATCACGCGAAACACCTCGCAGGCGTACTCGCCATGGTCACTTTGGCTGATATCGCAACCGTAGAAAAAGATGACGACCTGAAAGAACAGATTCTGCGAAGATTAACTTTTGAGGCACTCCGCGATAAACGCACCCGTCGACAATGTGAAACCGCATCACTTCAGCTTGCGAATATCCTATTTTCCAAAGCTGCCGCTGATGATGCCATCAAAGCCCTGACAACCACGTATCAAGAAGAGCGTTTGGCAACTGAAGTAGTAAATCAATCACGCTCACCTTTGCAGAAATTGATCAATGACGACCAGGCCAAATCAAAAGCCGACACGCTGGCGAACGAACTGATCGCATTTCTTCGCGAACAGGAACCCAAAACCACAACCAGCCCAGAGGACCGTAGCTCAGCAAGAAATCTCTGTTTTCTTGTCATTGATGTTCTACGCTCCGCAAAACGAACCGCTGACGTTGAAAAGGAGTTCTCAACCGTCGCGAAAAGGTTTGGCACCGATGACCAACTGCTCGGACGGATCGCGGACTGGCATACCGCCAATGATCGACCGGCCAAAGCGCGCCAAGCGTACGGAAGATTTGAGGACCAAATTGCAGGCATGGAATTGATCGCGACCAGCTACCGGCAGGAAAAAGATCTTGTCCAAGCAATTCAGACCTATAGCACATTGATCGCAAAAGACGCCGAGAATCAGGCGAAGTGGCAAGCTGAAAGCGCAACGACCTATCGGGAATTCAGTAAATACCCCGAGGCAATCGCCTTGTACCAGCAATTGGTCCAAGACGATGCTAACAATGCTGATCGTTGGCTCTGGGAAACAGCGATGACACACAAAGAAGCGAGTAACTGGAAAGAGGCGATTGGGTTCTTCCGCCAGTCAGAGCGATTCCCAGAAAGCTACTGGGAGATGGCATCCTGCCACCGGCGCCTCAAACAACACAAGGAGGCGATCACACTCTACAACCAGATTGCAGGCGGCGACAAAGGCAGAGCCCCGTCAGCTATGCTTCAGATCGGTTACACGCAGGAAGAGGCTAAGAACAGCGAAAAGGCAATCACAGCCTTCAAAAAAGTGTGCCGTCTGTTTCCAAAGGACCAGTATGCCAGCCGCGCCCATGCCCACCTTCAAAACAAATATAAAATCACGGTGACCTTGGGCGGCGCCAAACAAGATTGAGGACAAGCATCACACTCAATCATTCTGACGCGTGAATGGTACAATTCTGTGCATTCTTCTTACCAAATCGTGCCGTTGTGATTGTCTAGACCGCCCAACAGTGCAGATTAGCCAGCCGAAGCCCCATGTCGTTTCGTCATGCTGGTAATCTGCAATTATCTGCTAGAATGTTGGTTCCGACCAAACCCACGCCAACCTATTGCATCACCTCATGCATCTCCGCTACCTCAGTTACCTGACACTCGTACTGTCGACCTTTTCCATCACGTCGGCGAAAGAACCGTCCGAGGTCCAATTTGATCGGGACATTCGCCCGATATTGGCAGACAAATGTTTTTTCTGCCACGGCCCCGACAAGGAAAATCAGGAAGCTGATTTGCGACTCGACCTCGAAGCCAATGCGTTGGCAGTCATCAAAGCGGGTAATCCAGACAAAAGCGAATTGATCGCAAGAATTCTGGCCACAGATGATAGTCAGATGCCGCCCAAGGAGACCAACAAAGAACTATCCGATAGTGAAGTTGCTCTGCTAAAAAGATGGGTAAAAGAGGGCGCGTCATGGTCGCAGCATTGGTCCTTTTCCGCTCCCACCAAAACAGAGACACAATCGCAAGCCGGTCACGACGTGATCGATGAATTCATCGCGAGGACAACTCCAACTGGAAAATTGGCAGGGGAGGCTTCTAAGGAGAAACTGCTCCGACGCATTAGCTATGACCTGACAGGCATGCCCCCAACTCTAGCCGAACTGGACGCGTTCCTCGCAGACCAATCTCCTGAGGCCTACGAAACGGTCGTCGATCGCCTTCTGGCATCTCCGCGATATGGTGAACGCATGGGATTAGCATGGCTTGATGCTGCCCGTTACGGTGACACCAGCGTCTACCACGCCGACGGCCCTCGAGACATGTGGGGCTGGAGAGACGCGGTGGTTGACGCTTACAACAAGAACATGCCCTTTGACCAATTCTCGATTGCGCAAATAGCAGGCGACTTGCTGCCAGAGGCTGACCAAACACAAAAGATTCTCGCCGGTTTCAATCGCAACAATGGGACGACCGATGAAGGGGGCGCTTTCGCTGAAGAATACCGAGTGGAATATGCCGTCGATCGCGTCAAAACGACTTCAACTGTTTGGATGGGCATGACGATGGAATGCGCTCAGTGCCACGACCACAAGTATGATCCGATTTCCCAAGAAGAATACTACAAGTTCTTTGCGTTCTTTAATGTGAGCAGTGACGGAGGAATGCAAACACGAAGAGGAAACGCTGCCCCCACCATGGCAATCCCAGACCCGGTGAAGCAGAAACAAATTCCTGAAGTGGAGCGTCTACTTACAGAATCTAAAACACGATCCAAGGAAATCGCCGACAGCTGCGACCCAGCGTTGAAAAATTGGATCATGAATCGCAGGTTGCAGGAAACCAAAGTACTTCCCTTTCCGGAGGGCTGCGTTCTTTACCTGCCGTTCGCCGAGGGAAAAGGAAAGAAAGTCAAAAGTGATGTGGAATTGGACAAGTCAGCAAGTGACGACTCAGCCCCGGGCATCACGGCAGAGATCAAGGGTAAAGTTGAATGGATTGCTGACCGAAATGATTCAACCTTGAAATTCAATGGTTCGAATTGGGTCGATGCCGGAACCTTGGGGGATTTTGAACGCACAGATTCATTTTCCTACGGCGGCTGGATCAAGCCTTCCAAGAACAGCGGCCAAGGCTCATTGATTGCAAAAATGGATGACGGAAACAAGCACCGAGGATTTGATCTCAACGCAGGAGACAGCCCTATTTCCGTTCACTTGGTGCACACGTGGCCGGATAATGCCGTCAAAGTCACCACTAAGAAAAAGTTGGAAAGTGACAAATGGCAGCACGTCTTCGCCGTGTACGACGGAACGTCCAAAGCGTCCGGTATCAAGATCTATGTCAACGGCGAAGAGTGGGAATGGAACATTGAACAGGACCGTCTGAAAGATACGATCAAAACCCCCAAAACGTTGCTGATTGGAAGCCGCCATCCAGGATCACGACTGAAAGCGCAAGTTGACGACATCCGGATCTATAATCGAGCACTCAGCTTGCAAGAAGTTCAACTGCTTGCCGATGCGGACCCCATTGCCGCACTACTGGCAATCGCCGATGCCGATCTCACAGACGCCCAAAATGAGGCCATCAAAAACTACTACCTGACCACAGAGAATGAAGCGTACCCCAAACTTATCAAGACACAGAAAGAGCTTGAAACGAAGCTTGCTGAGCTGAAAAAACCACTGACCACCGTCATGGTCATGGGTAACCAAGCGAAACCCCGCAAGACATTCATCCTGAATCGCGGAGCGTATGATTCACCAACTGACAAGGAAGTGTCCCCAGGCACCATCGCCGCGTTACCCCCCATGACAGCCGACGCCCCGAAGAACCGACTCGGCATGGCGCAGTGGCTATTCTCAGCAGAGCATCCACTCACCTCGCGGGTCACGATCAACCGATACTGGCAGATGTTGTTTGGTCGTGGGCTTGTAAGCACCCCGGAAGACTTTGGTGCTCAAGGGGATTTCCCAACGCATCCCGAATTACTTGACTGGTTAGCCGTCGATTTTCGGGAAAACGGCTGGGATATCAAGCGAATACTGAAGGAGATCGTATTATCAGGTACCTACCGCCAGTCCTCTGCAAGCACCGCAGAATCCTACCACAGCGATCCTGACAATCGACTAATCAGCCGCGGTCCTCGCTTTCGTCTGCAAGGCGAGTTCATACGCGACACCGCGCTTACACTCAGTGGTCTGCTGAATGACACGATGGGTGGTGCAGGCGTAAAACCATACCAACCACCAGGTCTTTGGGCGGAAGTTGGTCTCGGCGGCAATCCTCGATTCACTCAGGACCATGGAGACAAACTGTACCGACGCAGTATTTACACCTATTGGAAACGCTCCGCTCCACCACCATCCATGCAGATCTTTGATGCACCGACTCGCGAGAAATGCATTGTCCAACGAGCACGCACCAACACACCACTGCAAGCTCTTGTCACGTTGAATGATACCCAATTCATCGAGGCAGCCCGCCAGATGGCGGAGCGACTGATTCGTGATGGTGGCGAGACAGCTCAAGAAAGGCTCCGGTACGGGTTTCGTCTTGCAACTGCTCGCTACCCCACCCCGCAGGAAACTGCCGTCTTGGAACGCATCCTGAACGAAGCGGCAAAAAAATACGCGAATGATCCTGAGGCAGCCAAGAAACTGATTTCTATTGGCGAGGCAAAGCGAGACGAATCACTTCCCGCTGATGAACTCGCAGCTTGGACAATCGTTGCCAATTCGATTTTGAACCTCGACGAAACATTGACGCGCGAATAGCCCCCAACAAAACCTAAAACGATGACCCCCATCCAAGAATATCAATTACAAATGACGCGGCGACAGTTGCTTCGTCGTGGCCGTGGTTGTCTTGGCGCTGCCGCGCTTTCCACACTCCTGTCGAGTGACCGCCAAAGTATCGCCGCGCCGGCAGCAGGTTCCAGTGCGAATCCCGGATTGCCGGAACTGCCGCATTTTCCCGCCACTGCAAAACGTGTTATCTATCTGTTTTTGGCTGGGGGTCCCAGTCATATCGACATGTTCGATTACAAACCGGCCATGGAGAAATTACACGGTACGGAACTCCCTGACTCGATACGCAACGGGCAGCGTCTGACAGGTATGTCGAGTGGTCAAAAAACGTTTCCGTGCGTTTCCCCAATGTTTAAGTTCAAGCAGTATGGTGAGCGCGGAACTTGGGTGAATAGCGAGCTATTGCCGCACACAGCATCGATTGTCGATGAAATGACAATCGTTCGCACGATGAATACAGAAGCGGTCAACCACGACCCGGCGATGACCTACATCAATACCGGCACGCAACAGTTGGGCCGCCCCAGCATGGGGGCGTGGCTCAGCTATGGCCTCGGCAGTCCCAACGAAAACCTTCCTGCCTACGTCACAATGATTTCACGTGGTGCCAAAGCGGGGCAAGCTTTGTTTTCGCGGCTTTGGGGTTCAGGCTTCCTGCCTTCCAAGCATCAGGGAGTCCAATTTCGCAGCGGTGAAGATCCCGTGCTGTATCTTAACAACCCCGATGGGATCGATCCTGAGACACGCCGGCAAATGCTGGACGGAATTGCCGAACTGAACGCGACGCGTTTCAAAGATGTTGGGGACCCGGAGATTCAAACAAGAATTGCCCAGTACGAGATGGCATATCGCATGCAAACATCTGTCCCCGACTTGATGGACTTATCCACTGAAAGCGAGGCGACCTACAAACTTTACGGGGATGATTCAAAAAAACCGGGCACCTTTGCGGCCAACTGCATTGTGGCCAGGAGACTAGCAGAACGCGGTGTTCCGTTCATCCAACTCTTCCATCGGGGTTGGGACCAACACGGCAACCTGCCTAAGGAACTTACCACAAACTGTAAGAGTGTGGATCAACCTGCTGTGGCCTTGGTCAAGGATCTTAAACAGCGAGGCATGCTTGACGACACAGTGGTGATCTTTGGCGGTGAGTTCGGCCGAACTATCTACAGCCAAGGCAAACTGACCGAAACGAGCCATGGCCGTGATCACCATGGGCGATGTTTCAGTACGTGGGTCGCTGGCGGTGGATTCAAACAAGGATTTGACTACGGCAAAACCGACGACTACTCCTACAACATCCTTGAAGATCCAGTACACATCAACGATTTCAACGCAACTATCCTGCACACGCTGGGAATCGACCACGAGCGTTTCACTGTGAAGCATCAGGGTCTTGATGCAAAGCTCACTGGAGTGGAGACACCCCGCGTTGTGAAGGAGATTCTGGCATGAACGCAGCAAAGATAGGAATCGTTACTGTGTCGGATCGCGCCAGTCGCGGTGAGTACGAAGATTTGGGCGGCCCCGCCATCGTCAGCTATCTGAATCAGGTTCTCACAAGCCCATGGACCCCCGAGGCCCATGTGATTTCCGATGATCAAGCTTTGATCGAGACCACTTTGAAGGAATTGTGTGACAACGATGGGTGTTGTCTGGTTGTCACCACTGGTGGTACCGGACCTGCACGTCGCGATGTCACCCCAGAAGCGACCGAAGCTGTATCGGAAAAAATGATGCACGGGTTCGGTGAATTGATGCGTAAGGTGTCACTCGAAAAGGTTCCTACTGCCATTCTCTCGCGCCAGACTGCCGGAATCAGAGGCAACTCCTTGATTGTAAATCTACCCGGCAAGCCAAAAGCAATCAGTGAATGTTTGGATGCTGTCTTTCCAGCAATCCCGTACTGCGTTGACTTGATCGAGGGACCGCGATTGACCACCAACGAGAGTCGGTTCGTTGCTTTCCGCCCCAAGGGTGCCTAAGGCCACCGGCTCCAGCATTAGGGCTGACAAAGACAGCGGTTGGCAAAGGTAGCGGTTGGCAAAGGTAGCTGCTGGCAAAGGTAGCTGCTGGCAAAGGTAGCTGCTGGCAAAGACAGCGGGCGCA
>Ga0315321_10004197_pt1 | contig 11084 bp, 10 predicted proteins | sample M180m21515metaG_FD_203464 | JGI IMG/M metagenome (GOLD analysis project Ga0315321, IMG submission 203464) | Ammonia-oxidizing marine archaeal communities from Monterey Bay, California, United States - M1 80m 21515 | ecosystem: Environmental > Aquatic > Marine > Intertidal zone | place: USA... | reverse complement strand
AGATTATTTAGAAAATAATAATATTAAAGCCCTAACTAATTCTTTCAGTATAGCTACTAAACTTCTAAATAAAAATGTGAATGATGTAACTATACCAGGAGGTAGAATTTATGAGCATAACAGCCTGATATTAAGTCCTTTTAATTTTGAAACTATAAAGCACTATCACGCATCAAAATTGTTTCTGAGTTGCTTATCTATTAATGAAATAGGCCTACTAGAAGATGATGAAAATTTAGCTAAATTTGTGACTGGTCTTATTAACATATCTGATGAAATAATTTTACTTGTTGATGATACAAAGTTTTATAAGAATGATGGTTCCTTCATTGTTTGTCCTTTAGAGTCGATTAATACAATTGTAACAAACAAATTATCTTCAAAAGTACAGAATTTTCAAAAGGTATGCCTAAAAGCCGTTACTATTCCTGATTAACCTAATTAGTTAGCTGATTTATTAGTATATTTAAATCTTTAATAAATTTTTCTTTTTCTATAGATGTTTTTAAATACAGAACACATTTGTGGTCTATAAAATTATTTTCTAAAAAATCTATAACATTCTCCTCACCTGTCCATGTATTACTAAAATCAATTGTTGCTTGAAAAAAAGAATTAAGAGACTCTTCGGAGCAATTATTCCAAAATGCTGGACAATAATTATTACCCTCCATAAATAGATTAATGTATGCATCTAAAATAATAATTTCAAAATTAGGATAATTTACTTTGGTATATTGACTTAAATCCTCAGAATTTAGATCATTCATAAATTGTTTTTGTTGAGGATTATAGTATAGGTCAAAATTAAGCTGATCCGCACCTTCAAAACGATCATTAAAAAAACTAGTAATATTCATTCTTGTTTCTTCTTCCTCAATAGGATCTAAGGACCAATACACTTCCTCAAAATATCCAATACAGTAGTCTTTGGATAATTCATTTGCAAAAATATTTAATGGCATCAAGAGAGTTATTAGAAATCGTACGATCATTTTAAAAAACGACTTATATTAAAAGCTTCATCAACAGGAATGCTTTTTATCATTAAATTGCTCATTAACTTTCCGGTTGTAGGCCCTAATGTCCAACCTAAATGATTATGACCAAAGGCATAAAAAATATTTTCAAATTTAGGTGATCGCCCTAAGACGGGTAAACAATCAGGAAGAGTTGGTCGATATCCTAACCATGGGTTTTGAAAATCTTGCAGTGATGGTATTAACCTTTGAGCATCACGAGCAATATAATTAATGCGCGCCTGAGTAATACGAGAGTGCAATCCTCCTAGCTCAACAGTGCCTACTGCTCTAATACGGTCATGTAAAGGGGTTAAATACATTCCCGATTCAACTAAGCTAGTTGGTCGACTTAAGAGTTTTTGTTTTTCAATATATTCAATGTGATACCCCCTTTCCGTCTCGAGGGGAATAAACGAGCCTTCAATTTGTTTAATTAAAGATTTTGAAAATGCCCCTGTACACAAAACTATTTGATCATAATTCTGATCGTTTACTTCAATTATTTGATTATCAACATCTATTGAGGTTACTTCTTGTTTTTGAAATTGACCTCCATATTCAATAAAGGATTGGTATAGTTTACTTAAAATAATGTCAGAATTAAGAGTATGATGTGCTTTTGGAAAATGCCAACCTCCTTTTATTTGAGTAGAAAGATTTGGCTCTAATTCTCTAATCTGTTCTCCTGTTAATTTGTGTTGTTCTATTCCAGATTGAGATCGAATATTTACTTGATCAACACTAGGCTGCTGTTGGGAGTCAATCCAAACATATAAAACCCCTTGATGTGAGAGTAAGTCTCGACCTTTTATTTCTTTCAAAAGTTCTTGATAATTAGTTAAAGAGCTTTGTAAAAGTGAAGATGTATATTGTGCGGTTCTTCTCATTGACGGTGTATTGCAATTTTTAAGAAATTGATAAAGCCAAGGGGTTAATTGTCCAATCTTATTCCATTGGATAGAGATCGGAGAGGCCTTTGAAAAAAGATATCGAGGTAGCTGTCTCCATATTTGAGGTTGATTAATCCCCGGAACTCCATAATTAGCAATCATATTAGCATGTCCTCTTGAAGTGCCTGTGCCTGGGTCTTGTCTATCGATTAATGTAATTTGACAATCTTCTTTTTGAAGATAGTAAGCTGTACTTAAACCTATGATACCCGCTCCTATTACGGCAATTTTTTTAGTCACATATAAATTTTATATTACAGGTGAGGAGATGCTATAAGAAAAATTATCTTACTTTTCGAAAGTCCCATGGGAAAAGAAAATCTGTGCTCCACATCCCTATTCCTTTTTTCATTGCATATTCTTCGTCTTTAATAAATTTTTTGGAATATTTACGATACGCAAATGCATAACCTGCACGAACTAAAAATCTACTTAATGACTCTTGTCCAATAAAGCACTCAGCGAGCGTTCTTCCATATTGATCTGTACTTTCTCTTACACAATTTACGTTTTGATTAGCTATCTTTTCTATTAAAAGATTTTTTGAGAATTCACCACATTGAAATTCTATATCTTGGTAGAGGCATGTTTGTTTTAACTCTGGGGCATCAATCCCGCTAAATCGAATGCGTTCACCATCTATACGAATAGTATCTCCATCTGTGACTACCACTTGATCAGCATAGGATGAAGGAAGGATAAAAAAAATTAAAACTAATGAAATAAGATACTTATTTAGTGACACGCAATATCATATTTTTTTAACCGCCAGTAATTGTAAGGCCACGGAGTAACAAAACCAACAAAAAGCATGATTGGTACAGCCCACCATGTTAACATAGCACCGCCAGTTAATAAAATATCGGTGATATTCATAGCAATTTCCATAGAAATCATAGAGATAAAGCTCATCCCTAAAGCGGTTTTTAGTGCCTGTTGAAAACTAAATTCCTGACGTATTAAAATTATTGTCTCTAAAATTATGCTAGTTAGCAAGCCATTGATAACTGCGAGCATCATAATAGCTAATGTCGACCAAGGAATGCCTGTAATTTGAAAAAAAAGAATAGTGCCTAAATCACCAATAGCGCAACCCATTAAACACCATAAAGTATTTTTAGCACTTCTGTTCCAGGTGTGCCTACATTTCCAGTGAAAATTTGATGCTATAGTATTCATGATTTTATAATAATCTAATTAATGTCCTCCCACAAAGATCTTTTGGCAAAGCCAAAAAATAGAATTAAATTCAACATCAGTTCCATAAGCCTGTTCATATAGTAATCTCGCTTCATCAATTTGACCGGTTATATGATTATAAAAATAATATCCTGCAAATAAATTTATTAAAATGGCTAGTAGAGTAAGAATGTAAATATAATAAGATTTAAAATTAAGCATGTATTAAATCAATAGAAGATTTTTGTTTATTCCACATTTCTGAATACTTTCCCTTTTTGGAGAGAAGCTCCTCATGATTACCACGTTCAGTTATTTCTCCTTGTTCGAGCACTAATATTTCATCTGCATCTGCAGCTGTGGAAAGCCGGTGAGCAATAACCAATGTTGTTCGATTTTTAGATATTGCTTGAAGATTTTTTTGTATTTCTTTTTCTGTCGTGCTATCCAATGCTGAAGTTGCTTCATCAAAAAAGAAGATAGAGGGATTTTTTAAAATAGCCCTAGCGATTGCTACTCGTTGTTTCTCACCTCCACTAAGTTTTAATCCACGTTCACCCACAATGGTTTGATATCCATCAGGGAGATTAATAATAAAATTATGAATATCAGCACTCTTAGCAGCATTATAGATTTCTTCTTCATTAGCGTTTGGATTGCCGTAAGAAATATTGTAGTAAATGGTGTCATTGAATAGGACTGTATCTTGAGGAACAACGCCAATATGTTTTCTCAAAGATTGTTGGGAAATGTCTTTGATATTTTGGTTGTTAATATAGACATCTCCTTGCTTAGGATCATAAAATCTAAATAAAAGCCTGCTAATAGTTGATTTTCCAGCGCCGGTAGGGCCTACAAGAGCTACTTTTTTTCCATTCGGAACTTCAAAGGAGATGTCTTTAATTATCGTTCGCCGAGCATCATAATCAAAACTAACATTTTCAAATCGGATGGAGGCTTCTTCTATTTCTAGGAGCTTTTCAGCACCATCTCTTAAATTTGGTTTTTCTTCCCACAGCGTAAATAAATTTTCCATATCAGTAAGAGATTGACGAATTTCACGGTAGACAGTTCCAAAAAAATTAAGGGGCTGATAGAGTTGAAGCATATACGCATTAATAACAACAAATCCACCAATCGTAATATTGCCTGCACGGATATCAAAAGCAGACATGCTCAACATGATTGTGATACCTGTCATGATAACAACTGTTTGGAAAATATTCAAATAACTAAGCGAGTATTGATTTTTGATCGACTCTATCTCATATTGATCTAAAGACTCAAAGAGTCTGCGATATTCATGTTCTTCATTATTGAAATATTTAACTGTCTCAAAATTTAACAAACTATCTATTAGTTTTGTGCTAACAGCATTATCCGCTGCATTCATTCTTCTACGAAATTGGAGACGCCACTGAGTTACTGTAAACGTTACAATGACATAAAGGATGATTGTGATAAGAGTTACAAAGGCATACTTTAGCCCATAGATAAATGCCAAAATTCCAGCTACTAAGAAGATTTCTATAATCGTTGGGATAACATTAAACAATACATAATTGAGTAGAAAATTTACTCCTTTCGTACCTCGGTCAATAAATTTACTTAGTGCACCCGTCTGTCTTCCAAGGTGGAATTGAAGAGATAATGAATGAAGATGTTTAAAAGTATTTAAGGTCAATTGAGTGATTGCATTTTGAGCAACCTTAGAAAAAATTGCATTACGCAGTTCTCCAAAAGCAAGAGCTGCCACTCTAGCCATTCCATATGAAATAATTAATGCTAAGGGTATTAGCATGTAGATATTAATGCCTTGGGAAAGTTCAGTGAGTGAGTCTACAGCATAACCTAGAATTGGTGGGGTACCCACATTGGCAACTTTGGCAAAAAGAAGGCATAGAACAGCCAAGGAAACCCTTATTTTGATAGATTTTTTATTTTTTGGCCATAAAAAAGGGATTAAAAGGCTGATAGTTCGCTGAAGGGTAGTTTGGCTCATTACTTATTATATAGGTATTATTTTGAGATTATAAATCAGAACCTATAAATAAATTATATTAAGGATTTAACAGAACCTCTGTCGATGATTTTAGGAGTCACGAGAAAAGAATTATATTCTTGCTGTTTATTTGGGTACATTAGAATTTTAATAGCATTGGTGCCTAATTCCTCAAGAGGATGTGAAACAGCTGAAATATGAGGATTAGTTAAAGACTCAACCACCGGACCATCAAATGTTATTAAAGAGATATCTTTGCCTATTTTTTTGTTTAATTCCACACAAGCCTGAATAGCCCCTACACTGGAATATTCAGTAGAACAAATGATACATTTGAGATCTGGATTATTTTTAAGAAGATCTAAAGTAATATTCTTAGAGTGCGATGGGTCCTCTAAGCTAGTTGTTTTATACAGATGAGAATTAAATTTTAATGAATGTTTTTTTAATCCATTTTTAAATCCTTTCTTTCTTAAGTAGGCAAAATTATATTTTTCAGAAACATTAATGAAACCAAATTTATCATGACCTTTAGAGCAAAGATGATCCACTATTAATTCAGTTGATAATTCGTTATCTAGGTCAACCCATGAGTAATTAATTTTTTTTGATCTACCCCAGGCAACAAAATTAATTTTATTTTTATTTAAATAATCAATTCTCTCATCATTTGTTTGGACATTATGTATAATAATATTTTTTACCTTATTTATTTCGATTAGTTTTTTATATGACTCCATCTCTTCTTTTGCACTATTTGCAAACAACATATAAAATAAAATATTATCTTGATTAATTTTTGAGGACATCCCTGCTACAAACTTAAAGTAAGAAATTTGATTGAGTGTATTGTTATTTAATCCATATAATGGAATCACAAATCCTACTGCATTTGACTTATTGGATGCTAGATTACTTGCGTGCGGATTAGGATTGTAGTTATACTTTATGGCAAAATTTTTAACTCTTTGTCTGGTAACCTCGCTTACATCCTTATAACCACCTAATGCTCTAGATACAGTAGTAGGAGAAAGCTTGAGTTTCTTAGCTAATTTAATGATATTCATAATAAGCACATCTTATACATTAATTTATATTAAAAAGGTTGATTTTATTAGCAAATTTAATGGTATTCACAATAAGCATACCTTATACACTAATTTCTAATTGACAACCAAAACGTTTTGGTAAAATCTTAAATCATAATAGGAATAAGAAGGAGGAGTTATATGAAACTCTTAAAAACAGTAGTGGGAATTTTGACATTGTCATTGTTATCTTCAAACTTTGCCAATGCAGGTTCGCACACTTACACATACTCAGGTCCTGATATATCTGGTGAAAAACTCACAATTTTAGGTCCTTGGTTGGCTCCAGAAGATGAGTCATTTAGAGATGTTATCTCTATTTTTGAAAATGCAACAGGTGCTGTTGTAGAATATGGTGGATCAGATGAATTTGAACAAATCATCAATATTGATTGTCAAGCAGGTAGTCCCCCAGATGTAGCTGTATTTCCACAGCCTGGACTAGCTGCAAACATTGCTGCTACTGGATGTCTAACATCACTTACTGATGATGTAAAAGATTTAGTATCAAAAAATTATGCAGCTGCTAACTCTTGGATCAATCTTTCAACATATGATGATCCTTATGGTGCAAGTACTTTTTATGGTGTCTTTTATAGAGTGAATGTTAAAAGCTTAGTGTGGTACTCACCAGATAATTTTGAAGATAATGGTTATGAGGTTCCTACTACTATGGAAGGCCTTCTTGCATTAACAGATCAAATGGCTGCTGATGGAAATACACCTTGGTGTATTGGTTTAGGATCTGGTGGAGCTACAGGTTGGCCAGCTACTGACTGGATGGAAGATATTATGCTTAGAACTCACTCACCAAGTGTATATGACACATGGGTTTCTAATGATATGAAATTTAATGATCCTAGAGTTATTGAGGCAATGGATTTCTTTGGCTCGATTGCATTAAATGACTCTTATGTTAATGGTGGATCAAAGGCAGTTGCTACTACTGACTTTAGGGACTCACCTAATGGATTATTTACTTCTCCAGCAGAGTGTATGATGCATAGACAGGCTAGTTTTATTCCAGCATTTTTTCCTGAAGGATTAGAAGCAGGGGTTGATTATGACTTCTTCTATTTCCCAGCATATGCAGAAAAAGACCTAGGAAAGCCTGTTTTAGGTGGTGGAACTGTTCTAACAGCAACCAATGATAAAGGTGTGACTAATGAATTTATGAAATTCTTATTACACCCTGAGGCACATGAAAGATTTATGGAAAAGGGTGGTTTTTTAACACCTCATAAATTTGTTGATACTAGTAAATATGCTAGTGATACTTTTAGAGGTCTTCATGAAATCCTTCAGCAAGCTACAACCTTTAGATTTGACGGTTCAGATCTTATGCCAGGTTGGGTAGGCGCCGGATCTTTCTGGACTGGAATGGTTGATTACACAAATGGTAAATCAGCAAAAGAAGTAGCAGATGCGATTCAGGCTAGCTGGGAAGCTGGTCAATAATTTTTAAATTAGGGCGAATAGTTGAAAATTTATTCGCCCAAACTGATTTCTAATTCAATTAATGAATATTATTATTATCCATTTTTTATTATTTTTTATGAGTTAGGAATAACCAGGGGTTTAAAACCCCTGGTTTTTTTTAAAAATTAATCCTTAACATGCTTTATAAAATCTTGGTTAATTATACCTGACAATCTAATATCATAAATTCTAATGAATATTTTCTCTCTCGCTTTAATTGTCCTTGTTGGGATTTTATTCTTTGTCTTATTTTTCCATTTTTCTAATTTTGTTTTAGATTATTATGAAAAGAAATCTAAAAGTAGTTTTACTTTTGAAAATTCTATCAGGGTTATTATTTTTATTGCTCCAGCTTTTATTGTCTTATTTGTATTTATTATTTATCCAGTTTTTGAAACTATTCGATTAAGTTTTTTTGATAAGGTTGGAAGAGAGTTTGTCGGTTGGCATAATTATTCTTGGGCTATAAAAGATCCAGATTTTAGAAGAGGTATTTTAAATAATCTTGGATGGTTACTAATTGTTCCAACATTAAGTACTTTCTTTGGATTGGTCATTGCAAATTTAGCAGACCGTATTTGGTGGGGCACGATTGCTAAGTCAATTATTTTTATGCCTATGGCTATATCGTTTGTAGGTGCTGGGGTTATTTGGAAGTTTATATATGATTATCGAGGACCAGGAGATGATCAAATCGGTTTATTAAATGCCATTACTGTTGCTTTAGGATTTGAACCACAAGCTTGGCTTACAATCTCCATTTGGAATAATTTATTTTTGATGGCTATTATGATTTGGATTCAAACAGGATTGGCACTGGTAATATTTAGTGCTGCTCTTCGCAGTATTCCTAATGAGACTCTTGATGCTGCCAGAATAGATGGGGCTAGTGAACTAAAAATATTTTGGTCGATTATCATACCTTATCTTCAACAAACAATATTGGTGATTTGGACTATCATTACAATCTTAGTCTTGAAAGTTTTTGATATTATTTATGCAATGACAAACGGCCAATGGCAAACTGAGGTGCTGGCAAACTTAATGTATGATTGGATGTTTAGAGGTGGCGGAGACTCCGGTAGAGGAAGTGTTTTAGCCTTTTGTATAATGATTGGGGTTATTCCAATTTTAGCTTGGAATTTATATCAACATAGAAAAGACCAACAATTATGACTAAAAAAATTTCTTTTACATCTATTTTAGCCCAAATTCTTCTTTTATTATTTGTAGTTGCTTGGATAGCACCAACATTTGGTCTTTTTATAAGTTCTCTTCGAGATAAGGATGTGCTGGCCATTAGTGGTTGGTGGACTTCCTTTATCACCACTGAGGTTAATGAAATTTATAGAACCAAAGGCATGGAAGTGCAGTTTGAAAAAGATGGGTATTTCTTCATTGAAGACAATCTTTTTGGGGACAAAAAACCTAAAGAAATTTCAAGCTTTGGTATTACCTCCAAAGATATCAATGGATACGAGATAAAGAATACTGCAACTTTTAAAGATGGAAGTGAAATTACATTATCAAAAAATGGCAACTATTCATGGAAATCTAAAGAGGCATTTACAAAGAAAAAAGGTAAAAGAATTTTTATAACAGCATTAAGTCCTCCATCATTCACATTTGAGAATTACAAAGAAGTATTGTTTAAGGAAGGCCTAGGACAGGCATTTATTAATACGTTCGCAGTTGCTATTCCTTCAACTTTAATCCCTTTAATAATATGCTCATTTTTTGCTTATTCGTTAACATGGATGAAATTTTTTGGAAGAGATTTATTATTAGCAATAGTAATTGCCTCCTTAGTGGTTCCTCTTCAAATGTCTCTTATCCCAGTATTATCATTATACAATGATTTCGGAGCTTTATTTGGGGTATCAGCAAAATCATATCCGGGAATATGGATGGCTCACACAGGCTTTGGGCTAGCCTCTACTACTTTTTTATTATGGAATTTTTTAAAATCTTTACCAAATGAGATGATGGAAGCAGCACGCGTGGATGGTGCAACACACTATGATACATTTATTAAAATTGTTGTTCCTTTATCTATTCCAGCCTTTGCATCAATTTTTATTTTACAATTTTTATGGGTTTGGAACGATCTACTTGTAGGCTTAGTTTTTTTAGATAAAAACCCTAGTGAAATTATTTTGACTGCGAAATTAAAAGAGCTCCTTGGGTCAAGAGGAGAAAATTGGGAAATTTTAACAACAGGTGCTTTTATTTCGATGAGCGTACCATTGTTGATCTTTTTTTCATTACAAAGATATTTTATTAGAGGGTTAGTTGCTGGCTCAGTAAAAGGTTAATTTAAGGAGGAAAAATATGAATTATAAAATCGTCATCATTGGTGCAGGTAGCACAAACTTTGGTTTGGGAATTGTAAGTGATTTCTTTAAATCTAAAATATTAAGGGGAGCAACTATTGTTCTTCATGATATAAATTCTGAGACTTTAAAAAATACTCTTCAAATAGCTCTTTCATATAAGGAAAAACTAGGAGTGGATTATAAAATTGAAGCCACTACCTCTAGAACAGAGGCTCTGAAAGATGCAAATTTCTGCCTAATATCAATCGAAGTTGGAAGAAGATTTGACTTATGGGACCAAGATTGGAAAACTCCATTACAATATGGTATCAAGCAAGTTTATGGAGAAAATGGCGGTCCTGGAGGATTATTTCACGCCATGCGCCAAATTCCAGCAATTATAAAAATATGTGAAGATATTGAAAAAATTTGCCCAGATGCATATATCTTTAGTTATTCAAATCCGATGCAGCGCATATGCCATGCTCTTACAACGCGCTTTCCTGATTTAAAAATAGTTGGTTTATGTCATGAAATTGCATCAATGGAACGTCAACTTCCCTCATTGCTTGAAACAACCATAGATAACATTGACTATGAGGCAGGAGGATTAAATCATTTAAGTATTTTACTAAATGCTAAGTTCAAAGATTCTGGAGAGGATGGCTATCCTTTAATAAAAGAAAAATTTGATGGTTATTATTCTTCTCTAGTAAATGACCATGAAGGTTTCTATTCCAAAGCTGGAGCAGAAAGAGGAGTTTTTTTTGAAATTTATAAACAGTACGGATATCTTCCAATTACTACTGATAGTCATTTAGGAGAATACCTTTCTTGGGCTTATAGTGTTGCAGACCATGATGGAATATTGGACTTTTACGAAAATTATAAAAAAAGATGTTTGAATTATTATAGCAATGATAGTTATGATCAATTTTTTGATGAAATCAAAACTGAACCACACGAACGAATTATCCCAATAATTGAAAATATCGTTACTGATACAAATGCTATTGAGCATGCTGTTAATATACCTAATCAAGGCTTCA
>Ga0315321_10004196_pt1 | contig 11086 bp, 10 predicted proteins | sample M180m21515metaG_FD_203464 | JGI IMG/M metagenome (GOLD analysis project Ga0315321, IMG submission 203464) | Ammonia-oxidizing marine archaeal communities from Monterey Bay, California, United States - M1 80m 21515 | ecosystem: Environmental > Aquatic > Marine > Intertidal zone | place: USA... | reverse complement strand
GTCAGCCTGCCAGAGACTCAAACATCCATAGCGTTCCTTCGTTATGATGGTCTGCCCGAATTCGTCGGTCACCGCCTGAGCCATCTCGGACGGAAGCGTGATGCGAAAACGATCGTCAATCGCGCGTTTCACTTCGCCTTGGATGAACGTTTCAGGTGCCGACATTTCGAGCCTCAGGTACAGACAGCTCCACACCAGTTTCGGCGGGAAGCCATTCATCTTATTGGGCTCAAAACCCACTTTCAATCAAATTGAGAAAGAACAATGGGCAAATTGCCCACACATATCGAATACTAACTTCACACAAGACAATCTCAAGTGGATATGCTGACTTTGCAGAAAAAAACGACGAACCAGCCAGCACAACGCAAGCAGGCAGGGCCGACTTGTGACGTGAGAGAAGCAGGAGCGGATAGCCATTCAACAGGCGTCCGGGCAGGATCCCCACACTCGACAGTTCCCGACAATCGAGCAGGATGATCCGCAGGACACATTCAACGTTCACCGTTGACGCAAGCGTTCTGGAGTTCCGCCAACTCAGGTGCTAGCCTTCCGGGCGTAACTACAGACGCATTGGCGGCGTCATTCGAATCACCACATTGAAACCAGCCAATCGCTGACCATTCAGGAGAATCGCAAATGGGATTGTTCGATAAGCTTCGTGGCGAACTTGTTGACATTATTGAGTGGGTCGACGACTCACAGCACACACTCGTCTGGCGGTTTCCTCGCTACCACAACCAGATCAAGAACGGAGCGAACCTGATCGTTCGCCCTGGACAGTTGGCAGTCTTCGTTCATCGTGGTGAACTGGCTGACGTCTTCGAACCCGGCCACTACGAACTCCGTACTGACAATATGCCGCTGTTCAGCACACTTGCCGGCTGGAAGCACGGATTCGACAGTCCGTTCAAAGCCGAGGTTTATTTTATCCGGACGTCGCAGATCACCGATCTGAAATGGGGCACGCCAAATCCGATCATGATGCGTGACGCTGACTTCGGCCCGATCCGCCTGCGAGCGTTCGGCACGTACACACTCAAAGCGATCGATCCGAAGATCCTGCTGAAAGAACTCGTCGGCACCGACAGCGAATTCGACGCTGAAGAAGTCACAGAACTTCTTAGAGGGATCATCAACTCGTCGTTCGCAGACATGCTGGGCGAACAGAAAGTTGCCGCGCTGGACCTTGCCGCACGCTACACAGAAATGGGCGACGGTCTCAAAGAAGTAGTCAACGAGCGAATCGACGACGAGTACGGACTCGAAGTCACAAACATGATGATCGTTAATGTGTCGCTTCCAGAAGCCGTCGAGAAAGCGCTCGACACACGCACGAGCATGGGCGTCATCGGCGACATGGGGAAATTCCAGGCCTATCAGATGGGCAACGCCATGCAGGCCGCTGCCGAAAACGAAGGAGGCGGCGGAGCATCAGACGGCATGGGCCTGGGCATGGGTTTCGCGATGGCGAACCGCTTCATGGGCGGAGCAGGCAATCCGGCGGCCGGCGGAGGTGCAATGGCAGCTGGGCAAGCCCCCGGTCATACAGCTCCCCCACCACCGCCATCTCAGCAAACATTCCACGTCGCCGTCGATGGTCAAACTCAGGGACCATTCACACCACAGCAGATTGCTCAAGGCGTCAGCTCCGGCCAGGTCAGCCCGACGACGCTCGTCTGGACCGCCGGCATGGATGGATGGAAATCCGCCAGTGAAGTTCCACAACTTTCGGCAGCATTCGCTCAATCCCCACCACCACCACCGCCGATTGGTTAAGACATTGAAACGGCAGCATTAAACGCAGCCGTTCTTTTTGCTGAACCGAGAGCCAGCATTCGCCGCCTCTTCACGCTCCCCGGGCGGAAGGGGCGGCTTTTCTTTATGCACGCCAGTTCCGTTTGAGTGACAAGCTTCATGTCCGAAGAAAAACCCGGCGACCAGGTTGACGATGGCAAAGCACGCGTGTTTCCTTGTGAAGGTTGTGGCTCGGACCTTGAGTTCCACGTTGGGCAACAGGATCTGAAGTGCCCGTATTGCGGGTTCGAGAAGCAGCTTGAATTCGCAGAAGACGCAACCGTCGCCGAGCAGGACTTTCATGCGATGCTCGTCAGGATGTGCAAGCATCACGACAGGAATCGACAGAACGAATCAGGCCAGAGCGAAATCCGTTGCGACTCGTGCGGCGGGACCGTTCAGTTTCAGGGATCACTCACAAGCACCGAATGCCCGTTCTGCGCATCGCCAATTCAACTCGAAGACGTCCACGATGCCGAGCACCGCGTTCCCGTCGACGGCGTGCTTCCATTCCTCGTCGAAAAGAATGCCGCATCAGCGAATCTGAAAGTGTGGGTCAAATCTCGCTGGTTCGCGCCGAACGAGTTCAAGCAGCGAGGTGTCCAGGGAAAATTTAACGGCGTCTACACACCATTCTGGACGTTCGACTCGATGACATTCACAAGGTACTCCGGCGAGCGCGGCGAGCATTACTATGAAACAGTCAAAGACGGCGACGAAGAAAAGCAAGTTCGACACACGCGGTGGTGGCCAGTGTCGGGATCATTCGATCGATTCTTCGACGACTTGCTAATCCTGGCTTCCGAAGGTCTGCCGCGCCGCTTGATGGATAAACTGGCTCCGTGGCCACTCGAAAAATGCATTCCGTTCTCACAACAGGTTCTGGCTGGATTCTACGCCCGAACCTACGAACTGGAACTCGAACCCGGCTTCGGCCAGGCACGCGACCAAATGGAAACGGCTATCACCGCCGAGGCCCGACGGCGCATCGGCGGTGACGAACAGCGAGTCCATTCTTGTCAAACTCAGTACAGCGCCGTCACGTTCAAGCATCTTCTGCTGCCGGTCTGGTTACTTGCCTACCGATACAACGGAAAAGCGTATCAGGTCATGGTCAACGCGGCGACCGGCGAAGTGCAGGGCGAACGACCGTGGAGCTGGGTCAAAATTTTGTGCACGATTGGTGTTGTCGCGACCGGCGCTGGCGTGATCGCATTGCTGAATCAGTAACTCGCTGCCAGAATCTGTCGAACGGTGAGCTTTATCACCGAACCGCCCCAACGCATTCGGCATTAATGCATTCCCACAACATAAACCCTACCCTCACTGCTTCATTGTCGCGGAACTCGTCCGCTTGAAGCTTCACCTGGCAGAGATCGCCCATGAAATTTCCAAGATGCTTTCTTTTGTGCGCTATCCTCTGCGCAATCACGTTGCCGATATCCTTGCTCTCCGGTTGCGGTGGTGCCGAGAACGTAGAAGAGACGACAACCGTTGCCCCACCCCCTCCGGTTAGCGTCGCGCCGAGTGAAGACAATCAACAAGCCGCAGCAACTGGCGACATGCCAGGCTTCTCGGACGAGCCTGACTTCAGTGACACTCCACCGACCGCAGACCAACCGCCGGGTCTGGCTGACGTCACCTTGCCTGACCCTGACGAACCTGCGGGGCTAGACCCGTTAAGATTGCCCGAACCGGCACCAGTCAATCGAGCCTGGCGTGAAGAGTGGATCACAAGCTTTGAAGAAGCTAAGGCACGGGCCCAAAAAGAGAATAAAGACATCCTGATCAACTTCACCGGAAGCGAGTGGTGCACCTGGTGCATCCGCCTGTCGCAGGAAGTCTTCAGTCAGCCAGGCTTTGCTGAGTACGCAAAAAAGAACTACATCCTGGTTGAAGCTGACTTTCCAATGGGGCCAACCGGGCAGCCCAAAGCAATTGATCCACAGCACCAGGAACTCTCCGACACATACGAATTCCAGGGTTTCCCGACGATCATGCTGTTCGACAAGCAAGGACGCCCCTTCGCACAAACGGGATATCAGCCCGGCGGCCCGCAGGCCTACAACGCGCACATTGAGGAGTTTCGATCGGCTCGCGTCGACCGCGACACGGCGTTCGCCGCCGCTGACAAACTGCAAGGTACCGAACGAGCAAAGAAGCTCGACGACGCTCTTGGCAATCTACCGTCAGACCTTCTGTTCCCGGCCTACGAATCAGTCGTCGAGGACATCATTAAGCTCGACGAAGACAACGTCGCAGAACTCCGCAGCCAGTACGAAGACAGGCTGGCTAACCACCAGTTCATGGCTCGAATACAGGCAATCGAAAAACAAATCCCCGGCTCGGAAAACCCTGACGCGATTCTTGCTGACATCGCCAAAGTCGCCAAAGAATTTGGTGGCAACCCACGTCGAAGTTTTGTCGTGACGATGTTTCAAATCAACGTCCTGAACTACTTTGACAGAATCGATGAAGTACTGGCCGTCGCCGCAGCTGCCCTGAAAAACGAATCGCTTGATAACGATTATCGATCAAACCTCTTTATGACCCAGCTCCGAATTCTCAACCAGGCTGAACGTCAGGAAGACGCCCTCACGATCGCGAACAACGCCATCACTCAATTCAAAAATGACGACTCGATGACCATGCAGTTCATGATCGCTCGAGCGGACTTCCTGCATCGACTGGACCGAGTAGAAGAAGGCCGACAAGCAATAGCGGAAGCACGCAAAGTTGGCGGACCAGCAGCAGCATTCCAGATCGACCAGATCGAGCAGGAAATCTTCGGCAGTATTTCAAGTAGCAAGCCAGCAGCAAACACTCTTCCTGAACCAACAGCTCCGGGAACAGCAGAAAAACCAGCCACCACGACTTCAGACTCCGCACCAGCGGAATCGTCTAAGCCAGCCGCCGAATAGCGGAGAACGCTGGGACCATCTGCATAAACATGAAATAAGGCCGCGACGAGAGTTCTCTCGTCGCGGCCTTATTTGTTTTGTGCACTCACTCAGTAACGCCGAATTGAGTCGGCCAAATTCGGATCACCCTGCTTCGCCGAACAACTCAAGCAAATCGAACGGCACATCCAGAATTCGAGCTGCCCCATATTCGACGAGTTCTTCGACTGGACGAAAGCCCCAGGCAACTCCCACAGCCAGGGCTTCAGAATTCTTTGCCGTCAGCATGTCGACACTTGAGTCACCGACGTAGACGCATTCATTCGGTGCGACTCCAAGTGCCTCGCAAACTTCTAACACGCCTGCGGGATCGGGTTTCCGCGGAACTCCTTCACGTTGACCGAGAATTGGATCGAATGGCCAGGTCGGCAGGAATTCCGCAACACAGACTCCTACGAACTCGTGCGGTTTGTTAGACAGAATTGCAATTGGTATCTGGCGTCGAACCAGTTCGTTCAGCAGTTCTTCGATGCCAGGATAGAGCTGCGAATGCTCGTTCCATCGACGACCGTAGGTATCGCCAAATTCCGGAACACATTCAGCAATCAATTCGGGTGTTGACGTACCATCCGGCAGGATTCTCTTGAACAGCGTTGCGACACCATCGCCAATAAAATGTCGATAGGCGTCCAGGTCATGCGTTGCGTGACCGCGATCCACGAGAACGTCGTTTGCCGCATTGCCAATGTCAGCCAGCGTGTCCAGCAACGTCCCGTCCAGGTCGAAGATCGCCGCTTTGTAGTCCGTAGACATTCCATTCTTTCTACATCAATTCATATCGCCTGATCGAGAACGCCTTCCGTTCAGACAATTCGCATGGATTCTGCGTCGAGTGCATCCGCGACAAACTTCACAACGCGAGGAGCCATGACATTGAAGTAGTCCCATGAGTGACCGCCATTGCTGGTTTCGAAATCTGACTCGAAGGGAATCCCACTGGAATAGAGCTTGCTGGCGAGGCGTTCGGAACTGTTAATCCAATCAGCATCGGCCGGGTCACACACAATGAGTTGGGACCTCGGCCAGTTCAGTGGCTGAAGATGCAAAATCGCTGTCTGCTGTCTTGCCAGTTCCTGGCTGTCGAACATTTCGTCCAGGGGAAGTCCCTGCCCCCACCAGTCGTGAAAATCCACGGCCGGTGAAATTGCAGCGAGGATCGGAAAATCACGACCGCAGCGATAGCCAAGCTGGATGACTCCCTGCCCGCCCATGCTGATTCCCATCAATGCGATGTTTGGCGTCTGGACATCCCAGTTCTCGCCAATCCACGCAACGACGTTGTTACGGACATAGTCGAATGGAGTCAGACCCGCATCAAACTCGGAACAGATTTCCGGCAACCACCACGAACGTTGCCCGTAAGGGCAGACAACTCGCAACCCCTGCTCGTTGAGTTCTTTGCTGAAGGCCTCATTATCCTTCAGCGTTGTCAGTCCGTGGCCGTGAAGATGAATCACCGCTCGACCAGCCTTGGGAGAGTCGGGCGTAAAGATGTCGGCAGCTTTGCCGTCGATTGAAGTTGTCGTCCAGGAACCGTGCATGTTTCATCCAGCGAAAGTCAATCAATTGAAGCTTGTAGAGTTGCCGCGTTAGAAACGGGCTTTGCGCTGTGAGAGATACTCCAGCAGCGCCGTCCCGAAATTCATGCTCGTGTCGAGCGGCACGTAGTCGCAGCCCAGCGAACGGCATTCGGAACGATATGTATCGCGGAGTTCGTTCATGGTTTCGATGTAGTCACCCCGCATTCCGGCTGCGTCGATATTCCGCTCCACCTCACCCGTTTCCGGATCCTCAAGATCGAGCATTCCATCGAACGGGAATGTGACCTCGGCTTCATCGAGCACATGAAACAGAATGATGTCGTGACCGGCGTAGCGAAGAAGACGCAACGACTCGATCACCTCTTCAGGATCAGTCAGCAGGTCGGAAAAGATCATCAGCAGACTACGATTACGAATCATCGCCGCAACACGTCGCAGGTTCTGACCGATCTCTGTTTCGCCGTTTGGTTTCGCCTGAGAAAGCAGGGACAGCATATTGCCGAGCTGCATCCGCTTGCTTCGAGCCGGAAGGCTATTGCGTATTTTCTGATCAAAAGTCACCAGTCCGACCGGATCCTGCTGATGAATCATCAGGTAACCAAGTGCGGCGGCCAGGCAGATGGAATAGTCAAATTTGGAAAGTTGCTGCCGATAGGTGTAGGCCATGCTTTCGGAGAGGTCCATCAGCAAATAGCCGGTGATGTTTGTCTCGGCCTGGTACTTCTTAACGTAGTATCGATCAGTCTTCGCATAGACGAGCCAGTCGATGTTTTTCGGGTCATCGCCTTGCGTGTAACGACGGTGCTCACTGAATTCGACGCTGAATCCCTGAAACGGACTGGTGTGAAGTCCTGTCAGGAAACCTTCGACAATAAACCGAGCGCGCAAGTCGAGCCGTGAAACAGTCTGAATGACTTCCGGCTTGAGATACTGCTCGCTTGATGCCATGTCGCTTCTACTTGTTTCCGGTCGGCAATGATTCCAGATCGATGAGACCGCTGTTCGGATGAAACGTCAGCCACGCTCGCTTAAACGAAGGGATTGAGACCTGCTGGTGCATTGCCTTCCCTTCGAGCGACCCCGCAATCGCCACACCTTGCCGATTCCAGGTCGACTTTGTCTGATCATCCACGAACCTGCCAGCAGCGTCCGACGAGAAGGTAAGTATCTGATCATCAACCTTGCGATGGTATACTCGGGTTGCCGTTCCTTCAGGATCAAAAACAACGAGTAACAGCAAACCACGAGCATCGACGTTTACGACTGGCCGATTCAGCAACTGCTCCATCAAAACGTGATGCATACCGAAGTTGCCCACGAAGCCGACGACAAAGCGGCCGGGGTCTTTGTAGAAGTCTTTGACGAACTGCCGGCTCGATCGCTTCAGATTGAGGACGGTGGTACCGGGATGCTCGTCTTTCCACGTCGACCACGTGGTAATGTCGGAAGGAATTGTTTCGAGCAGTTTTCCTTTGTGCTGCCCAGCCATTCCTCTTCCAAGTAGATGACTCCAAAGAGTCTCTGTTTCAACATCCATCATTATCAGGCTGCGGTTCCAGAGTTTCCCAGACACAACGAACGTCAGCTTCTGACCCGCAACGTTTGTGGCATACACGATGCCATTGTGACAAAGGTGTCACCACGTTGCGGCGAAATCCGTTTGACCGATCCGATCGTTGATTATCTCGCGAGCCGGCCCTGTCAGCATGTTGATCGGATACGCCCGAGGTTGTCCTTCGACGACGACTCCTAGAACCAGCTCAGAATCGCTGACCTGATTTCTCACCTCGTCAGCGGAGATAAACTGAGCGTCGACGAGCGCCTTGCGTGGCGACATCAGCGTCTTCGGCTGAAACCTGCGAGCAATGCCTGACTGGTTATTTGGCTGTGCTTCAACAACGCTGAAACCACCATTCACCAAGAGTGCGACGGCGACGACCGTCAGAAAGGACTGGAGACCAAACTTCGAGCATTTTCCTACCGGCATGATTCAACTCCGTTTGTCGACGAGCTTGCTGCACCGCGATGATGGTGCCCATTCTACAAACTACCAGCGGCCATTACCGCCGCTCGGTGGTCCATTCCGCCAGGTGTCGTACTGAGACCATCCATGCGACGAATCCGAACCTGGCCAATCGTGATTTCGCCAGCGGCCCTGATGAGGATCAACGGATTCGCTGGAGTAGTAAAACAGGTGGTCGCCGGAATTCCAGTCACCTGGAAAATCAGCATCGTCGTCCGATGAAATTCCCAGGAATTCAAACAAGAGCCGAATCATCCGCATGATGATCGCAAAGGCCACTGTCATAATGACAGCACTAAGAATCAACAACGGACCGGAGCCGAAGATCGGTTCGACGCTCGTCCAGATTTGTTTCCAGAATAGAATGACAACCAGAGACGCCAGACTCAGATAAGGTCCAAAGGGCAACTCGCGTTGGCGGCGTACGATGAACGTCAAACCAACAACCAGCAACGCGAACATGGGCGCCATAAAGAAGATGACGACTCCGGCCTGCCAGCCAAGAAAACTCCCAACCATCGCCATCAGAACGACATCGCCGAATCCCATCGCTTCTCGGCCGAGTGCCCAATGACCGACGATTCGGACGAGCCAGACCACGCCGCCAGCAATCAAAAATCCGGCAAGACTCACGGCCAGACCGTGAAGATGTGGCGACAACCCGATCCAGCCGGGCAGCGATCCATCAAGAAATATCCAGTCGGATAATCCTGGCAACGATCTGTCCAACCAGAATCTCAGTTCGCGAGCAAACCTCATGTTCTGATGCCAGACGGGAGTCAGATAAACATGGCCGATCGCGCCGGCTCCCAGAAAGCCAACAGCTATCGCAGGCAGCGTACATCCGTCAGGAATGATCCACAGATCAAGATCGATGAAGCTGGCAACCAGCAACGCTTCGATCAGCACCATGTGATAGAAGTATCGCCAATGAACGATCGCAACTGGCGAGAACCACCAGCTTCCGGGATCACCTGTCGGACCGAACGGTCCATGCACCGCGCTATCAATAATTGAAACGCCGAAACCTGCTGGCACTTCCATCCAGTAAACCAGCGCCCACAACGCTCCGTTTAAGAATTCAATCGCAGGGTACCGAGGAGAGATTCGCCCCTTGCAATGGAAACATCGACCGCGGAGCATCAGCCAGCCGAAAATCGGTACGTTCGCCCAGGGCGGGATCGCGTTTCGGCACCGTGGGCATCGCGATTTTGGATAGATGACCGCGTAAAGCGATTCCCAAAAGCCTTCCTTCGTCGGAATTCGGTAAATGCAGACGTTAAGGAAACTGCCAACGACCGTGCCGATGACAAACAGGTAACCCAGGCAAAGCCACATCGGCAGGCCGAAAGCTGTTAGAGGCACGGCGTGTCCCCCGATGTTTCAGCCACAGAGTCGTTCTCGCCAGCCTTCGATATTTTTCCCAACTCTTCTCCGAGGGAAGTCAGGACATAATCAACCAGTTGTTCAATTGATGGTGCATTCGCCTGTTCGGTAAAAGGTTCGTCGGTCTGGATAACCAGGCTGGCCGCATCCGAGTAAATCAGTTCACGCTGCCCTAACAAACGTTCGATTTCCGCGCGGCCACCGGTCGAAGTGAGATTTGGTCGCCGCTCTGCCGTTGTTTCATCTCCATAGAGACGATGTTCGATGGTATCGATCGAGGCTTTCAGCCAGATAACTGGTCCGGCGTTCTTGAAGTCTCGACGAGTGTCTGAATTCAAAACAGCGCCTCCGCCAGCCGCGATCACCAGGTGGTCCAGTTTAAGTAGATCAACAAGCGTTTCGCGTTCCAGGCGACGAAATTCTGGTTCGCCGTCCGTGTCGAAAATTTCTCGAATCGTGCGTCCCGCTCGACGTTCCAATTCGACGTCGGCATCGATCCACGACCAACCAAGACGCTCAGCAAGCGGCTTCGCAAGCGTGGATTTTCCCGTGGCGCGATATCCGATCAGAGTCAGAATCATGGCGGCAGTGTCGACAGTAAAGAGTAATTTAGACGACCGGTTCTGGATCATAAGACCGGCATCTGCCGTCGACAATCAGCCAGTTGAGCCAGTAATTAAGCGGCGTTAGTACTGACGCCGTTGACGTGAAGATGGGATGTTCATCTTCTTACGATACTTCGTCACAGTCCTGCGAGCCAACTCGTAACCAAGTTTCGCCATCTCGGTGACCAGCGCGTCGTCGCTGTAAGGCTTGTCTTTATCTTCTCCGTCGACGATTTCCTGCAGCTTGATTCGGATGATGCCCCACGCAACGTCTTCGCCGCTCGACGTTTTCGTTCCGCCGCCAAAGAAACGTTTGAGCGGGAACAGTCCGCGGGGCGTCTGAACCCACTTGTCATCAACCGCTCGCGACACGGTTGTCACGTGAACTTTTACCTGGTCGGCAACCTGCTGCATCTTCAATGGCTGAATAAACTCGGGCCCGCTTTCCAGAAATGCGGTCTGATGATCAACAATAGCCTGAGCGACTTTTTTGAGCGTGCTGTACCGTTGCTCGATCGACTCGATTAACCATTTGGCGGAGTCGATCTTTTTCTTGATGTATTCCTTTGTCGCTTCGTCAACTCCGTTGCGAAGCATGGTCCGATACTTGCGGCTGATCTTCAAATCCGGAACGTACTCGTCGATAACTTTAACAACCCACTTGCCATCGTCTTCCTGAACGACTTCCAGGTCGGGCGTCACGTTCTGAACCTGCCGCACTTCAAACTTGCGTCCCGGGAAAGGATCGAGATGTCGCATTTCTTCCATCGAGTC
>Ga0315321_10004187_pt1 | contig 11096 bp, 12 predicted proteins | sample M180m21515metaG_FD_203464 | JGI IMG/M metagenome (GOLD analysis project Ga0315321, IMG submission 203464) | Ammonia-oxidizing marine archaeal communities from Monterey Bay, California, United States - M1 80m 21515 | ecosystem: Environmental > Aquatic > Marine > Intertidal zone | place: USA... | reverse complement strand
GGGAAGAGATTTCATCAAATCGTTCTAGTTTTATCAACGATTGTATCCGGTGACAAATTGATCTACGATCAGTAGGGTCTCTTTCGAGAATAGATTCACAGTGTTTAATGACTAAGTCCCAATCTTCAAATTCGCTATAGCCAATATCAATCATTACTCGGTGAGCTTCAATAAAGTCTGGAAGAGCATCGAGAGAATCGTTGATGGCGGTTGTTATCCTTTTGACATCACCGATTTTAACAAGTGCCCGTAAACGAAATCTGTGGGCGACACGTTGCGTTGGTTTATCTATCAAAATCTTATTGGCATAAGACACAACATCTTCCATTGAACCCAAATCCCATGACAATCGAATAACGGCGAACATAACGCCATGATCTTTTGAATCTTCTAAGGCTTCAATCGCTGTTTGCATTGCGCCATCAGTATCCCCCAAAGATATTTTTATTTTTATCAAAGTTTTAGTATAATCTGGAGTCGATTCTGGAATTGAATTTATGATTTCGTAAGCTATGTCTGGTGCATTTTCATTAATTAGAATATTAACAAGCTTTAATTTCCATTTATCCGATAATCGGATGTCATCAATTGCTTCAGTTACTCGTTGTATCCTCTGGGCTGCCGATGTTAACTCAGTCGCTTGGAGGTCAATACGAATCATTTCCAAATCAATCTCAGTGAATGAAAGATTTGATGCTGCCAAATCTTTCCAGAAATAATCAATTTTTTCCTTGTTTTCGTATTCTCGCTCTAGTGCACTATGTAATATGTCCCAACCATCTTCTTGAATTAGATTATCATATATCAATTCCTTGAGTATGCTAATACATTCTATTTTCCTGTCAGAATTATGTAAACATCTTGCTAATCGGTGCTGATATAATGAATAATCCGGACCTGGCTTAGATAATTTCCTCAGAATAATTGCAGCCTCAGTATAGCTTTTTCTATTCATTAGCAACCGTGATAATACATCCAAAGCCCACTCATTTTTGGGGTTTGCAATTAATAATTCACGTAATAAGGGTTCGGCTAGGTCATATTGTTTAGCATTGTAATGGTCTCTTGCAGTATTTTGCATCTGTCTTGATTCAGGGGTGCCTTTTGAAGGCCGAGATTTTTTACGCCAAAACCGTAAGCCTACCATGAACTTAGGCGGGCTGATGTAACCTATGAATACTAGCCCCTGAGAGGATAATATTTTGTAGATTTGGATATCTATTTTTGCACCCATGTCATTATTGGTGTACAAGAGATATTTTGGGTAGAGCACTACTCGGAGTGGTATGCGAGTTGGGATAATTGGGGCCGGAATTGTCGGCGGCGCAATTGAACATTGGTTCGGAGATGCTCATGATTTGTATATTCACGACCCTGTAAGAGGGACGACACTGAGTGATGTTACAGCGCATGTCGATATGGCATACATTGCAGTTCCTACTCCGATGTCAGATGATGGTTCATGCAATCTGTCCATCGTAGAATCTGTTCTCGATGACCTTCCTGATGGGTTTACTGCAGTGATAAAAAGTACAGTCGTACCAGGTACAACACAAAGGTATCACGAAGAGTACCCCCATTTGAAAATAGCATATAGCCCTGAATTCTTAGTTGAAAGAAGGCATCTCGAAGATTTTGGTAATCAAGATATTTTGGTTTGTGGGACCCACCATGCCGATGTGGCCGAGCGAGTGTTTCAACAGCACCGCGAGGCAGGTGTGCTAAAACTGGATCAAACATTCCAAGTAACTCCAACACAAGCTGAATTAGTAAAATATACCAAGAACACATTTTATGCCGTGAAAGTAATTTTTGCAAACCAAATGTACGATATCTGTGAAAATTTGGGAGAAGATTGGTACGCAGTTCGCGATATTATTACAGCAAATCAAGCACAACCAATTGGGCCAAGCCACCTTGATCCAATCTTCGGATTAAGTAGAGGATTTGGCGGTAAATGTCTTCCAAAAGATTCCAATGCACTCCGTGTTTTAGCCAGTGAACTTGGCGTAAAGTATGACCTCTTTGACGCCATACAATCAGACAATGAACGCCTTAGAGGTGTACTGACCGGTAAGGAAAGCGATGTAGAAACATTAGACGACTAGTCCGACTTTGTTAATCGATTTCAAATAACAGATTATTGCTCAGAGCAGGCGAAGGTATGTTCACCTCAAGCGTCAACCGATAGGTATGGCGAGTGTGCTTGTTACCGGCGGTGCTGGCTTCATCGGCACTCACCTATGCCGTTTTTTACACACTAATGGTCACCACGTAATCTCCTTAGATTGTAATCAAACCGGGGAGCAACCTTGGGAGTGTATTACTGCAGATATACGTGATCAATTACAATTTGATGGTATCGATACAATAGTTCATCTTGCTGCTCAAGTCTCGGTAGCGAGATCTGTTGAAAATCCTGATGAAACTTTGTCTGTGAATATTGATGGGACTTCTTCAATCATTACAGCAGCTGAATTATCTGGTGTCAAAAGATTACTTTTTGCTTCAAGCGCTGCAGTTTATGGTGATTCACAACAAATTCCAATATCAGAAACAGCGCCCTTAATTCCTCAATCTCCGTATGCAGTTTCTAAAATCGTAGGTGAAGAGTTATGCCGTCGTAGCGAAATCGAAACTTGCTCAATGCGTTTCTTCAATGTTTACGGACCTGGGCAATCTGCTGAGGGAGGGTATGCTGCTGTTATTCCCGCCTTCAAACAAGCGATTGCCAAAGGAGAGAATTGTCGTATCTTTGGAGACGGTACACAAATCAGAGATTTTGTTCACATCAACGACCTTGTTAAGGCCATTAGCATTGCATTAGAAATCGAAACGTTGCCATCAGAAATGAATATTGCATCAGGTCAGGCTACAAGTTTGTTAGACCTTCTCGAAGTATTTTCTAGTTTAAATTCGGAAATGAAACCCCCACTCTTTGAACCCGAAAGGCCTGGTGATATACACACCTCTCTTGCTGATATTTCACAAATGAAGAAATCGTTATCGCTTGATGAAATGGTCTCCCTCAAGGAGGGTCTAGTTTGAAGATAATCTGGCTTTCATCACGAATGTTAGGTGGCGATTTGAGTTCTACAACACAAATTCAGTTAGCAAATGGTTTAGTCAGTAAAGGCCACTCTGTAGATCTTTATTCACCAGGTAAATCAGTTGGAAATTTATTTGAACACCATTCGATAACCCGTAGTAGGATTCGCGGATTACAATCAAGAAGCGTGGTTAAGCATCTGAGGGGACGAGTTAATGAATTCAAAAATGCAGATGTCGTTCTGATCGATTGGCCAATATTTTCCATAGCTACTCTAATTCAAAAACCTGTGATCTTGATGGATAGGAGCCCGCCTGCAGATAAGGGGTTTTTAGCCAAAATGCAGTGGCCTAAATGGATGAAAGCATGGTCGAAAGCAATTCGTGGAACTGTAGTTTCTAGTGCCCATCGAGAATTTGTTTCAGAACAAACTCAAACTCCAAAAGCATCGATTGGAGTAATTCCTGCAGGAGTCGATTTAGAATTATTCCAGATGGGAGAGAAAGATGGACCAATACGGATGGTTTACCATGGGAGGGTTGACACAAATCGGGGCATTTTAGGATTACCAATGATATTGTCGGGCCTCCGTTCCAAAGGTATTGATGCAACGATGGACATTTATGGGTCAGGAGATGCAGTAGAACGTTTACGTAAGGTTGGTATGCCTGGTTTGGAGATTACAGATACGATTCCACAAGAAGAACTTGCACAAAAATTAGCAAAATATGATGTAGGACTTTTACCAATGCCTGAAGATAAAGTATGGAACCTCGCAAGTCCACTCAAACGCTCTGAATACCTCGCAAGCGGTCTGGTTGTTTGTGGCACAGACCACGATGGACACAGAATAAAGAATTCAGGAGATTGGCTCCAGTTATTCAATCAGGATGAATACATCTCACGAACGGTAAATTGGTTGAGTAGTTTGGATAGACAATTATTGACTGCTCTACAAAAAGAATCGAGATCCCATGCTGAAGAAAACCTTTCTTGGTCTCATTCAGTTGATGCATTAGAGTCTATGATTTTGTCATAAATCTCGCCCCAGAGCCCTCTTACATTTTCAATTAAATGATTTGAAATAAAATCTTCTAAATTCTCAGTAATAGGTTCTGCGATTGCAGCATTCCAACTATCTCTATCACCGAGTGGGGCAGTTTTGACACACGCGGGTAGGTCTGGAACATTTTCAGAAGCAATGACTGGACATCCTGCTGCAAGGGCTTCTAGAATCACCATCGGTTGTCCTTCATATTCGGATGGTACAATCAGGGACCCTGCTGTTTGTAGTAAATGCCATTTTTCTTCTTCAGTAACCCATCCCAAGGCGGTAACTCCTTCGGGAGCAGTATCTACTCCAGTAACTCTGAGGTCATCTAGTCCTAATGAAAATGCAAATTTATGACCTTTGACTGGATCATTTCTTCCCATTAGCAAAGTGAAATTTTCTCTTTCAACTCCCTTTTTTAATTGGGCATCAACTGGATTTGGTACCGCGATTGATTCTCCAATTAATGGCCGTAACTGTTCACTCCACCCTTCAGATAAGCAAACTACTTGGTAATCTTCTAAATCTGATTTTGCTTTGATATCGAACTTTCCAGAATGTATGTGGAATATCACCGGGCATTTCGCAACTTTAGCAATCGAAATTTTACGACGGTAAGACCAATCTGACGCACAGTGTATGTGAACCAAATCGAAATCTCCAGTTTTGATCTGTTTCTTAGCAATCCTCCACCGCTTCAACTTTCTTCGAATTCCCTTGGTAGAGTATGTATTGCAGGACGAACCCCTCCAGCCTTCCGGTGGATTTGCTGCTAAGAGCTGAATGACAGATGACATCCCCCCCCGAGCCATAGTCGGCCCGACGTGAACAACTCTTCGCATGTTGCCTCCTCCCAACAACACAGCAATAGCCTTGGCGCCGCTGTTATCAGGGGTTTTGTTGAAGAAAGAGAGGTTTAGTCGCTTAGCCATGGCAGGTGAATGGTTGGCCTATGGTGAATTTGGCCTAGCCGTAATTGGTCTAGCGCCATTTGCACTACATCGCTGGTCTTGTGGAAAATGGGCTAAGGCTCCACTGGTCTGCCCAGATACCGACTCAAACCTTGCAATTACGATACTGTTACCAGTGTGGAATGAAGGCCTAATTATCGAGAAGAAGCTTGCAAGACTTGCTCAACAAAGTGTGAAAGCAGATTTATTGCTAATAGATTCAGCATCTTCAGATGACACGTTATCAAAATCTCGTAATTGGTTAGAAGATTTTCCAAATGCTTTCAACTCTCATCGAATCATTACTATGCCCAAAAGATTAGGAAAAACAGCAGCAGTGATGAAAGCTCTAGATGAGTTAGAAGGTTGTGGTGGAATAATTTTCATGACTGATGCAGATGCAACTATCATGCCAGGTTCATTTGAAAGGGTAAGACGTTGGTTTAGCGATCCACAGATAGGGGCAGTTGGAGGTACGCCTCAGCGTATAGGGGATCTCGATGGAGAAAAGGCGCACAGAAATATGTACACTCTGTTACGAGTTGGTGAATCAGCGCATGATAGTACTCCTTTCTTAGAAGGGTCATTGCTGGCATGGAGAGAAGGTTTAGTGGCATCTTCAGACCTATATGCTACTGCAAATGCAGACGATGCTCAGATTGCAACTGCAATTCGTCTAAACGGTCGTCGTTCAATTCAGGATACAGGCTTAACTTTCCAAGACCAGATGCCTCTTACATCCAAAGAGCAACGCCGTCAGAAAGTTCGCCGAGGGCAAGGCCTAATTCGTTTGTTATCACGTAAACGGAAACTTTGGTTTTCCAAGAAAGAAGGTCGTTTTTCTAAGATACTGAGCCGGAATGCATGGATGCACATACTTTCTCCATTAGCCATCACAGGGGGTGGAATACTTGCTATACTCCGTAATATCGCATATTTGCCAGACACAAATCTGACAGTAGCACTTTCAGCGGTAGAGGTGTATTGTTTACTTGCATGGGCCCTTACACGGATGAATAAGTCATTCTTTGGAATACGTTCTGCTGGAACAATACTATGTGGCTTGGAGAATTTATTAGTTGGAATAATTATGGCTGGTCGCGGTAAGAGTTTACACATGTGGGATCAGCATTCAGATGTAAGAGAAACTCTTGCTAACAAGTAAGATTTGAAATTAAAAAAAGCCCCTCTGGGAACCGAAGTTCCCAGAAGGGCAGATTTGAGCGAGTGCTCGTTAACTAAGGCAATCAGATATTATCCGACTTCAGTTTGCGTCAGCGAATGCTGTGACGGTTGCGATGACCTTGTCATCTTCTTCGCCAACACCAATCTTTGTTAGGGTAACTACGACTTCACAGCCGCCGTCAGATCCATCACAAAGGTCCATACCAGATTCGGAGATTGTTATCTCTTCTGATGTGTCCCAGGTTTTGTCATCTGCTGCTGCTTCGCCAATGTCACAATCGCCAGAGCCGTCAGTGCTGCATGTCATTGATGCACCACCGTCAACTACGATTGAAACCTTTAGCTGAGCATAGCTTAGGCCATCGCCTTGGGTCATCTGTACGTGCACAAGTGCATCGTCAGTTGTTTCGCCCATGGTTCCAGCTGCATCTCTGTCGTCAAACGTAAAGGTATCTAGACCGCCGCCAGTGGATTCACCAGCTAAGCTAGAAGCCCATACGTATAGTACACCAGCCAGAACTACAGTAATTGCAACCATTAGGATGGTAGCGATAACTGGGCTGACTGCCTCTTCGTTTCGGTTCTCGTTGTTCATATTTTTGTCCTCCTCCCCCAAGTGGGGGATAACTTCCCGACAGCAGCCGCCGTATTTAATCTCTCCGCCTCAGAAAGTCGGTTTAGCGCCGAAAAAGTGGGGTACTGCGCCGCTGTTCCGACCCAAGCCCGTTCATGAAAAGTAACACCGAACTCATTAGTACATACAATTTGTATGCGCGAAAAAACATTCTTGCCAATAAAATAACAAAATCAAAACAGCCGCGCGGCTAAATCGAGTAAAGGTGAACAGGGTGAGAGCCAACGGAGAGGGGATGGGATGCACTCAACGGGAACTTCTACAGCCCTGTTCAATCCAAGCCCAAGGTGTCACGGCAAATAACCATTTTGACTTAGAACGACTTAATCGTGCAATAGATGCAGAATTAGAGGGTTCAAATGATAATGCTCATTCGACAGTAAGAATCTCTGGTCCACCAGAATTTACCATTACAGTATGTTCGAATTGCCCAATCATTCCTCCATCCTGACAGCCTAGTGCGTGGTATGTTTCAAGGAATCTAATACTGATCAATTTCTTTACTAAAGCATTCCATTTACTGATACGGCTAACTTCATCCGCCTCTGGAAATGGCTTTTCTAGCATTGGAAAGGCCCATCTTTCAGCAAAAGGAAGAGTAGAATACCGCTCTTCTAAATTTCTAGCCAATTGGGCGCCTAAGGGTTTCAGTTGTTTTCTAGAAAGTGCCTTCCTCCAAAGTCCTTTAGATGTTATACGGTAGATGTTAGATGAATTGCGTTCACCTATATTTTTGATCATACCGCTTTCGCCTGTTGTATTGAATGGCTCGACTGCATAGACACTACCCTCTTCGACAACTCCTTTGAATCCAGGATTATCTGGGCCACAGGCATATGATGGCACACTAACCCCTGCATGTAATTCCCACGGCTTAAGCTGGTGTCCACACAAATTTCGAATAGGTTGGAATCCGGCATCAATTGTTGGTTGGGCTGCCGCTGCTCCCACTTTGTACCACGGCGTCCCGGGATGCAGCATCTCAATAGCCGCATCACGAGATTCTCTAGAAGCATTGATTTGCTCTGTATGCTTCCCTTTATTTCCTACTTCAAGGGTAAGTGCATTATCTCCAATATGTCCATTGATATGCACGCCAACATCTAGTTTTACAAGATCTCCATTTTGAAACTCCATTTCACGCTCCCATCCTTCGGGCGCATTTAATCCATGGTCGGTTGTGTAGTGGGCAGCTAAGTCATCGACTGCAATAGTTACTGGAAATGCTGGTTTTCCACCATTGCGTCTAATGAATCGTTCAGCAGATTCGATAACAGAATGCCAGGTTTTACCAACCGTAATTTCCTCTCTCATTGCCTCTAAAGTACGACGCGCTACATGACCGGCATCATGCCAATACTTTAGGTTCGGTTCGTCCACCATCTGACCACGTCTATACGAGGTACAACGCCCTCTCTCATAACGGTTAGCCTCCAACCACAACTCTCGGCATCGTCTTTCACTAGGTGAATATATGTGCTACCGAGTCCATTTGTACATGTTCCAGGGATGAAATGTGTCAGTCCTAGCGCCTTAGCTGCATTCTCTGTACTATTTTCTGATTCGATACCAGATTCATTCGCACTAGTAGCAGTAATTGGTCCAAAATCATCTGCTAATTCTATTGCGGCGGGATGAGAGAAAACGCGTATAGCAACTTGGTCACCGCCGAGTCTTTCGTCTAAAGTTTTGATACTTGGCAAAATAGTAGTGATCCCACCTTTGGTAAATGAATCAAGTAAATCGATTAGGAATTCAGGAATAGTCACTAGTTTTCTTACTTGATCTAAGGAAGCAACTCCGAGACTTACTGGCATTAAGTTAGAACGCTTCTTAGCCGAAAATAAATTATCTAATCCCACTTTTGTGGGTAGGCATCCTAATCCAGGGATTGTGCTGGTTGGATAAACAACCAAACCACCAGATTCTAGGTATTCCTTCATCTAATCACCGAACCCAATCACTAACATGTTTGTCAGCAATCTTTGCAGCAATATCCTTATCTTGGGTTTTTACTAACAATTTACCACTTGGATAGAGGGTCAATTCAGCAGGACCCGAAAAGGTCCAAGCCAAACGAGTTCGTATTCCAATAGTAAACCCTGCAGATTCTATTTTCAATCCTACAGCCTCAAGATTAATTTTGTCAATTCCTTCAACTTGTATTTGCCATGCAGATTTATTTCCGCACATTTCCATGACGAAAGAATCTTCAGTCAAATCAATACCTCAGATGTCTGGCCTTTCAGGCATATCTAACGAAGACTCATCTTCACTATCTGGAGGACCAACAGGGGGGCCAGTAGGAGGACCAGTAGGAGGACCAGCAGGAGGGCCAGCAGGAGGGCCAGCAGGAGGACCAGCAGGAGGACCAGCAGGAGGACCAGTAGGTGGACCAGTAGGAGGGCCAGCAGGTGGACCAGTAGGAGGGCCAGCAGGAGGGCCAGCAGGAGGACCGGCAGGAGGACCAGCTGGAATTACTGGTTCCTCAGGGGGATTTTTTGGAGGAGTTGGTGGTGGAGTTGGTGGTGGAGTTGGTGGTGGAGTTGGTGGTGGAGTTGGCGGAGAAGATGGGGATTTGGGAGGACCTGGTGGAGGCAATGGGACCTCGGCAGGGGCACTTTCTGGAGCCGCGTATGATAGAAGCGGATCTTCCATTGTAGAGGGCTGTGGAGGAGGTGCTTCTCGGATTGGATTAGCATTCAAAATCGGGGCTTCATGCGCTCCTTCACTCGAAGTAGAGGTTAATCCAGTTGATAATTCATCGATATCGGTTTTGATTAAAGTATCGCCGCCCATTGCATTTTCAGCAGCATAAGATGTCATAACTACCTTAGAAGGATCAATCATTTCGCGTTCCTTGATGTTTCCAAAATCAGCAAGGTTATCCGTAAATGCTCCAGAAAACAGGGATGAACCCATGGTATTTGCCAACTTTCGGCCTTGTGTAACACTATACTCAAAGTCGTAATCATAAGGCCCCATCTTGATTTCATCAGATGAGCTGTTCAGTACAAAAGTCCATTCGCCCGAATCAAGATTGAACTCAAAAGTCCATTCTCTTTCTACACCTGGGCCGAGACTAGTAACCCCTTCCTTAGAAGGGTGCTTTGCTCCCGAATTTGTGATAACGGCTACATCTAATCCCCCCATCGGAACAGGTGCTTCATTTGCAATTGAAATTATAGCAATTACAACATCTTCATCATCATCATTGATATCCATTTTGACACTGATGACCTCGGCCTTCAATGAACCACTACTTCCCGAAGTTGGTACACCCATGTCGCTCGCCTACCTTGCCACTACCGCAACCATACTTGAAGACAACCATTTGACGAGCGTTTAACGAAGCCCACCGCGAGTGGTTGCTGGAAGCGACCAATCTACGGCAGCTACAGTATGGTTTGCAAGGTCAACAGGACTTCTTTTAGTTTCATGACGCGATGTCATTACAATATCCCAAAGCCCTAGCAATACTCCGATAAATGGAATTACATACTTGGTTTTATGAGCTGCTCTACGGCCCCAATGTGATATTCCGAGGAGGCTTCCATCATCATGTACTATTGCGATTCTCATTGCCCTTTGTCCAAAAGAGCGCCCATAGTGCCGGCCTGTATATTTGAAATATAGCCAATAGAAAGTAAGATGCATAATCCAGGTCACAATGACATATGGTGCCTGTTTTGTAACCAATAAATCAACAGCAACAAGATAATCAAAAAAAATCCGATTTGTGGGTAAAGCAATAACAAGTGTAATCAGAAACGCATCGAGGCACAGAGCAACAATTCTTTTCCAAATTGGAGCGATTAGCATACCTTCTGGAGCGGTGGCAGCAACAGCTGCTTGCGCCATAGTCCCAGGCTTGTGTACGCTGACAGGAGAGTCCGCCATGACGCTGGGTTGGGCCATGCCTTTGAAAGCCTGTCCTCAAGAGTTTACAACATGCCAAGCCATAAGATTCGATTCAGTAATCCAATCCAGCCAACTAGCCCATGTTGAATCATTGCGTAGTGTTCTATCATCGCCAATAACTATCAAACCGCGCTTTGCCCTTGTTAGTGCAACATTAAGACGCCGGTAATTTGACAGGAATCCTACCTTTCCATCCTCATTTGCACGTACAGTAGATAGTACAATAATTTCTTTTTCACGACCTTGGTACCCATCTACAGATTTAACCTCAAGGCCATCAATTTGATCCCCAAACATCTCACGAAT
>Ga0315321_10004185_pt1 | contig 11099 bp, 12 predicted proteins | sample M180m21515metaG_FD_203464 | JGI IMG/M metagenome (GOLD analysis project Ga0315321, IMG submission 203464) | Ammonia-oxidizing marine archaeal communities from Monterey Bay, California, United States - M1 80m 21515 | ecosystem: Environmental > Aquatic > Marine > Intertidal zone | place: USA... | reverse complement strand
TTGAAATTAGGACCACCGTCTGGTCCAATCTCAACTGTCTGGGTCCCCACGACCATCTTCATTATCATCACCCCACAGTAACAAAGGTTGTCTTCCTTTTTCTGGTCTGACAACCAGAACATAATACCACCTAATGAATCTGGGTTGATCCAACACAAAGACTCCCGGTTACAGCAAGTGAGGAGTTTTGCCAGCCCGTAGCGCTACGCCAGATGTCAACCAGCACGGGCGGACATCGAGTTACGCGCCCGGTAATTGCAACAACGAGAGCAAGGCAAAAATCCAACTGGCTTTTCAGCGCCAGCGCCAGCGACGGCAGCGACCCGGTGGAGTTATTCGAGATGACGAGTCAGCGGCGAAGGATTGGCGACCTTGACAGCTATCAGATCACTCGCGCCTCACGAGATGTTGTTACGCATGGCAGTGGCAAAGATGGCGTCTGCCAGTTGCGGCCAGTACACGTCGGGAAGGTCATGGCCCATTTGGCCAAACACCACGAGGTCGGCACCAGGAATGGCAGCAGCAGTTGCCTCGCCACCCGACAGCGTGATGAGTGAATCGTGGCGACCATGGACCACGAGGGTTGGAACCTTGACAGCTGCGAGACGCTCGGTGCGGTCGCCGGTGGCCGCGATAGCCGCGATCTGGAACGCCGACCCAGCTGGGTGGAAGCAGCGGTCGTAGGACTCAATGGAGCGTTCTCGTGCCTCGTTTTCATCAAAGAGCGGTCCGCAGATGATGCGTGACGTGACGACGTTCGCCTCAATCGCTCCGTCCCGGTCGGTCGGCGTTGGAGTGAGCAATGCTTCGATTGCTGCTGCGTCCGGTTGGCCCACATCGGTAGCCCCGGTGGCCGACATGATGCTAGTCAATGACAGCACTCGCTCTGGATGCTCGATCGCCATCATCTGCACGATCATCCCTCCCATCGACGCTCCGACGACGTGCGCCGCGGGGATGCCGAGCGCTTCGAGCAGGCCGACTGCGTCGGCGGCCATTGTCGCAAGGGTGTACGGCGCTTCGACCGGCTCGCCAGCCATCGCCTGGAGGTAAAGCGCCATCACATCTGGGGGGTCCCCTGCAGTTTTGGTCGACAGGCCGACATCGCGGTTGTCGAACCGGATAACGCGGAAACCACGCCCGAGCAGCTCGGAAATAAAACCCGGACCCCACAAGGTCATCTGTGCTCCAAGGCCCATCACCAGCAACAGCGGTGGGGCGTCATCGGGGCCGAAGCTCTCGTAACAGATGTCGATGTCGTTCACGGTGGTGGTGGGCATCGAGGGAGTATGGCGCGAGGTGTGCCCGCTCACATGATTCAGTTCGCGAAAGGGATGCCTCGCAGGAAGATTCTTGCGAAGTCAACTTCATCGTTGTCCGTAAGGCGCAGAAGAGAGCAGCGGATGCCTGCGGCGCTCTGCGCGAAGCCGGTCTGCCACCCGAAGAAGTCAGGGCGGCTGCGATATGTCCTGATCAGCCACAACGGAAACTACCGACTGGCCGTTGGCTCGCTGCCGAGGGCGGGCCTGGCTCAGTCGTCGAAACCGACGAAGTTGACGACGTCGTCATTTGCGGCGCGGCGCGATATCACGTCGTTCGCGACAAAGTCAGTGTCGGGGTAACCCATCGCAACGCACGTCATGATCACCTCATCCTCCGGGATATTGGCATGCTCTCGGACGACGCTTGACTGCATGATGCCCTGCCCGTTGATGACACAACCGAGACCCTTCGACGTTGCGGCCAGCACGAGTCCATAGGTTGCGGCGCCGCAGTCAAAGTGAGCAACCGTGTCACCGGCCAGTTCTCCATCGATCGTAACGACGACTGAAACCGGAGCGTCGAACTGACGAAAGCCGCGCATTACCCAGTCTTGGCGGCGAACCTTGTCGTCGCGTTCGATGCCCATTGCTTCGAAGAGCTGAATAGCGATCTCGACCTGGCGATCGCGATGTACTCCTTGGTATCCGTGATCAGCCGTCTTGATCTCGCGGTCCACTGCAGCTCCGGCCATCATGCGTTCGGTATTGCCTTCCCGAATGAGTTCCAGAGGCGCACCGGTGATCGCATGAAAGTTCCAAGGCTGGGTATTCATCGATGACGGTGCGCGCTTAGCAATTTCAATGATTTCCGCCATGAGATGCTGCGGAATCGGGTCGGGTTTGTAGCCGCGAATGCTCCGTCGCGCCGCGACGAGCGTTTCAAAGTCGAGGGACTGCTTCATTCGACGAGTCTGCACGGTATCGAGTGCGCTGAGCGATTCGAGAGTTTCGAGGCTCGAGAGACGCCGACTACCCTCGCCAACATGGCTGAACAAATGGTGTCTGTGACGCGAGAAATTAAGGCATCTCCGGAGGTGATCTTCGAACTGCTTGCTGATCCGGCCCGCCACGCAGACTTTGATGGCTCGGGCATGCTGCAGCAGGTTCGTGGCAACCCAGGAAGACTTGGGATTGATTCGAGGTTCAGGATGGATATGAAAATGGGTCCGTTGCCGTACCGCATCTCAAGCAAGGTCGTCGAGTTCGACGAGGGCACGCTGATCGCATGGGCGCATATGGGCAAGCACCGCTGGCGCTATGAACTTGAACCCATCGACAATGGGGCTGCCACCAAGGTCACCGAGACGTTCGACTGGTCGACTGCGGTGTTTCCGAAAGCGATCGAACTAGCGGGTTACGCCGAAAAGCATCCGATCTCAATGGAAGCAACACTCGAACGGCTCGCAGCGCTCGTCGAGAAGTGAGCGGAAGAGCTGCTCAGCTTTGCGTGAAGACAGGCATCGCGTCGGTTACTACATTCGGTACCTATGAGCATCCTCGGAACACGTGTTGTTCGCAAAGAAGATCCTGATCTCCTGACGATTGGTGGCGAGTACGTCGACGACCTCGCACCGGGTATTGCGCTCCACGCGACCTTTGTTCGGGCATCAGTCGCGCATGCCGAGATCATTAACATCGATGTCAGCGACGCACTCGAGCTTGACGGTGTTGTCGCTGTGTTCACTGCTGCGGATCTTGGCCTCGAGTTGCAGGCGCCGAGTATGCCAATGCTCAATCAGGCAATGACCCGCACCTGGCTGGCGTCTGACCGGATGAGGTATGTTGGAGAACCCCTTGCAGTCATCCTCGCTACCTCGGCATCGGTTAGCGCCGATGCTGCGGACCTTGTCGTGGTTGAGGATGAACTACTCCCCGTCGTAGTGACAGCGCGAGACGCAGTGCGTGACGAAACACTGCTCTTTCCGGAGGTTGGCACGAATGTCGCTTTTGAGCAACCATCTTCGTCGGGTAGCGACTTCTTCGAGGGGTGCGATGTCACCGTGGACCTCTCGTTCCGCAACCAACGGTTGGCGCCATGTCCGCTTGAACCACGCGCCGCCATTGCGGTGTGGTCGACGGGCGACGATGGTCGTCCGTTCCTCACCCAGTGGGCGACCACGCAGGGGGCTCACGGCACCCGTGACACGCTTGCCGCTGCAACCGGCCTGGACGTTGATCAGGTCCGCGTGATCTGTCCCGATGTTGGCGGTGGCTTCGGTGCGAAGAACGGTGGGTACCCGGAAGACATCATCGTGTCGCTCGTTGCACGAATTCTTGATCGGCCGGTGCGCTGGGCTGAGACACGGTGGGAAAGCATGCTCGGCCTCGTCCATGGCCGAGGCTGCGAGTTTGACGCATCGATCGGCGGCACGCGAGATGGGCGGATCACTCACTATCGCGTCCACGAGACTCAAGACAGTGGGGCGTATCCGCTCGTTGGCGCCGTGCTCCCGTTTATCACCCGGCAAATGGCGACCGGTGTCTACGACATCGCCAACGTTGACTATTCATTCCAGTCTGCGGTCACCAATACCGTTCCGATGGGTGCCTATCGCGGCGCCGGTCGCCCGGAAGCAGCGCACGCAATCGAGCGGATGGTTGACTGCTTCGCCGCCGAAATCAACATGGATCCCGCCGAGGTGCGCCGCAGAAACTTTATTGCCGCCAGCGACTTTCCGTTCACCACCCCGATGGGTGCCTCAATGGATTCAGGTGCATACGCAACGGCGCTCGACGCAGTCCTCAACGCTGCCGACTATGGAGCCCTTCGCTCAGAACAACAGCGTCGGCGGACCGACCCGTCGGCACCACTCCTCGGTCTCGGCTGGGCAGCGTATGTGGAGATTGCCAATCCGATGGCTAACTCTGAATATGGCAGCATTGAACTTCAAGCGGACGGATCAGCGGTCGTGCTGACCGGATCGTCGTCACACGGGCAAGGTCATCACACTGCATTCGCGCAGCTGGCCGCGGAGTTGACCGGTATCGACATCGACCGAATCCAGGTCCGTCACGGTGACACTGCCGAGGTGCCACGCGGCGGCGGCACCGGCGGTTCGAAGTCGCTCCAGGCCGGGGGGAGCGCGGTGTGGCAAGCAACGGAAGCCCTCGTTGAGAGCGCCAAGGTAGTCGCTGCGCACCTACTCGAAGCTGACGCCGCCGATATCGTTCTCGATACCGAAACAGGGCTGTTCTCGGTTGCCGGTACACCGGCTATCAGCAAGTCATGGAGCGACGTCGCCGGTCACGAATCCGAAACAGCCGACGTTATGTTGCGTGCCGAGATTGATTTCCAGCCGCCCGGTGCGACTTTCCCGTTCGGTGTTCATCTTTCGGTGGTTGAGGTCGACACCGACACCGGGAATGTCACGATCAGCCGACACATAGCGTGCGACGATGCTGGCGTCATGGTCAACCCGCTGCTCGTTGAAGGACAGGTGCATGGTGGCGTTGCGGCAGGAATCGCACAAGCGTTGATGGAAGAGTTTGTCTACGACGAGGACGGAAACCCACAGACTGCCAACCTGGCGGAGTACGCGCTGATCTCGGCTGCTGAACTCCCGACGTTCGAACGGATCCCGCAAGAGACACCGACCCAGCGAAATCCACTTGGAGCCAAGGGCATCGGTGAATCCGGCACGATCGGTGCTACACCCGCAGTGCAGAACGCTGTGATTGATGCGCTTGCACATTTTGGAGTGAAGCACATCGACATTCCGGTCACTGCGGAACGCGTGTGGTGCGCGATGCGCTGAGCGTTAGTTCCCGACGCTCTTGGCAAGCTGCACGATGGCTTCGTGCTCATATGTTGCGACGGGCTGACCGTCAGCACTAATACGAACATCAAGAATTGCACGCTGACCGGCACGAGAGTCGAAGCGATCGACGACGACTGCGTTTGCCTCAAGTGCTGCGCCAAAGCGCGCGATCCCGTGATGCTTGAGGTGGCTTCGGACGTGGATCCACGGACCGGTCACGATCTGCTCATGAAAGAACTGGTTAGCGATGCGCATCCACGTCACGGGATGAAGAATCTGATGCTCGGTGTAGATCGGGAGATCATCACCGGCTCGTGTTGCGTACGTCGTCCATGACTCGTCAGCAATGAATTCGATCGGGAGGAGCTGCTCACCCACGCCGGAGCAGCGGTCGGGTGGGCGGCCCGCGCGAGTCACAGAGCACGCTGCGCGAGTTACTCCGCCGACCTGCGCTTCGACTGTCCCGCTTCTCAGCCCAGCGTCAGTCGGGACGTAATCGACCAGGTCGTGGTTGAAGACGGGAGAACGGAATCGAACGTGAGCACCGCCCCCACGCAGCCAGTCCAATCCCCATGTAGCTGCGGGCACGTGCGTCATGTAGGCGTAGACGGTCACGCCTGCAACGAGGGCTGACGGAAACCCAGCGGCACGAGCTCCGGCATTTGTGTGGATGGCGTTGTTGGCATGTTCGGGCAGGTTGACTGCGGGCGTCGACCAGGCCGCAAGTTCGGTGGCGTTGCTCATCCGCTCAGTATGGACCGGCAAGTGTCGTCCGGCTGATTCCGCGCGGAGTTCGTGCTGAGTAGCGGATAGGTAAGAAAGAGCAGTGTTGTCTGATCATCGATTAATCACAGGAGACCCGTGGTGGGTGACGAGCTTCCACTCGCCCTCGTGGTCGCGAACGAATAGGTTCGTGGCAGCGATGGTTGTGGCGCCGTTGCCGTCGACAAGATTTTCGTCGAGCGTCACCCAAGCGATGTCGCCCTTGGTCGAAATCGACTCGTTGGTCAAGATGAACTGGCTCTGGCCGGGACCCCGGAAGATACTGACCCATGACTGCAACACATCATCCCAGCCGCGCAGGATCGGCCAGCCGGGATGCACGCATACAACGCGATCGCTGTGCTCCCAGATTGCTGTCATAGCCTCAATATCACGCCCCTCATGTGCGATGTAAAACAACTGATTTGCTGCGTGGACGCGATCAACGTCAGTCATGCGGGACGCGCTCCGATGACCGGCAGGCTCCGTCGATCGACGTACAGCAATGCCAGTGACGCTGCTCCCATGATTCCGGCGGCGCAGAAACCAAGAGCCACGCTCGACCCGTGCGAAATAAGGGCGCCACCGAGCAGAGGACCAAAGACCCGGCCCAATGCCATCACGGCTTGCGCATCGCCTGCTCGTTCGGCAGGATACGCGGATCGAGATGCGAGGAGTCCGAATACTGCCGGTGTTGCCATAAAAAAGACGAACCCCCACGCCACCAGCCCAAAGCCGAACAGCCACTGGTTGCGAACGCTTGCTATAAGCATGGCCATCAGTGCTGTACAGAAGTACCAGAAACCCGCCGGCCCCCGGTTGCCGCGCCATCTGGCCGCCGGTATCGCCACGAGAGAGTTGCAGCTAAATAGGACTGACACGGTGAATGGGTCAAGGCCGTTCAGCTCAGTGCCGATCGCTGCGGCAAAGATGAACACTGATGATCCGCCGAACGTTATGAAGGTCAGGGCAATCAGAATGGCCCGGGCGGCGCGAGTTGGGGCATGTCGCTTACTGCGGCCGTGGCGCTCGGAGCATGGGATGGTGTTTGGGACTTTGTGCGCGAACAGCAGAGGAGTTGCTGTCACCGCCGCGAGTACAACGAAGAGCCAGTCGATCCCTATGGACTCGATCAGTGCCGATACCGCAGGAGCGGTGATGACACCGACGAGCGGACCGATCACGGCAACATCGCCGGTCTTTTCCGCATCACCGAACGCGGCCTGCCACCCGAACCATGCAGCCAACCCCAGCGACAGGCCGCTGAGTAATCGTGCGCCCGAAAGTGCCAGCAGTGTTGGCGCGATTGCCGACATGAGGTTTGCCGAGCAACCGAGGAGTGCGCCGCCGATGAAAACCGCTCGGACTGGTGTCAGATATCGGCCGCCCAGAAAGGAAGCGAGGACGAACCCAAACAGCTGCGTCGTCGAGATCCAGCCAACCGTTCCTATTGATAGGTCGCGTTGTTCTGCGATCCCGGCGAGGAGAAACGGTGTCGAGACGAAAACGACGGTGCTCGAGGCAATTGCGACCAGGAGCGCCGGTGCAACCGCTGGTTGCAGCGCCGAGAGCAGCCTGACAGGGACCTGCATCTACCTGATCTCCGGTAAGTAAGCGTAGAGCGGTTTCACGTGAGACGTGACTTGACGAGGTCTGCGACTCGGCGGCCGTCGGCGCGCCCGGCGACCTCGGCGTTGATTGCTTTCATGGCCCGACCCATGTCAGACCTTTCAACGAACCCGTTTGCCTCCATGACAGTGGCGACGATTGATTCGAGTTGTTCGTCGGTCATCGCTGCAGGCAGGTATTCCTCGATAATTTCCTGCTCCTCGCGTTCGGCAGCAGCGCGATCGCTAGCACCGCCGGCGTCGAAGGCTTCGGCAGCGTCGATACGCCGCTTCACCTGGGCCTTGAGTACCACCATCACACCCTCGTCGTCGAGTTCCTTTGCGGTATCTCCGGAGACCTGCGCTTCCTGCACCGCAGCGATGATTGATCGCAAGGTCCGCTGGCGGACCGAATCGCGAGCCTTCGTGGCAACGTTGAGGTCGGTTCGGATCTGCTCGATCAACATGAACACCATTGTGGCTGACTGGCGAACGGTTCAGGTGATTGGTTGCCCGGATGAGCCGGATTGACTGGCGGATTGACCCCTGATGGAGAGCAGGCTCAGTTGGTGTTGCGCGTGGCTCCGCTTGCTGCTGCGTCGGCTGCTTCAGCGGCCGCCGCCTCGGCCTCGTCAATGATGGGAGGAACGTAGCCGTGTTGGTCGCGCAGTTCCTGGCGACCTTGCTCAATGGCGGCTCGGACCCTTTCGCGCAGCTCAGGGAGATCGTTTTCGGTCAGTCCCTCTGTCGAGATCGGTTCGAGTACGCGTACCTCAGCTCGGGCGCGTCCGAGGCGCCAGTCGCTCTTGCGCAGGCACGCGCGCGTGCCATGTATCGCCATCGGAAGAATTGGGTGTTGCCCTTCGATGGCGAGCTTGAATGCTCCAGCCCGAAACTTACCCATTTCGCCTGTTCTCGAGCGGGTGCCCTCTGGGAAGATCATGACCGATACTTTTGCGTCGAGGCGCTCACGTGCTTGGTCAAGAGCTGCTCGCCCGGACGTCGTGTCGCCGCGTTCGAGTGGGATGTCTCGCGCAAGCCGCATCATCCAGCCGACCGCTGGGATCTTCATGATCTCAGCCTTGGACAGCCATTTGAACTCTGTTGGGAGGTGGGAGATGAGGAGGATGTCGACGAAACTCTCATGGTTAGCGACTGCGACATAGGGCCGTCGCATGTCGTCCGGAAGCGAGCCGGACGTTGAGAATGTCCAGAGCGGACTCAGCGCGGAGTGGATTGGTGTGAGTTTGCGGAATACGTAGCCCGCAGCGTACGCGCCCTTGTCAAATGGCATTGTTACCAGCCGGACGACGGCGACGATCGGAGTGAACACCAGGACCAACGTTCCGAGTACCACCCAGCTCCAGATGCTGAGCACCGATCGGACCACTTTGGTTTCCATGCCCAATGAGCATAGGCAGGCCGTTGTAAATGGTTCTGAGTGGGAAGCCACTTAGTTACGCCGGAGTTTGAGCTCGCCGTAACTCAGGTCGGCCTGCGAACTGTTGCGCTGGGGCGAATTAGGGGCCTACGCAAGAAAGGGTGTGCGTTCGACAAAGAGGTTGGCAGCCTGCGTGGTTTGTGTGATCGCGTCGACGGCAAGGATCACTGCAGCAGCTGTATAGCTCGTGTGCTCGTCAAACGGGAAAAGAATGCGGCCATGAACGCCGCCATGGACGATGCCGGTCCAATACGCACCAGTGGTTGCAGCATCCGGCGTTGCGGTCAGCGGCGCACCTGACAATGACATGTTGCGATGAGGCTGCGTCCATCGAAGTAGATCGGTTGCCGTCGTCATATCGCCGATGGCGGCGTAGGCGATTGCACACTCAGCGGTTTCAGATGCCGTAATCCAGGGTTCGTCGTCGACGCACCGAACGCCCAGTCCGTCCATCACGAAGCGGTCCCATCCCTCGGCCATCCGGGCCTTGGCAGGCGCACCGGTGAGGGCGCTGGTCAGCACGGGGTAGTACCAGTCCATTGCCCATCGCTCCTTCGGCTGGAAGGCCTCGGGCTGGGTGCGGATGACCTCGCACATCGCTGCCGCAGCTCGACTCCAATCAGGCCGCGGCTCACCGAGCGCCTCGCCAAGGTGCGAGCCGCAGCGCAGCGCATGCTGGATGCTGGCCGTTCCAGTCAGCAGGGCGTAGTCCCACGGCTGTCCGTCGGGTTCGACGGCCCACAGTGGGACACCGTCATTGCGGCGCAGCGACATGACAAAGTCCAGTGCGCGAGCAACGGTGGGCCAAATGTTCTCTGCGAATCCGCGGTCCCACGTGCTGCGCCAGTGGTGCCAAACGCCGGTGGCGATGTAGGCGCATACGTTCGAGTCGAGTTTGGCATCTTCAACCGACCCATCGGGCCGGTAGTAGGCATGCCAGCTGCCATCATCGCGTTGGATTTCAGCGAGCCACTCGTAGGCACGTTCCGCCTCTTTATGCAGACCGGCTACGTCGAGTGCCATCGCTGATTCGATATGGTTCCATGGATCGCTGTGACCGCCAGGAAACCATTGGATCATGCCAGACGGCAGCTGAAGCGATGCCAGGTGTTCGGCCGTCGTCTGAATCTCGTCGGCCGTTGCGACACCGTCGAGGAAGGGAATCGCACTCATTTCGCCACTCCCGCCGGATCGAGCTCAAGGTCTGTCCCGGTGAGTGATATCCGAGGCTTGTATCCGTACAGAACGAGGCTCTTGCCGAGTGCTGGTGCGAGGAGTTGCTCGGCAAGCTTGGTCGACCTTGGCCGGGTCGTAATATCCCACTCGAGAAATTTGCGATACCTAGTCACGAGTGGATGATCCTCGTTTGTTGGGCCGACTGCGCACTTCAACCACCAGTATGGAGAATGCAGTGCGTGTGCACGGTGCTGGCCCCGAGGGACGAGACCCGCAGAGACCAGCTTGGCTTTCAACTCGGTTGCAGAGTAGATGCGCACGTGCCCTCCGACACTGATCGGTGCGTGGTACTCATCACTAAGCATCCAGTTGATCTTCTCCGGTAGCCAAGCAGGCACGGTAGCTGCGAACATGCCGCCAGGCTTAAGGACGCGCACCATTTCGGCGATGGCGGCAACATCATCTTGGATGTGTTCGAGAACTTCTGAGGTGATGACAACGTCGAACGCTCCGTTGTTGAATGGCAATCTGGTTGCGTCTCCACGAAGGACACCCTTGAATCGCTCGACGTTGACGTCGCCGGCAGCAACCATGGCCCCAAGCGTTGCCCGTGTTTGGACGACCTCGTCTTCGGCGTAGTCCAGCGCAACAACGTCAGCGCTTCGACGAGCGCACTCAAAGACGTGGCGGCCAAAGCCAGCCCCGACGTCGAGGACCTGATCACCTGGCGCGACGCCGAGTTTGTCGAACTTGATTGTCAGCATGTGGCAGTGCGCCCTATTGGATTCGGCCGTTGCGTTTTAGCTTGGCGATGTTGTTAGGCATAGCGAGTACCTCGCGGTACTGATCTACGGTTTGCTCGGCGCACAGTCGCCAGGTCCATCGGTCGAGAACACGCTGGCGACCTGCCGCACCGATCCGAGCCCGAGCTTCTGGGTTGTCGAGGCCGCGCTTGATTGCATCGACAAGGCTGTCAACGTCGCCGGCTTTGCAACTGAACACGGTGTCGCCGTCAGTCCCTGTGACTTCGGGA
>Ga0315321_10004179_pt1 | contig 11108 bp, 14 predicted proteins | sample M180m21515metaG_FD_203464 | JGI IMG/M metagenome (GOLD analysis project Ga0315321, IMG submission 203464) | Ammonia-oxidizing marine archaeal communities from Monterey Bay, California, United States - M1 80m 21515 | ecosystem: Environmental > Aquatic > Marine > Intertidal zone | place: USA... | reverse complement strand
AACGGAATGCATGCCAAAAGTGCCACCAACCATACCCAGGTAGGTATGGAGTAAGCGCCTCGTCGTGCTCGTCTTGCGGCTGCGTTCATCTTAACTGAGCCCCCGCCCATTTTCCCAATGTGTGAGCGCGACGCTCACCCCCCGTAGATACGTCATCGCTTATTCACATTCCTTACAAACGAAAAATGTCAGTCTAAAACCCGCTAATTTCTAAGCGTTTGGCTTAAAGCCCCTGGCACAGCCATCACAAATGGCGTCAAAGTTTCCTGAACAACTCGGCCAGACTGCCCGAACCGTCATCCGGACCCGTATCGTCTGATTTTGAGACTATTTCCGCCTTTGCTGGCGCCTCTGCAGGTTTAGAGGCAATAATCGTGCCAGCTGATGCAGTCGCAGCCGCTGCAATTGCGGCGCGCGCTGCGGTAGATTCGGTTGCTGCGGACCGCGTTTCGACCGCAGCATCCTTTAAATCTTCAGCTGCATCATCCAACGCGTCTGCAGCAGCTTCCACTTTATCAGCCCCGCCAACGACCACACGCTCCCCTACGGTCCGAACTTGCGCCGCAACGCTTTCAGCGGCGACCTCCGCCTTTTCAGCAGCAGCTTTGGCGACGTCCGCCGCGTCATCGACTGCTGCAACAGCCGAAGCTTCCGCTTGATTGACGTTAACCCGAACAGCCTCAACGACTGATCCATAACCGCGCGGGTCCATGCTGCCATAGATCGCGCCGGCATTTGCTGCTGGCGTTAATGTCGGCGCCGCCGCTGGCGTGTTCGCCGAGACGCTACCGGGTGCTGCAAACACCGGATTCGGCTGCGCTTCTGGCGCGGGCATAGGCTCCGCAGGGGCTGGCACAACAACAGATGGTGGCGCGGACACTACAGCTGCAGCTTCGCGCTCCATTGCCGCCGCAGCGATAGAGGCAGAGGCGCCAGCAGAAGCGGCGGCGGCCGCAGCTGCTGCAGCTGCTGCAGCGGCAGTAGAATTATCTGAATGCACAGCAGCACTAGCTGGCTGAGCAACTGGCACCGTTACTGTCCGCATCGGCGGCGGAGCTGAAATCGTGTGAAGGTTATCAAACTCGTAATAGCCGAGACCTGGCGTATCGACGAAATCTAGAAGCCCACGAATATCCGACGCTTCCGCCATTTTTAGCTCTCCACAACGAAGATCGGCACAACCCAGAGGGCCCGCCCATACAAAACGCGGACAGCCCCCAAGACCACAACCACTTGCTCACGCGCGAAATCGAACGTAACAAAGCCGCGCTCGCCCTGCAATGCGCGCATATTCCTCTACGTTCGCCTAATGAATTGAAACCAATGCCATGACAGACCCTTCCCTACTCCCGCTGCTAGAGCGTATCGCCGATGCTTTGGACCGTATGGCCCCACCACCCGCACCTTCGGGCGCGTTTGGAGATGCCGACGCCTTTGTTTGGCAAGCAGAAACCCTTAGTCTTCAACCGGTTCACCATGTGGCCCGGGTCGAAATGAAGCTTCTGCGCGGTGTCGACCAGGTCCGCGATATCCTCTGCGCGAATACAGAACGCTTCGCCAAGGGCATGCCGGCAAACAACGCACTGCTCTGGGGTGCGCGCGGCATGGGCAAGAGTTCACTGGTGAAAGCCTCCCATGCGGAGGTCAACCGGGACGTTGATTCCCAGAATGCACGGGTCGCATTGATTGAAATCCACCGCGAAGATATCGAATCACTACCGATTCTTCTGCGCCAAATTGACAGTCAGCCCCGCCGCTGCATCGTATTTTGTGACGATCTTTCGTTCGATATGGGCGACGCCAGCTATAAATCGCTAAAAGCCGTTCTAGAAGGCGGGCTGGAAGGCCGTCCCGACAATGTCATTTTCTATGCGACATCGAACCGTCGTCATCTCATGCCGCGTGACATGATCGACAATGAACGGGCAACGGCGATCAACCCCGGTGAAGCTGTCGAAGAAAAAGTTTCGCTTTCAGACAGGTTTGGCCTGTGGCTTGGCTTCCACAGCTGCGGCCAAGATGTGTATCTGGACATGGTCAACGGCTATGCGGAAGCCTTTGAGATCGATGTTGCACCTGAAGAACTCCGTCGTCGGGCTTTGGAATGGGCGACTACCCGTGGTGCCCGATCTGGCCGTGTGGCATGGCAATTCATTCAGGACGTCGTTGGACAATCGGCTTTAAACGCGTCATAAGCTGCCCCGTAAGAAGTACAACGACGACATGATTAATTGTCGTTAACCAAGTCCAAACATTGATCTTGGACACTCAACGGTGGACGATTCCGTATGCCAGAGTGAGTGACCAAGGAATGGCACGCCAAGCACAGTCTTCTGCCGAGAGTCCGATGCCGCAGCCAATGGATGGCGCGCGGCTACTGGCCATGGCTAGAGACAGGTCTATTGCCGTGCGCGAATCCCTCGCCGGATCCGTGTCTTTGATCTTGGCGGGCCAAGGCAACGGCTTCTCAGAGTCCGAATACGGATTGATGAACGACATTTTGCGGACACTGATTCGCGATGTTGAGCGTTCTGTCCGCCAAACACTTGCCTCCAATCTCGCAGCGTCAAATCATGTGCCCGATGATGTGCTCGAAGCGTTGATCAATGACGATATTGAAGTCGCCTACCCGGTTTTAGCAGATAGCCCCCTGCTGATGGACCTCGCTCTGGAAGACGTTATTCGGAACCAAGCGAGTGGACACCGCATTGCCATCGCCATGCGCCAAGAAATCAGCGCTGCTCTTAGTGATGTGATGATTGAAACAGCGGACGTTGAAGCAATCACCTGTCTGATTAACAACAGTGGTGCGGAAATTTCCGAAGCCGGATTCGGGACCCCGGTGGACGACGCACAGACAATTAAGCCCTACCGTGATCCCCTTTGCCGACGGCTGGACTTAAAGCCTGTATTTGCGATGCAAATAGCGGGCTTGGTCTCTGACGCCCTTAGAGAAAACCTTGTCGAACAGTTTAATATCCCGGCGGAATCGCTCGAAGCCGCCATTAAAACCGCTACGCGCGCGACGGGTCGTGCGATGGCCGGAGGCGCACAGAATGAGACTGGTGATTTTGGCAGCAAAGGTCGTGAAATCAAGCTGATGGTCGAAGCACTTCGTCGGCAAGAGTGGCCTCAATTCGAAGCCGCAATGGTTCGCCTGACTGCGATGCGCCCCAGACGCTTGCGCGAAATCTTGTATGAGCCAGGCGGCGAGCGGCTTGCTGTATTGTGTAAAGCATGCGGCATCAGCAAATCAAATTTTGCGGCGATCTATATTTTTAGCCGGAAAGCCAATCCTGCTGCGACTGTGGTTGATGCAGACACCATGCACCGCACGTTGACATTCTATGAGCAGATTTCAAAGCCACGTGCGGAAAAGGCGCTCGCACGATGGCGAGCGAGCCTGCCCCGACACGGCATTAACACCCAGAATGCCGCGTAGGACCGGTTTGCGCTTGGTCCACCGCCTGCCCTCGCCTATCCTGCGGCCATCACAGCAGATTCGGATGGAACAACTTTATGTCTATTGGCTTGGACGATTTAACAGTTGAAGCGGCGAAAACGCCTGTCGAACTTGCTGCAGACCGCTTCTATTTCGTCCGCCACGGGCAAACAGCCGGAAACGCTAGCGGCATTGTGCAAGTCCCGACAATTCCACTGGATGAAACAGGCGAAGCGCAGGCTGCGGCGGCTGCAAAATTGCTCGCAAGCCATCACATTGACCTCGTCGTCGCTAGCCCATTCAAGCGTGCGTTTGATACAGGCGTCGCCGTTGCAGGGGATCGGGCAATGACTGTCAATCCAAATATTGCAGAGCGGCTATTCGGCGACTGTATGAATAAGCCCGCCAGCCAGCTGGATTGGCGCAAAACAGCGCCCGGCGGCGAAAGCATGGACGAATTTATCCACCGCACACTTGTAGGCCTACGTCAGGCGCTGACTTGGCCCGGCTCAATCGCCGTTGTGGCGCATGGTGGTAATCTGCGTGTGATTTGCGGCAGCCTTGGTGTACCGCTGACAGAAACATGCCTTGTGAACGCAACGCCACTGCTGTTCGAGCGTGAAGCAGGCACATGGCGGATGACAGAACTTGCTCGCCAGTAACGCCTGGAATCTTAGACCCGTTTAAGATTTACCCATCTTATCAAGCTGACGCTGCATAGCCTCAAGCTGCTCGCGAAGACTGTCTAGACCGCCCTCATCATTGCTATTTGATGGTTTGGGGTCTGGTTTCGCCGCTTCTGGTTGCTGGAATTGCGGCCAGAAAGCCTGCATCGCCTGATTAAACGCGGCCATATTTTTTTCAGCTGCTTCCTGCATCGCCTCCAAAGGCGCATTGACCGGGAAGCCGGCGCTGAGGCCAGGCGGCATATTGCGCTGCATCTCATCCTGATGCTGCTCAAACCATTGTGTCATGCATTCAAGGTATTGCGGCATCATCCAGCCGCTCATGCTGTCGCCATACATGCCGATCAACTGACGCAGGAATCCGATTGGCAGCAAGCTTTCTTCGCCCTGCTCGGCTTCCACCAGAATTTGCGTGAGCACGGAGCGGGTCAGATCGTCGCCAGTTTTGGCGTCCTGCACGACAAACAATACGCCTTCGCGCACAAGAATGCGCAGGTCGTCCAAAGTCACATATGCGCTGGCGTCGGTATTATACAGCCGCCGGTTCGCATATTTCTTGATTATGATCGGGGCGGTCTCATTTGCGGTCCGCGACGCCATGGGCGCTATTCCTTCCGACTTGATATTTGTGTTGCATCGCAAAAAGACGATGTCTGGTCAAGCTAAATGGCAGAATCCTAGAGATTCGCTATTGACGCTGCGTGCGATTTGCCGTCGCGTCTCCCTATGACCGCAGCGCCAAACCATTCCAGCTCGCGACTCGGGTCCCGACTCGGGCCTCGCCCGCTGCCATTGCATGCTTTTGCAGCCTGGAGCGCCTACATGGCCGCGATCACGTCGAGCGCCAGCTATGGATCTGCGCGTTTGCTGCTTGGGGATGATGCCGCGAAGCGCATCCACGCAGACATCAAAGATGACGCAATGCGGCATGCTCTAACCCAAGCAACGATTCAGGAGGCCAGTGCCCGATGGGCTGTATTTAATGAGGGCGTCTCGCGCTACCAGTCCCACCCCTTCAAGCGACCAGAGACCACGCACCCAGCTATCTGGACGGATAACCGGGCGCAATTGCTCGACTATGCGCCAGACGCGCCTGGATATCCGGTGCTGGCAATCCCATCACTTGTGAACAGTTATCACGCACTTGATCTATTGCCGGATTCTAGCTTGATGAACGGCCTTGCGCACGAAGGGTTCCGTCCGTTCCTGATGGATTGGGGGGTGCCGGGTAAAGACGCAGCAGAATGGACCATCGACAGCTATATTATCGACGTCCTCACGCCAGCATTAGCCGCCGTTACCAAAGCAACCGGGCGACCGCCTATCCTGCTTGGATATTGCATGGGCGGGCTGCTGGCGACGGCGCTTGCAGCATTGAACAGCCAGAACACGCAGGCCCTTGTGCTGCTTGCGATGCCCTGGGATTTCCACGCATCATCGAAGGCGCAAGCGGATGGCGTCGCCAAGCTTGGGCCGATGTTTCAGATGAGTGCCAAAGCCACAGGCGCTGTGCCAACTGATGTGCTGCAAACGCTGTTCTTCTCGCTGGACCCGAAGCTTGCGCTCCGAAAGTTTCGCGCATTTGCTGAAATGGATATGGCCAGCAAAGCCGCCCACGCCTTTGTCGCCATGGAGGATTGGGTAAATGGCGGGCCAGACCTAGCCGCACCAGTTGCAAAGTCCGTGCTGACAGAATGGTACGGTGAGAACGCCCCTCACCTTGGCCGCTGGCGCGTTGCGGGCCATGCGATTACGAACGCATCTTATACTGGACCAACCCTGGTCACCGCCCCAATGCGAGACCGAATTGTGCCGCCTGCCAGTTCTCAAGCCTATGCATTAGGCGCCGCACACGCTGAAATCTTGGACGTTGACGGTGGACATGTTGGCATGATTGTCGGCAGTCGGGCGAAGGAGCGGCTATGGCGACCTCTCTTTAAGTGGATCCACAATGCCGCTCAATAAACAAGCTTGCACCATATCCAGGCCGACACTACGTTTATTGCAGTGCAGCAATATTTTTGACCTCTGCTTGGAGAAGCATCCATGACTGACGTAGCAATCGTCGCCGCGAAACGTACCGCCATTGGAACCTTTGGCGGCGCATACAGCAACGCCAGCGCGGATAGCCTTGGCGTCACAGCAATCAACGCCATCATGGCCGATGCGAATATCCAGCCGGATGAGCCAAGCGAGCTGATCTTCGGCCAAGTCCTGACAGCCGGCCAAGGCCAGAACCCTGCGCGCCAAGCAGCTATTCGCGCTGGCCTGCCGGACAGCATGCCCTCCTACACCATCAACCATGTGTGTGGATCTGGGCTGAAAGCAGTTGGCCTCGGCGCGCAGTCGATCAGACTTGGCGAGAGCGGCATTGTGATTGCTGGCGGCCAGGAAAACATGACCCAGTCGCCGCACTGCATGACCCTGCGCGCTGGCGTTAAAATGGGCGACTCCCAAATGGTCGACACTATGATCAAAGACGGCCTATGGGACGCTTTCAACGGCTACCACATGGGTGTCACGGCAGAAAACGTCGCGGAGAAATGGCAGATATCCCGGGAAGAACAAGACGCCTTTGCTGCATCCAGCCAGAACAAAGCCGAAGCCGCGCAGGCGTCTGGCCGGTTTGCTGATGAGATTGCCGCCGTCACGATTAAAGGCCGAAAAGGCGATACTGTCGTTGATACGGATGAGCACCCAAAGCATGGCACCACTGCCGACACTCTGGCTAAGCTCCGCGCTGCATTCAACAAAGAAGGCACCGTTACAGCTGGCAACGCATCCGGTCTGAATGATGGTGCTGCAGCCGTCATGCTGATGTCGCTGGAAGAAGCCGAAAAGCGGGGCCTACAGCCGCTTGGCGTGATCCGCAGCTTTGCGCAGGCAGGCGTGGACCCAGCATTCATGGGCTCTGGTCCAATCCCTGCCAGCCGCAAAGCTTTGGCTAAAGCCGGGTGGGACGTTGGCGATCTTCATCTGATCGAAGCCAATGAAGCCTTTGCCGCTCAGGCCATTGCGGTTGGTCGTGACCTTGGCTTCGATCCTGAAAAATTGAACGTCAACGGCGGTGCGATCGCCCTTGGCCACCCAATCGGCGCATCCGGTTGCCGCGTTCTCGTCACACTGCTGCATGAAATGAAAAAGCGCGAGGCCTCTAAAGGCCTAACAACGCTTTGCATCGGCGGCGGCATGGGCGTTGCGATGTGCGTAGAGCGCATCTGATGATTGATGGATTGGCGGCGTTGAGCAGAGGCTGATCGCCGCCATGTCCAGTGATCGAGATTACCCAAGTAAGCCGATGGTCGGCGTCGGCGTTGTCGTCCTCAAAGGCAACCACGTTCTGCTGATCAAGCGCGGCAAACCACCCCGTGTTGGTGAATGGAGTCTGCCCGGCGGCCTGCAGGAGTTAGGCGAAACCGTACGAGACGCCGCATGCCGTGAAATAATGGAAGAAACCAGCGTCGAAATTGTGCTCGGCGATATTCTGGACGCCATTGACGTGATCCGCCCAGATGATGATGGCCGCATCAAAACGCACTACACGCTGGTGGATTTCGCAGCCGTCTGGAAAAGCGGAGAACCGGTTGGCGGCGATGATGCCATGCATGCCGAGTTCATTCCGCTGGCCAATATCGAAAGCATGGGCATGTGGGATGAAACCGTGCGAATTATAAAGCAAGCGGCAGCTCTCAATTCCAAAGCCTAAGCAAGACCTCAGCTATTTCAGGAATTTATAAGCGCCCTGCCCGGATGCCAGCAGCGCGCCGCCATCCCCATCCAGCAACCGCGCCTCCGCAAAGAAAGTAGAGCGGCCTGACTTCATTAGCTTGCCTTCGCAAACCAGAAGATCACCCTTCGCCGCGCCGATAAAATTGCACGCCATGGACACCGTGACCGCATTCCGCCGATGGCCCGCTTCCGCATCCTTATTCCCAGCGAACATCCCTGCAGCATCAATCAGCGCGGAGACAACGCCGCCGTGAGGACGCCCTGCGCGGTTCAGGTGTTGGGGGCCGAGCGGTGCGCGGAATTGGCAAAACCCAGCCTCCCAAATCGCAAGCTGAAAGCCCATCACGGCTTCAAAACGGGCTGGGTCACCGGACGGTAAGAAATTCTCTGACATTCAAAATTGCTTTTCTGGCGGGAAGGACAGCCGGATTGTATAGTCATCGCCAATGTATTCAAAAGGGAGGGTCCCATGTCCGTCAGCATGATCGGATGGTCACATTTGCCGTTTGGCCGCCACGAAGACACGGTGGAAGACATGGTGAAAACTGTCACGCAAGCCGCGCTCGAAGACGCAGGCCTTGAGGCCAAAGACATCGATATCGTTGTTGTTGGCCATTTCAATGGCGGTTTCCAACAGCAGGATTTCCCATCTTCCCTGCCGCTCCAAGCGGACCCCGGCCTCCGCTTCACGCCATCGACGCGCGTTGAAAACGCCTGCGCCACCGGGTCCGCTGCGATCCACCAGGCAATGAATGCCATCAATGCCGGCCGCGCCCGCCGCGCGCTCGTTGTTGGCGTTGAGAAAATGACGGACACACCTGGCCCAGAAATCGGCGACATCCTGCTGAAATGTGCCTATGTGCGCGAGGAAGCGGATACGCCCGCGGGATTCGCCGGAGTGTTCGGCCAACTGACCCATCGGTATTTCCAACGCTATGGCGATCAATCAGATGTGCTTGCCAAGATCGCTGCGAAGAATCATGCGAATGGCGTTGCCAACCCGTTTGCACAAATGCGGAAGGATTTAGGCTTTCAGTTCTGCAACACTGTCTCAGATAAAAACCCGCTGGTCGCTGGCCCACTCCGCCGCACAGATTGCAGCCTCGTTTCTGACGGTGCTGCAGCGGTCATCCTCTGCGCCAATCATGAAGCAGCCTCTGCCGATAAAGCCGTGACTTTCCGCGCTGCCGAACAGGTCAATGACTTCCTGCCGATGTCCGCCCGCGACATGCTGGAAATGGAGGGTCCAGCCCTCGCCTGGGCCCGCGCGAAAGAAACCGCTGGCATTACGTTGGAAGACCTATCCGCAGTCGAAACCCACGACTGCTTCACGACAGCAGAATTGCTAGAATATGAAGCCATGGGCCTGACACCCAAAGGCAAAGGCCGCATCGCCATTGATGAAGGCTGGGTGCAGAAAGACGGCAAACTGCCAATCAACCCATCAGGCGGCCTGAAGGCCAAGGGTCACCCCATCGGTGCAACAGGTGTATCCATGCACATTGTCGCGGCAATGCAGGCGCTTGGGCAGGCGGGCGACATGCAGGTCGATGGCACTGAGCTGACAGCCGTCTTCAACATGGGCGGCACAGCCGTCGCCAATTATGTATCCGTGCTGGAGCCGCTGAAAGCTTAGCGGCCGCCAGCTCGGAACCGAAAGATTAGGGTTCGCGGCGGCCTGCGACGTAGGATACGCCCTCTGGACCAACCTTCTCCGTATGGGGGATGTTTGCGGCCAAGCTAAAGCTGTCGCCGGGTCGGCACGTTTTCTCAGAACCCTCAAAGGTCACCGTAATCTCACCAGCGGTGACGAATAGCCGGGCGTCAAACGGGTGTGTATGGGTGTCATTGAACGTGTTGGCATCCATGCCACTTTCGCGGCTGGCATATCCGTCACGGGTCAATTCAGCTTCAAAAGTCGCGCGATCCATGAGGTCACTCCATTTTCAGAAGAGATGCGAAAATCGCATGGTCTGACGTTATCGGCAACATGCTGCTATTCAGGCGGTTCTTCTTCCCCAACCCAATTTTTCCGAAGCCGACGCAGCGCCAAGCGCATTCGGGATTTCACTGTTCCTAACGGCAAGCCTGTGCGGTCCGCGATTTCAGCCTGGGTCAGGCCCTCATAAAACGACATGCGTATTGTTTCGGCCTGCTCGTCAGACAGTGTCTTGATTGCCTCGCGCACCTGTTCGGCTTCCTGAACGCGGTTCAGAATCTGATCGGGGCGTTCAGGGTCTGTTGTGAAGGTTGGGTCGTTCAGATCAATTTCAGGGCGCTTCTGTTTTCGCACACCATCAATTCGCTTGTTACGAGCGATGGTGAAGAGCCAAGTCGATATCGCAGCAGCTTCTGGATTATAGGACTTCGCCCGCCGCCACATAATCATCATCGTTTCCTGGGCCAATTCCTCGGCCATGGCGTTGGTCGCGCCTAAGCGCAGCATGTAGGCCTTCAAGCGTAGGGCGAATTGCTGAGACAGGTTGGCAAACGCCGTGCGGTCGCCATGGTCAGCGACGGCCTTCATCCAGGCCGCGAACTGCGCGTTCGGCGATGGCGAATCCCCGTCTATCATGCCGTCAGGGTGCGCCTTCCACGAGAACCGTACCCACAAGCTGACCCTTCTTGAGGTCCCGCACTTCCAGGCGCGCGCCGCCATCTGGTGTGACGATGTGCAGAAGCACACGCGACCCATCGAGCGCAGCGCTTTCCAGCCGCTCGCCTGTTTTAAGCGCTGCGGTATCCGTTACTGGCGGGCCGGATGGCGAGCCGGATCGCTGTACCAACGTCACCACAATCACGACAAATCCTGCCGCGATCAAAACGCCCATGCCAATCACTAATGCTTTTACCAAAGCCATTCCCACCGCCGCTCACGCTATAAACAGGCGCTCCTTATAGACTAGAGGTCCCGTTGATCCTATCGCCAACCGTGCACCATGCTGATTCCGTGCGGCACAGCTTGCCCCCCGGCCCGCATCACGCTACGCACGTGATAACAATCAGCCTTAGCCACCCCACGAAAAGTAGCCCAAAATGATCGGCAGCCGCACCTGTTATGAGTGATGATCAGGCCGAACCAGGCCCCCTATCCGCCACTGTAGAGGACGATCAAGCCGGCGCACGGCTAGATCGTTTCCTGGCGGATGCGTTTCCGGACATTTCCCGCGCCCGGATTACGGCCATGATCCAAGCCGGCGCCGTCGCCAGAGAGACCGGCGGCGCAGTCGCCCCCTCATACCGCATCAAAC
>Ga0315321_10004178_pt1 | contig 11109 bp, 9 predicted proteins | sample M180m21515metaG_FD_203464 | JGI IMG/M metagenome (GOLD analysis project Ga0315321, IMG submission 203464) | Ammonia-oxidizing marine archaeal communities from Monterey Bay, California, United States - M1 80m 21515 | ecosystem: Environmental > Aquatic > Marine > Intertidal zone | place: USA... | reverse complement strand
TCATGACTTTGAGATACGCTTTGATGTTACCATTGTTCAAGTCAGCCGCAGTCACCCCTTTTACGTTTTCATTGGCTATGGGCGAAATGAGTACGATGCGGGCGGCGTTCTTGCCGTTGTAAGCCTTGGACTTGATGCCAACCAAATATTTTGCAAGCCGCTCGCGAAAGGCAGGCAGACCCTCTTTGCCGGCAAAAGACTCATTGTAACCGAAGGCGGCCAACACGACGTCTGCCTGCATGGCGGTCAGGTGTTGCTCGCTGTCGGCGAAGTTGGATGGACGGGGCTGCAGGTCGATTTCATCGGCGGCCCACGAAAGGTTGCGCACGACAAGTCCCTTTCCCGAATGGGCTTGTTGGACGAGCGTTTCCAAATGCCCGAATTCATGCATCCGGTCGAACAAGGTGTTGCCGACCAGCCCGATCCGGGTGCCATTTTCCAACTTCAGGGGCAATGAGGTTTGTACGGGGTCGGACGCTTCTGCCCGTTTGGCCGTCTTCCCGAACATCGCGTATTTTTGATAGTCTTCCTCCCCATTAAGGACTGGGGTTAGCAGAAAAGAGTGCGTTAATAAAATAGATTTTAATGCGATCAGAAAATAGATTGTTCGGTTCATTTAGTTTCTAGTGTTGATGCGGGCAGAGAGAGTTTTGTTCAGTTGTGAAACCAGTTTGGATTGGCTTCCGGCAAGGTTCTTGGTTTCGGCATCAGGGGAACGATGATCATATAATTCGATCGTCCCGTCTTCATGAGTAATCAAACGATGATTTTTCGTCCGTATCGTACGCGTGCCTTTCTTGCCGTATGAAATGGCAGGATGACCTTTTGTCTCCGGCTTCCTGAGGATGGGTAATAAGGATTGCCCGTCTACATAGGTCGGGACCTTGAGACCTGCCAACTCGCAAACCGTGGGAAATACGTCCAGCGTTTCCACAATGGAATGGGTTGGTTTGCCGGGTTGGGGAATTCCGGGATAGGAAATGATCAAGGGGGAACGCAGGGATTCCTCGAAAAGGGCATGCTTGCCCCAGATGGCATGCTCACCAAGGTGCCAGCCATGATCGCCCCAGAGGATGACGATCGTGTTCTCGCGCAGTTTCAATTGATCGAGCTTGTCGAGGACGCGGCCGACGAGGGCGTCGGCATAGGTTACGCACCCTGCATAGTGGCGACGGACCTCGAGAGCGAAGGCGGCATCGGTGTTCGGGTTGCGGTTCCACAGGTTGTATTTCATGAACTCGCCCGACTTATGCCATGTGGTCTTGCCGGCAGGCTTGAGGGGATGGGGTATGGGTGGCAGTTTTGCCTTGAGGTAGGGTTTTACGTATTGGTGGGGGGCTCCGAAGGGAAGATGCGGACGAATGATGCCAACGGCCAGAAAGAAAGGTTTCTTATCGGCTTGTTTGCCGAGGTCGTCAAGCTGATGGAGGGCTTCGTTGGTGATAAGGCCGTCGGGATAGACAGTGTCCGGACCGTCAAAGGTCTGGTAGACGTCCATATCCTTGGCGTTCTTGCGGATTTCGCCATTTGCCAGTCCGTGCATGGCTCCACGGGGGTGCTGCCAGGACCCGGCGGGCAGGAGATGACGATCCCAGGACTCAGGCATCTCGGGCTTGTCACGCTCGTTCCAGTCTGGCCCTCCCCGTCCTCCGGGGTGATGAGATACTTTGCCAACTGATACGGTGGCGTATCCGTTTTTTCGGAACCAAGCGGGAAAACTGGGGTGTTGGATATTATTTGAACGAATGAAAAGGGCGCCGTTATGATCGGGTCCGTATTTGCCGGTTAAAAGAGTGTATCGGGATGCTCCGCAGGTGGGCGCTTGAACGTAATGACGATGGAAGGGGCGACCCCGGGCGGCTAGCTTGTCAATGTTCGGGGACTTTATGTAGCTTGCGCCAAAGGAGTTCAGTTCCGGACGCAAGTCATCAACGCAAATCAGTAGTACGTTCGGCTTGTCGAGTTCGATAGCCCTCAAGCCCGTTATCAGGCTCAGGAACGAAAGAATTGGAATTAGCGGCTTGAGAAGGGGTGGAAGCACCGGACAAGAAAAAGAGGAATCCAAAAGATTTACAACCTAAGAAGACGACGGTCCCTTAAAAAAGTTTCGATTATCGCCTGAGCGAAAAAAGTTTCCGGTCTGGGCTTGCGTTCTAGCGGTTGATTCTTACCCCGATCGATCCGCGCTGCGAGAAAGACCTCGATGAGGTCCTCAGCCCTGCTCCCGTCACCCCGAGACCGGACATTCTTACTCCACCGCTGAACGGGTTGACAAATACGGGGGCCGGTCCGCGCGGTAAAACGATCACTTGTCCATTGGCCTGATTGCCATTTAAAACCACGATCCTTTGCGGTTGCTGGTAAAGTATTGGGCCTCCCACGCTGGTAATGCCATACAGGTTCCCCGCAGGCAAATAAGCGCCCCCCGCGTTCGTGGCGACGGCACTACCGGCCCGAAAGGCGATCCTTGCCTGCCAGTTGTCCTTGACCAAGTTAAAGCTGACCTGAGTCGCGTTAAACCGGTCGTAGGTTTGACCCAGCCGATTGTATCCGTCTACCCAAGCAAGAAAGGGGGTTGCTCCGTTCCCGATTACGATGGGGGCGTAACCGGGTCCGTAGAGTACGGTCTGGCCATATCCGATCCCCCCGGCGTTAAGAATTTTCAGATACATTTGCAAATGCCCCGGGTATTCCCGTCCAACGACGAGATAATTTTCCTTCGTTCCTTCCACCCACTTCAGGACGTAAGCTTGGTCCGATGAGCTGAAGGCGGAAAGTTTGGAATTAAAGGACCTGCCGTCTGCCCGACGGATGCTCACAACCTCGGAATCTTCGTGATAACCGACCATAGTCGCCTCAATCTTCCGGACGCCATCCGAGCTCGTGAAGGTTCTCGACCAAACCGAAAGTCCGGAGGAGAGCACGGCGAGAACGACCATCAATATCTTCATAATCAACACCCTAAGGGCGCTCCCTACCTTCCGTCAAACGCCAAGAAGGTATTTTTTGTCTTGTCGGGAGGGCAAGCCATGCATCCAATGCGCCCTGACCCCTAACCCTCAACCGACCTCATGACCTTATGAAGATTACCTCTTTTTTATCCCTTGCGCTTCTTGTATCCAGCTTGGCTTTGGTTGCCAAGGATTTGCCTTTTGGCGCAAAGCCCAACGTCATACTCGTCATCACCGATGATCAAGGATATGGCCCGGTTGGGAAGCATGGACATCCATGGATCAAGACTCCAAACCTCGATACCCTGCATGGTCAAAGCACCCGATTCGAAAGGTTTTTGGTCAGCCCTACCTGCTCTCCGACCCGGGCGGCTCTCATGTCGGGCCGTCACCCCATGAAGAATGGAATTACCCACACGATCCTGGAGCGCGAACGGATGGCTCTGAGCACGGTAACCCTTCCCCAGGTTCTGTCCAAGGCGGGTTACGTTTCGGGGATTTTCGGCAAGTGGCACTTGGGGGATGAGGAGGCCTACCAACCGCATAAGCGTGGTTTTGACGAAGCTTTCATTCACGGAGCGGGAGGAATTGGTCAGGCCTACAAATGTTCCTGTGCCGATGCTCCTGGAAACAAGTACTTCAACCCAACCATCCGGCACAACGGATCATTCGTAAAAACCGAGGGCTATTGCACCGACTTGTTTTTCACGGCTGGAATGGGATGGATCAAAAAGGTGAAGGATGAAGGAAAGCCCTTCTTTGCCTATATCACGACCAACGCCCCGCACGGTCCCTTTATCGCGCCTCCCTCCAATACAAAGCGTTTCACGGATTTGGGCTTTTCGTCGAAGACCGCCGGGTTTTACGGGATGATCGAGAACATCGACGAGAACATGGGCCGCTTGATGAAGAAGTTGGACGAATGGAAGCTTAACGAAAACACCCTCCTCATATTCATGTCCGACAATGGCATGACCGGTGGAGGCTCGGGCCGTGGAAAAGTCGGAACTTCCAAGGACGGCAAACCCATGGAAGCTTACAACGCCAACATGAAGGGGCAAAAAGGAAGCGCCGACGAAGGCGGAGTTCGCGTTCCTTTCTTCGCGCGTTGGCCAGGCAAGCTCAAGGCTGGCGGAGAAGTAGGCCACCTTTCCGCCCACATCGATCTTTTGCCGACCTTGGCCGACATCGCCGGGATCGAGAAACTTCCCGAGGGGCAGGTGGAAGGGCGCAGCCTGGTCCCCTTGCTCAAGAACCCGAAGGCAAAATGGAAGGATCGCCATCTCTTCACCCAAAAAGCCCGTTGGAGGACCGGTTCCGAGCCCAACGATCATCAATGGAAAGGGTTCGCCGTGCGCAACGCTCGCTACCGCTTGGTGGACAAAGCCCTCTACGACATGGCAAAGGATCCAAATCAGACCACTGACATAGCGGAAAAGCATCCCGAGGTGGTCAAGTCCATGCGGTCTGCTTATGAGAAGTTCTGGAAGGAAGCCCGACCGCAAATGGTCAACGAGGACGCCCCCATGTCCCCTACCCGCCCCTATCACGTTCTTCATGCCAAGCAGCTGAAAGAAGGAGGAATCCCAGCCTGGAAGGCACCTAAGCTGTAAATTTAAATAAACTTAATTTTTAAATGGGTGCTTTCGTGACTGATTCGTTCCCCAGACTTGACCTCAAGCGGATTGAGTTCCGCGTACTCCCGATGCGGACTCGCTTTCCTTTCAAGTATGGGATCGCCAGCTTGACCGCCCTCCCGCATCTCGTCCTCAATGTCGAAGCCGAGATCGACGGCGCCCGTGCGGAAGGAATTGCCTCCGAGGGGTTGCCTCCGAAGTGGTTCACTAAGAATCCGGACACCACCTTCGAGCAAGATCTGCCCGCAATGCTCGAGGTAATTGGGCATGCGGCAGAGCTGGCTCTTTCGGCTCCCCCCTCCTCCTTCTTCGAACTCTGGTTCAAGATTAATGAGGCACAGTCCGCCTGGGCATCCGAAACGGGCCACCCTCCCCTGCTGGCCAATCTAGGGGTCAGTCTCGTCGAGAGGGCCTTGCTTGATGCGCTCTGTCGTCATTTGGGTTCCGGTTTGCATGCAGTCCTCAGGGAAAACCAGCTCGGCCTGCGCCTTGGGGAAGTCCGCCCCGAACTATCCGGGACCGACCCCGTGTCTTTCCTGCCCGAACGTCCTCTATCCTCGATCCGGGCCCGCCACACCATAGGCTTGGGCGACCCCTTGACCGCAGTCGACGTGACCGATGAAAACAAGGCTGAAGATAATCTTCCTTTGGATCTAGAGTCGTGTATACGGACTTACGGACTGACCCACTTCAAGATCAAGGTTTGCGGGAACTTGGAAATCGACCTTCCCCGACTCGAAGCCTTGTCCGAATTGCTTGGTCCCGAAGCGCTTTTTACTCTCGATGGGAACGAGCAGTATTCGAGCATCAATGCCTTCAGGGAGCACTGGGAAGCTTGGCGGGAGAAGGAAAAAATTCGTGTCCTTCTCGATACAGGTCTCTTGCTGATCGAGCAACCCGCCCATAGGGACGAGTCCTTTGCGTCGTCCGTCTCTTCCGAGTTCGCTGCCTGGCCCGATCGCCCCGCCTTCATTATTGACGAGGCCGACGGTGCCATCGATTCTCTTCCTCAGGCCCTTGCCCTAGGGTATGACGGGGTGAGTCACAAGAACTGCAAGGGGATGGTCAAGGGACTGGCCAATGCGGCTACCCTTGCTGAAGGGGGGCGTAATCGTGAGCGCGCCGTTCACCTTTCGGGAGAGGATTTGGCCAATGTCGGACCCATTGCTCTTTTTCAGGACTTGGCCATGATGGCTGCCTTGGGTATCGAGCACGTCGAACGAAACGGCCACCATTACTTCAAGGGTTTGTCTGCATGGCCCGAATCGGTGCAAGCGAGCATGCTGGAGAACCATGACGATCTATACCGCGCTCATCCGGAGGGCTATCCGACCCTGGGGATCAAGGATGGAATGCTCGAGCTTTCCTCCTTGAACGCGGCGCCCTTCGGTCCGAGTGAACTGCTTGACGTCTCGGCTCTTGAACGCGTTGATCCGACCGATTCGGAAGGCTTCATCCGCTCTGGCATGCCAACCGGTTGAGAGCCTTTTTTTGGGGGAAGCATGGCGATGGGTATGCAGGGCTTGATTCGCATGAAGGAAGGAGTCTGGTATTTCGATCCGTTTTGTTGCTCGAATATAAAGAAATTCGGTGAGTGCGAGGGCTTGGATTACGCTCCGGCCAATTCACCTGCGTTTGCGGATCAATGAAGTCCGCAGTTGACAAAATTTTTGCATTGGGGAGCAATGTACCTTGCTCCAGGCAACCCCTTTTCACCATCCATATTCCAACTATGAAAAAACTCAGTCTCATTCTTTTCTTCTGCCTCGCAACCGTGCCTTTTCTTCAGGCCGAGCGTCTCGTTCTCGTTTCCGCATCCTACGGAAAAAACATCCTCGCCATTACCGATGCCGACGGAAAGGTCTTGTGGTCGCACAAGACGGCTGGTCCGCAGCGCGGGCACACGGGACATCACGACGTGCACATGCTTCCCAACGGAAACATCCTCTTTCATGACACTTGGACGACACTCAAGGAGATCACCTTGGACAAGAAGGTGGTATGGGAATACGATTGCGCCAACAGTAACGGCAACAAAGGCAAGAGGGTGGACGTCCATGCTTTTGCCCGTCTGCCTAATGGAAACACCCGTATTGTGGAGAGCAAGGTCGGACGCGTGATCGAAGTGGATAAGAAGGGCAAATTGGTACATTCCTTTGCACTGAAACCGGGCGGGACGACGAGTTCGCGCTGGGCTCGGTCAACGCCAAAGGGAACCTATCTGGTATGCTCGGAGCAACCGGGCGTGGTCACGGAGTATGACGTAAAGAATGGAAAAGTGGTCTGGGACTATCTCATCAAGACCCGTGTCTATGGTGCCATGCGCCTGAAGAACGGAAACACCTTGATCGCTTCGGGCAGTGGCAACAGCGTGGTCGAGGTTAGCCCGGACAAAAAAGTGGTTTGGGAGATCAAGGGCAAGGTGCCTGGCACGGAGGTCAACCTCAAGTGGATGACTTGCCTGCAGGAGCGCGAAAACGGAAACTTCATCGTGGGCAACTGCCATGCCGGACCCGACAACCCGCAGATCTTTGAGATCACCCGGGATAAGAAAATCGTTTGGGAATTCGACCAATACGATCTGGTGGGCAATGGGCTTGCTTGCTGGCAAGTTCTCGAGGGCAAACAGGCCGCCATGGTGAGCAAGAAATTGAAAGCTCTCAAATAAGATGGGGAGGAAACTGCTCCCCCTTCTAGTCGGCCTCGCCTTCGCCTGCTTGGGGCAAGCAAAGGACAAACCGACCAACTTCGTCGTATTCCTAACCGATGACCTTGGCTGGGGAGACCTCGCCTGCTACGGGCATCCGGTGATTCAGACACCCAATCTCGACAAGTTCGCCAAGCAGGGAATGCGTTTCACCCAGAGCTACTCCGCCTGTGGGGTATGCTCGCCCTCCCGTTCTTCCATCCTCACCGGCAGGACACCTTATCGCAACGGCGTTTGGCGTTGGATACCGGGAGGACACCAAGTCCACCTCCGAACCAGTGAGATCACTTCAGCCGAACTCCTGAAGGAAAAGGGCTACGAGACCTGCCACGTCGGAAAATGGCACCTCAACGGCAAGTTCAACAGCAAGGACCAACCGCAACCCGACGCCCATGGCTTCGACCATTGGATGGCCACCCAGAACAACGCCGCACCCAACCATCGTAACCCGCGCAACTTCGTACGCAACGGCAAGGAAGTGGGCGAACTAGAGGGCTACTCCGCGCCTTTGGTGGTGGAAGAAGGCATCCGCTGGCTGAAGGAGAAACGCGACCCCAAGAAACCGTTCTTTCTCAACGTCTGGACCCACGAACCGCACCTTCCGATCGAGTCAGACCCCAAGTTCATGGAACTGTACAAGGAGTTCGACGACGACGGCATTCGCCAGCATCACGGAAACGTCACGCAAATCGATCACGCCTTTGGCAACCTGATGAAGGCCTTGGACGAACTAGGCGAAACCGAGAACACCTTCGTCATATTCACTTCCGACAACGGTCCCGAGGGGAACGGAGTGAAGGGACGCACCCGCGGTTCAACCGGAGGACTCCGCGAACGGAAGCGTTCCTCCCACGAGGGTGGCATCCGCGTGCCCGGCATCATACGCTGGCCAGGCCAGGTGCCCGCAGGCACCACCAATCGTATCCCTATCATCGGATCAGACGTTTTCTCCACCATGCTGGCCATAGCGGGGATTCCCCTGCCCCAAGACCGCACCATAGACGGGGTAGATATTCGACCCGTCTTCATGGAAAAGCCAATCAAAAGGCCTGTGCCGCTGTACTGGCGCAACCACTTGGCTCGCTCAAGCATTCACGTCGCCTTGCGTGAGGGCGAATGGAAGATTCTCGGTAGCGCCGCCCTCGACAATTTCCAACTCTACCACATCGAGAAGGACTGGCAGGAAAAGAACGACCTCGCTTCCTCCAACCCGAAGAAGCTCGCCGAACTGAAGGAAAAACTGCTCGCGGTGCACGCCCAAGTGGAAAAGGAAGGCCCCAGCGAATGGTGGACGAACGAAGCGCCACGCGGCAAACCGAGAAAGCCCAAGAAATCGGGACTTTTGCCCGAGGGAAAGGATGAAACCGGCGGAGCCTATGCCTTGGTCAAGGGTGGCACCGCCTCCAAGCACAAGGACTCCGCCCTCTCCCACGCCCTCACGAGCTCCGGTGAAGCCATCGCTCTCCGCGAACTACCAGAGCCCGCCACCCGCAAGTTGGTGCTCAAGACGTCCTACAAGTCGCTTGCTTCCGGAAGCACCCAGAACGCTGCCATCGCTTTCGGAGACTCGACCAAAAATGATGCCCTGCTGAAGGTGGGTACGGCCATCGGGATGAACGCCCACGTTCTCTTTCCCGGTTCTTGGGAAAACGTCAGAGGGGGAGCCAAGAGCTCCATGCTGGCCAAAAAGGATTCCAGTTTTGAACTCACCTTGTCGGTCGATCTCGCAAAGCGTTCCGCCACTGCCACCATCAACGGGCGGACCCTTACCTTTCCTCTGCCCGATGACATCAAGCAGATCCGCTACTTCGGGCCCTACGTAAAAGGCACAAGTTCCGCCTTCGCCCCGATCGAGGTAATAGAGGCCGAATAGCAGCCGACTGAGCTCAAGCAGTCATGAAACTGAAATGCCATTTGGCCAGTTTCTCGCTTCTCGCTTTCTTTCTTATCTCCCTTGACTTGGTTGCGGTGGCAGAGGCGAAAGAGGAGCGCAGGCATTTCGAATTCACCCGCATGCTGGCTCATTGGGCGAACTACGCGCAACCCGGCTACCTTTCCTTCATCGACGAGACGAAACCCGATCTCGTCCAACTGGGCTTCTATGGGGCTCACTTCTGGGGCCTCGCCCATACCCCGCAATACAAAGGTTACCCCGCTCATTTCCCTGTGAGAGGTTTGAGCGAGTGCGGACAGTGGTTTGAGCGCCGAAACGCGGAATTGGCGAAGCGCAAGGTGCGCGTGGTCGGACACCTGAACGTAGAGTTTCTGGTAGGCGACCCCGGCGGCCCGGCGGCCCCCCGGGGATTTTTCAAGTTCTATCGCGAACTATGGGACGAGAAGGAATTAGGTCCGAAGCCCGTGAAGGATCCGCTGGACTTTCTCGAAAGAGACAAAGAGGGAAAGCCATTGGTAAAGAATAGTTACCGCATAGGCGGCATGAAGGAATACTTTGCCTGCCTTCGCAATCCGCATTGGCAAATCGTGCTGAAGGCATGGATAAAGCGAGGCATCGAACGTGGTGTGGATGGCTTCGTGGCCAATTATTTCTATCGGCACGACTGCCACTGCAAGCATTGCGTGTCGGGTTTCAAGCAATACCTCGCAAAACGCTTCGCGAAACAGGAACTGAAAGATCGCTTCGGGATCTCCAATTTGAACGACCATCGCTTCCCCGAGCTCGTTTGCTGGCATAACCCGAAGGAAACCAACCCTCTCCGCTTGGAGATGCTTCGCTGGTCGCAAATCTCAAACAAGAAGGTTTTCGACGAGGTCTTCATTCGGCATGGCCGTCGCCTCAAACCGGACTTGCTCGTCGCCCAGTGGAACCACTTGGGTAACTTCAGCCAGATCAATGGAGACGAGCGCTGCCTTCTACCCACTGACCTTTGGGGAAAGGACGAGGACTATGCTTGGTATAGCACGGGAAACGCAGCCACCTACACCGACCTGCCCAACGGCATTCTGGGCGACGCCACTCTGCAAGCCCGCTACCTTAGGGGAGCGTTCTTTGACAAACCCTTCACCATCGGCAAATACGAAGGCGCACGCACACGCGTCGCCATTGCCGAGTTGGCTGCCAACGGAGGAGCGCCCATGGGTTTCTATGCGCGGTTCAGCGATCCCGCTGCCCGCGAAGTGTTCGCACGCTACTATCAATTCATCCATCGCAATGATAACCTTTTCCGTGGTAACTCCCCTCACGCTGAGGCGCTTCTTCTCTTCCCCCGGAAAGCAATTCGTCAAGGCAACCTCGAACCCTTGGACGTCTTCCGCAAGCTTGGCAGAAAGCTATTGGACCGACATATCCTGTTCGACGTTCTGCCCGACGACTTGGCGACGCCGGAAATACTGGCCAAGTACCAAGCCAAAATTGATCCTATCCGGGGCTCATTGCCTTCAGGAGTCGGGTTCAGCCGCTTTGACGCGCCCCCTACCTTGCGCGTATGCGCCAACCGTCCGGCCAAGGGAAATGAAATCGATCTGCACTTCGTCAACTATGATCGAGACGAACTCCCCAAGCGAGCCAACGGCAAACCAAATCCTGGCCGTGGCCCCGCCGATGAAAGGCCCAAGGCCGTGTCGGGAGCCGAGGTGTCCTTTGTTCTTCCGGCGGGGGTAAAGGTTAGCGAGGTGGAAGTGATCTCGCCGGAATACGAGAAACCTCTCCATCCCGACTTTCGATTTACCGATGGCAGAATCTCCTTCACTATGCCCCAATTCCTCGTCTACGCAGTAGCCAGGCTGAAGCCTTAGTCGGTTCCGGCAACGATCGAGATCATAAATTCACAAGGTTCTGCGGCTCTCGAAACAAGGG
>Ga0315321_10004175_pt1 | contig 11114 bp, 3 predicted proteins | sample M180m21515metaG_FD_203464 | JGI IMG/M metagenome (GOLD analysis project Ga0315321, IMG submission 203464) | Ammonia-oxidizing marine archaeal communities from Monterey Bay, California, United States - M1 80m 21515 | ecosystem: Environmental > Aquatic > Marine > Intertidal zone | place: USA... | reverse complement strand
ATATGAAACCGTGTCGATCATTAAAGAACCGAAACTTGCTTCGCTAAAGTCCTTGTAGGTTTCTGGGTAATATCTCTTTACATAATCAATCAGATCTTTCTTGATTGTCGAAAACTCTCTGCTTGTATATTTGATTGGCACATACTTTTTCGGCATTATAATTTATTCCTCACAACACCATAACTAGTTTCCAGTTACAGATACATCTAAAACTTCGTAAACATCTAATGGTTTAATTCTAAAATGTATCGCAACGTGCAAATAATTTGATGCAAAATTCTCCTGTTGTTCGTTTTCTTTTGTTGAGAAGTCCACTCCCGTGACCTCCAAATAGGGCAGATACATCTTAACCTGATTAACTATCCGAGACTCAATATTCCCGTGGGTTGTCACATCATTCATTTCAAACAAAAAATTTCTTAACCCCACGCCAAAGATAGGATCCATCATTTTTTCTCCGGGGCAAGTTAATACAAGCATTTTTAAATTCTGTAACGCAAGGTGTCTGTAATTCTTAATAGAAGTATATCCATCGGCTCCGTCGAGGGACAGAGGCAACTTAACGGACAAACTTGTGCCAGCCTGACCACTATTCTGCTGGACATAACTTCTCGTCTCTTTGTTTGGATCTGCCATTTTTATATACTCCTCACCTATACTTAGTTTGGTTGACCTTTTCTAGTTCCTTGAAAAAAATCATTTAACGCCTCTTTGGGGGTCGCATCTGGATCTGAATTGTTTACCTTCTTGACCAAAGTTTGCATATTCATCTGCGTTGCCGTTGGCGAAATCTTGTCACTATGAAAACCAATCTTCTTGCCCTTTTTGTTGTGAGGTGCTAACAGTTTTTCGTCTGCGGTACAGTTATATTTTGAGGACTTGCTATTCAAATCAATCAGCGGAAGCTTTAGATTCCCAAAATCTGCGCCGAGTGAATCTCCGCCTAGCTGGAGTCCCAAATCAATCATGCCAAAACCTAATGCCATATAGATGATCCCAAGCGGGGTCAACGGAGGTCCAATGCCAATCCCAATGGGTGGTGGCATGAAGATATTAACAGGTAGCAGGGCAAAAGAAATTGCAGGTATCGGCAAACAAATTCCTGCCAGTTTTAACGAAATTTGAACCAATTTACCCAAAGAAATAAGGGGGTCAAAAATTTCGATAACCGCCTTTAAAATCAGCAATGGTGTCTTGAAAGCAAACTTAAGCGGAAATGCCATTCCGATGCCCTGAAGACACACTCCAAATCCAAGATCGGGAAGACAGTCCGCAAGGATGCCCCCGATCTTAGGAATGTTATCAACCTGTTGTTTGATTCCCGGATTAAACCCGGCACACATTATGTTTTCATCTACATAAGTATAGTCACCTGCGTTGTGGCAAATTTTAAATAGTTTTATGAATTCCTCAATTGTTGTATCGAATGCAGATTCGACACCACGCATAGAACTAACTCCTTGAATTGAGAAAATCGTCATCAGGGAGAAATATCTCTCCAATGGAAAAACGTAATCAAATAAAAGTTTATACTCAGGAGTTCTAGCTAAATATTTATCCCATTTTCCTAAATGTATAGAATCGTCGATTGTCCACTCCCCAGATGGAATTTCTGCTGCTGGTGTTCCGCTAAATCTAACATTTAGTTCTCTATCGACTAACGGGGTACAAAAAATAGGTCTAATTAGGTGCATGAACGCCGTCTGTGTATTCTCCGTATCTCCCACGATCCTTCTTTCTTGCCTCATTTGGGCTTCGAGCATTACCTCATAAACCTCGTGAGACCTCTCTAAAATAAAGAATTTCTCTTCAACATTATTAGAGAGGAATGAAAAGTTGTATACCCCTTTATTATCATTGTGTAGGTAATCGGTAGTCACAACATCTTTAGCTGTATCGGGAGTCCACATCGATGCAAAAATTGGATTCAAAGTCGAAAAGTTATCATCTGATGTCGGCGGCAAGTGCATAATCCGGTGACCATATCGCACTTTTTTAAATAAATCTTCTAGGGTGATTTCCTCGTTCACGTCCTTCATAGATACAAGCAAGGTTGTTATCTCTCTGCTTGAGATAACGCCCGACTCTGATTTCTCGCCTCTGGAGTCACTTAATCCTAAATTTTGATCATTTTTACCCTCTTCACAAATGCCAGACCAACCCCAACGCTCCATATGTTCTTTAAGAAGTCTCTGGATCTGCATTTGCTGATCTTCCCATGGGTGATTCGTCTGTGTCTGCTCTCCCTTAAATCTTTCACCTACCTGTTCAAAAGATATTTTTCCTAGTTCGCTAGTTTTCATCCACACTCGCCAATACCTTTCTACAAAAAGTTCTCCGTTTTTGATATTAAATGAATCTGCGTTTCCTTTTTGTTGAATTTCTTCTGTCTGTCTGAACTCTGCGTATTCTAGGTTACCCTCAATACCGGAAAGTTGTTCCAGTTTTTCGTATCCCAGTTTTTGACCACCCTCAAGTCCCAACTCTCCGGTTCTCGGTTTTGAGAATCTAGTTGTCAAGAGTCTTGGGTTTCCGATTTCTTCCTCTGGTTCTGCAACCTCAAACATCGGCAGCTTGTCCAAAAATACAGAGTCGATGTCGTCAGTCGTCAGTTTTGTGCCGATCACATCAGCCAGTTCGTCTCGAATATCAATAATCTGATTTTTAACCTGCCACTCGATGCCCGCTCCTGTTGGCAACTCTCCAGAGTCTGTTTCTGATACCTCATCATCATCTCGCTCGTCGTCTAAGTGCCTAGCGTACATATTATCTGCAACTTCGACAATATCTGTGAATACATCTTCTCCGTATTTCTTAAGATCGACCTCAATCATTTTAGCAATGTATTTTGTTATCAGTCCGTCGATAACATCTTCCTTCGGTGTAAATGCCGATAATGAAAAAATACTTCTAAGAAGATAATCAATAATATAAGTCCTAATCAGGAGCTTAACTGTAAGTTGACAAATAGAGTCCTGTAGTGGACCGCCTCCGCCGCCTAAACCATCCAGAGACTGTGGACCTTCTCCGGGGCAATTATTTTTTCTAAAGTCTTCTTTTGCTTTTTCTTTTTCTTCATTAATTTTTAAAAGGTGGGGGTCATACCCACACTCTCTCTGTTCCTCGGTTGGCGCAGGAGAAAGATTCAACATGCTCATCAGCGGGGTCTCTGAAAGCTGTGCTTGTCCCTTGACCTCAACCGTGTTCGTTATCATTTGAAAATATGGAGACTCTGCAATTCTTTTTGCTACAAACTTCATTGTGTCTCGTGAAATCTCTTCAAACATAGGAGTCTTATAAAAAGAAGACAACATGTCAAGCATTATTTCACCTGTGATGCCAGAATTAATAGGCGTGTCTACTTGCCAGATTTTCCTAACATAATCCCCAAAGATCTGTTGTTGTGGCGAAGCATTCTTGACCGTTGCAATATCCGTGCCAACGTCTCTCTGAATTTCTTCTATTTGTGACGTAACTGCTTGAGACAGCGGCTCGCTATTATAAATTGAAAATAAAATTTCGGGATTTGTATCAGGGTTCTTCGCAATTGTAAGCACCCATTCATCATCCCATTTTGGATCATATTCTGTGGTTTCAAATTTAAAAGAAGGTGGATCGCCCCACAGAGAAAATGAGTCTGCATCCACTTCATATTGCTGTGAGATTTGCTGTTTTATTTGTTCTAGTGCGGCATCTCGATCAAATTCGCCGCAAGGGTCCGACTCCTCTCCCTGAGCGGCGAGCGCAGCTTGGGCTGAAGCGTATGCGGCGTGTGCCTCCTCAGCTTGAGCATAGAGGTCTCTAATCTCTTTTAAAATCTCCTCATCATCTAAATCAATAAATGGGTTCGCAGTAGCAATTGGCAAAGCGTAGAAAACTTTATAAGTTGGGGAAATAAAGCTCTGAGCTTGTCTCAGTTGCTCAACTGTCGGCTGCTGATCTGTAAATATATCTCTAAACCCAGACAGACTTTCTTCCAATCTGTCGAAAGCGGCGTTCGTCATGGGATCTGAAGGTAAGTTTAGCTCATACAACCAAGCATCTGGAAATTCTCCATATACTGTTTCTACCCTGCCTCCAATGTTTTTTCCAAAAATATCAGTCTTTCTCGTTCTACTCATAGTGAACGAATCATTTGTTTCAAATCCGTTCAATGCTTTTCTAAGTTGTGGAGCTACAGACCTCTTTCTACCTTCGCTAGAGAAGGGGTTCATTTCTTTTGCCATCGCCAAGTCGAGGTTAGCAAAACCCATAGAACCGAGAACAGGATTAACGACTTCTCTGGAATCATCTCCCTTGGTTGTAATTGTTGGCTCAATTGTTTGAGATACGACTTCATCCCTAACCAAAAGTGTGGGAAAGTCTCTAACATCGTCTGCAAAGGCAATGTAAGGACCGTGCATCATAGTGTCAATTACTTTATCTTGCAAATGCTTAACAGAAGAGTGGTCCTCTTGAATCAACCCCGCCATGGCATTAGGTTCCTTACCTGTGGTGTTGCCATCTGGTGTACAAAATATATCTGGTCCGACTTTAGGAATTCCAAAGTTTTTATTAGGATCCAGCAGGGCTTTCTCTAGTGCTGCGGCTTTTGCTTTTTTTCTCTCCCTAATTTTCTTTAAGGCTTCCTCAATTTGACCTTCAGTCATCTGGTCTTCACCTGTGATAGAGCCAGACTTCTTTTTATACAATTCACGCCTGATGGATTGAGCTATCCCCTCTTCATCACAAATTGATTTTGAATATCTAATCGAACTTACCGGATTTGTAATTTGGTCACAATACGAAGAATCAATCATTCCGCCAAGGGCAGCGAACATCTTTTTAATTCTCTTCGGAGTCCACTTCTTTCTGCGGTCTGCTGGAGGGTATCTTAGGTTCAAGAAATTACCGACTATGGTCAACAATTCTTTAGCCGCAGAACCCTGTAGCAATAAGCACATCTCGAACGGAGTTAAAATAGCTGATAAATCAGACAGCATGTTTCTTACAACGCCGACTTGTTCATTAAGTTCTGGGGAAATTACTTCCGGATTGTTATTGGGAAGACCATCGGTTAGGGGCGAAGTGTTGGCGAAAGGCAGTACTCCCAGAGCTTCTAAAAGGTCTTCTAATCTTTTGTCCATCCCTTCCGGGGTCACGTCGTTGCCGCTTGCAGGATCGATGCCATTATCAAGTCCATCGTTTATATCTTGCGAACCATAGCCATCTAAACCTTCTGCCTGCTGGCATTCAATAATAAGACCCTCTAGGAGGTTTGTAATCAAACTGACAAAAGACTGAATTAGAATACTAAGAAGAGCCTTAGTGATCGCCTCCACCAAACTTCCCATAATGTCCTCGACCGCAAGATCATCAGGAAAGTTCATCGTTGGGACTTTCGGAAGTTTAAACTTCTGTTTTTTTCTATTCTTTAAATACTCATAATAACCTTCGCCAAGTTTCTCAGCTTTATCCCAATTCTTTTCAAGTGATTCTTTAAATGCTTTAATCTCTTCCCATCTTTCTGCGGCGACATCAATTTCCGGTAATTGAATGTTAATACAAGCCAGAGCCTGCATCATCAAGTCCTCAATAGACACCTTATTTATAACACATTGAAACGCAGCCTCTAGTTGAGAGGATTCTGGTTCTTTTCTGACGCAGTTTAGCGCATCTAAAAGACCATCTGGTTGAGACCACTTGTCCATAACCGGGTCTGAGTAATTGAGGCGTGATTTGAAGACAGCCTCTCTCAACTTCTTGTCTTTGAGTTTTCCATCTTCTATTACTCTTTGACTATCAGTCTTTATAAAATCTATGTCCATTTCCGCCATCGTAAATGACCAAGGACTGGTCTTAGGCGATGTGTCAATATCTGATTGTTCGCTCGGTTTTGACGGAATGATATCTGGCTTATCATCTACAGTATATGACGTAATGAAATCTGTCCACGGCATATCCTTGCCCTTGTTGTTGATCTCATGTCTCAAATATAAAAATCCTGCTGAACGGATATAAGCAAACGGCTCATCAAGAATGTAATCACGCATCCCATTTGCAAAAACAACGGTAGCTCCGGTGCTCTTAAAACGAACCTGTGCATATACAGCTACATAATTCTCATCTAAACCTATCTCAAAAATATCATCAGCAGATTCATTTAAGGTGACGTTGTTTGCAGAAAACAGTTTATTTGTAGAGGACATCAACTGATCAATACTTGAAGCTTCTTCTTCCGCATCCCAATATTCAACAGACCCTTCAAAGTTTGATATATCAACCCCAAAACGACGTAAAGTTGATGAAAGCTCTTGAGCTTCACTTCTCATTCTTGAGGTCAAGAAAGACATCGAATATTTCATTGTTGCTTCAATGTCGTGACGTATGATTGAGGGTGACTCGGCACCATCCGGTGTTTGAACCATCTCGACTTCTGGCATTTTATCTAATGCGTCCAAGTACTTGTGTGGTAAACAAATCAGTATTTTTAAATTAGAGTCGGGACGGGGTGATAAAAACCAGTCTTGTGCACGTGCGAATATAAATGAGTCTTGTAAAGATTCTCTTTTTGCTCTAGCATCTGCGTCTTCGTATGTGGTTGAGCCACCCTCCTTTGAGTTTTCGGATAAAATTCTCCATAAACCGAAATCAATCGAATCTGACATTCTTTGAGTTAGTTGGTTTCCTCCGGTTGACTTGTGTTCCGTCTCCACGACTGTGCACCAACTGGCAGTACTTCTCTCAAACCAAACAGCGGATGGTTCTTTATGAGTCCAGTCTGTAGCTTGTGATTTAATATCAGGAATTGATTTATCAGAGCACTTGTATTTCGCCGATTCTTTTGTTGACTCCAGCTTTTCTGTAAACTTTTTATATAGAAAGGAACTTTGTTGCTCATAACCCTCTACAACAACCTTCATCCATTCGCATTTATGACCAGTTGCTTCATCAACAACAATAAACTGGGTGCCATTGGGTAGCATTGCAAGTTTTGTACCCTTTTTGTCGTTATCTTTATTTGCACTTTCATCTACGGAAGTCCAAGATGCCGAATTCCTTAGTGCCAAGCTTGAACTTACCTTTACTTTATGTGTCGGAGAGGTTGGCAGCGGAGGCTGTGAAGGAGTAACGCCGTCATCTGCCTGCATCTGAGGGTTTGAGGGTCCGGGCTGTTCCGGTGATGGTTCCTCTGCTTCTTCAACCTCCGTAGTTGGCACCAACGATTCTTCTGGATTTGGCTCTTGGACTGTTGAGGCACCTGCACTAAGAACGTCTATGATGGCTGCACGGGTGCCGCCAGTTGCACAGACTTGAGGTCTTAAAGCACAATAAGCATCGATGTCGACTTGCTTGATCTGTACCTTTGTGCCATTTACATCAATTATGCCCGGTCTGGGTATAGGTTTTTCTTCGTAATCTCGCAACAATAGCGCATTCTCGTGAATTACATTAATTTTTGCACTATTTTTATCATAATCGTATCCGGTGTCGGCTGCGTGCCTGTCTGCCGAACTTTGATCTAATAAATTTACTTCTTGATAAGATAATTTTGCCATGATATTCCTAATTCACATGATTGTATCTGCTGTTGATATATTTACCACCAGAAGCATAAAAATATGTTTTTTCGTACATTTGAAGATTTGTTTTGTGCATCACTAAACTCTTTTTTGTTTGTAAGAGATGATTCATCATCGTCATGATTCCAGACGGCACTACAGTTGGGGATGGTGAGGTTGGAATACCAAAGAATGGAGAAAAATGCCAATGTGACGTAAGAGCAGCATTAAATGAAAATTGATACATTAACAACCCATCCACAATTCCATTAAGTTTGTTCATGTGGTGTACCATGCGCCTCATTGCTAATAACATGTTTTCACCCTTTACAAAAGGTTGCATATCTTCATCATCGTTACCTGCAATAAGATCAATCCCCAAAACTGTTTTGATTTCTGCCCCTTGGGAATTCTCTTTATCAGTTTGCGTTACCAATTTAATACTTTCTCGACCCACAAGACGGACGGCATCAGCCTTAACACATACAGCGGATTTTGTCTTCGACTTCCCCACAACCCCACTAGTGAGTCCGAAATTGGCATCGATGTCTGTTTTTTGGCTAATATACACTCGTGCAGAGTCTGTTATCATATTTGGATCTGCCCATAGTTGATTCCCGTCTTTGTCTTGGGATTTGGGGCTTGATCCCATTCTACCAACACACAGGTCGATCATTCCGCATTGAGTGTCTCCTTTTCCTCCATAACCACTTAACCTGCTCGCTGGTCTATCTCTCCCCAGTACAATTGCGGTATTGTTTTGTCCGGTAATTACATGTTCACAAGCAGACTTCAAGAACAAAGGAAGCGGTTCTCTTAATTGACCTCCTCCTACGCCTCGCTGACCAAGCTGGGTGGCACCTTCTGCCGCCTCAACTCTATCTGTTTCCCGCTGATTTCCACCAACTTGATCAATAGCTCTTTTTCTTCCATTCCCGCTCATGATTGCTCCTTAATATTATTCACTACTACTACCGCTGGGTGGTGTTGAACCACCAGCGTTCGGCCAGTTTGCCCACATACCCGGAACCGTTGAAGGTCCATCTCTCTCATAATGATCGTAAGTCATACCGCCAACACTAGACCATCTAAACCCTCTTCGTGGATCGTGGTGATTGCGCTTCTTCGCTTGGAAGTGGGCAACAACATGTTTATCATCCATCGGGATGTTTCTTCTTCTACAAATGTTTCTAACTAAATTAGTGAGAGACCTGTATTGGGCTTGAGTTGTTTGATTGTCAGTTGGGGCTTGAAGGTCAATTGCAATGGAGCGTCGATTCACGTTAGGCATACATTGACCCTCGAACTCAGATCTAGAACAACCCGCATGAGCGCAAGTAAGCCTCTCAGACATTAACTGCCAAACCGTACCATCATAAGTAATATAATAATGTGTGCCAAGACCTGAATTTTGCCATTGATTGATAACGTCTCTAATCGCTGTAGCTCCACGATTCTGTCGTCTTCGGGGGATCTGATCTGGTCTAGGGTGGTAACCGCCGTCGTGGATAACAATAAAATCGTAACCGCTTCTTCTGGTTGAAGTGTGGCGATTGTTATCTAGCTCACCAAGCTTAGAAGCCTCGTACATAGGAATACCTGCTGCATCTTGTTCAGTTGATTGCTGAGGTGGAGTTGCTGGAGGTATTGGTCTAGTAGGTCTGTTTCTCCTACCTCCACCTCCGGCACCAGCTTGACCAGAGCGACAACTTCCGCCGACTGCTGATGGCGTGGCGGATCCTGATGTTGATGAAGCTGCATTGTTGTTTTGCCCATTCGCTGTTCGTTCAGTTTCCTTAAATTCACACCAAGCCCCTGCAACCTGATTCCATAAAGAAGCATCAGAACACCCCTCTGGGGCTGTGAATGTTGGAGATGTAGTTGGTGCAGATGGGCAAGTTATTGCGCCAGCCAGTTGATCGATTTGCGGAGCGGTTCGAGCCTGTCCGTCAGACCACTTCGGTGCTGGTAATATTTCTGTTCTCTTTGTCTCATATGCTGCTTGTTTTGCTGGAAGTTGTTCACGGGCTGTTGCTTGTCTTTGCTGGGCTTCCGTTTGTTCTGTAGACGCAGCCGCTGCGGGTCCAGAAGCAGAAGCTGTAGATGGAGTTTCTCCAGAGCTTGTAGATGCGGAGTTCTCAGTAGACGGTGTTTCGCCATCTGAAGAAGTTGAACCATCTGTCGTCGGGACTGAAGTTTCAGTTGCTCCGGCGGCACGTGCGTTGAGAGTATCGTTAAAAAATTCTGGAATCATTTGTCGAGCCATCGATGCTGTCCAAGGAGTAGTTGGTCTACCTCCTGCTTCTGCCCATGCTCTTTCCATTTCTTTGGATTGCATACACCACAGGTTTCTTCCTCCACGGGCTGCTGAAGCTATCCACTCTTCCCATCTTCTTGAGCCAACGCCCTTAAACGGTCCTCCGGACTCTGAAACACGAAGGTGTCCTTCCGGGTCGACGAAACAAGTAACTACGTGGCTAATTTTATGTTCTATTCTATTTCCACTAGCGTCTCTCCAAAATCGTCCTCGGCAAAAGGAAGGGGGCGGAACAGTAAGCGTAGCCATTGCGATGTCATCCCCCGGCATAGGAGGAACAGCGTTGAAATCCCACGGCGTGATCTGTGATGCACCCGGTTGATTCCCAACAACCATAACGTTCGTGTGTTGGGCTGGCTCTGGCGCAGAGTTTGAACCTCCAATATAATATGCGGAGTACGGTGTATACCCAGTCCACCAATTTTCTTTATCCACGTTGTTTGGTAACCCGTAATAACCTTCTCCGCAAAGCTTCTCTGCTAAGACCCTTACGGCAAAACAAAAACCAGAGCAATCAATGCCTCCGGGTCGACAACCTCCAATAGTCCGGTCTGTTCCGTTTGCGCCACGACCACCGAGAAAATAACCTCTGTCAGAATAATCCTCACACACGATAGTTCGAGCCTTGGTAATCCTTGCTAAACGGCTTCGTATATTAGAACACGATCCCGGAGCCATGCGACCTGATACCGATAACCCAGAGCCTCCTGCTGCCACATAGTTGGAGGCGTGTTGCCTCGAATAATAAACATGTCCTCCGCCTTGACCACGTGTAGGAGATCTCATGTTTCTAGCTCGGATTTGAGCCCTCGGTAAATAAATTGCATTCCCGTAGTTCTCTCCAGATGCCTGAAGTCTTGCTCTCTGATCTGGTGATAATGAGCCTCCTGATGATGGAGAACCGCCAAGGTTGCCACATGGTCCATGGGCATTTTGACTTCTGTTTCCACCGCCACCGGCTGAATTTTCAGGTGGAGGGAAAACTGGACCTACAAAAGTAGGATCTGTTTGATTTTTTCTGTTTCCGAAATCGACCCAGACAAGATCTCCAGCAGAAGCCTCTGCCACATTAGAGTCTGCTGCGACGAAAGTCGGATATCTTGAGATAATCGCTTTGTCTTCTTCGCTCGAAGATTCTCCTTGGTCATAAGCTGATGGCTCTGGAAGCATGGCATGGATTTCTGGAATCCGTACCTTATATCTTTTCAACTCATAAGGGGGTGCTTCTGAGCCTCCCTCCTCTGTGCTACCAAAAA
>Ga0315321_10004170_pt1 | contig 11117 bp, 13 predicted proteins | sample M180m21515metaG_FD_203464 | JGI IMG/M metagenome (GOLD analysis project Ga0315321, IMG submission 203464) | Ammonia-oxidizing marine archaeal communities from Monterey Bay, California, United States - M1 80m 21515 | ecosystem: Environmental > Aquatic > Marine > Intertidal zone | place: USA... | reverse complement strand
AGCTCTTGATAAGTTGCCCGCATGTTTTTCAATTTTAGCCTCTAATCGTTCAAACAATGTGAGCGCATCTGCAGTTGATCCAGCAAATCCAGCTACAACATCTCTTTTTTCAATTTTTCTAATTTTTGAAGCTGTGCTTTTGACAATAGTATTTCCCATACTTACTTGTCCATCACCAGCAACTACTACTTCATTATTTTTTCTGACTAAAACAATCGTTGTCATGATTGATAAATGGTAACTATTTTTTATTCTTCAAGTGTTGATTGCTGATATTGATATAGTAAGATTATCCATGTATACCTCTAAAATATATGGCCAGAAAAGGAAAAGTATCCAGAAAAACCAAAGAAACCAGTATTAACGTTGAAGTCAATATTGATGGTAAAGGCAAGTATAAAATTGATACTGGTATTGGCTTTCTTGATCATATGCTTGAGCAATTATCTAAGCATTCATTGATTGATTTAAAAGTTATAGCAAAAGGAGATACTCATATTGATCTTCACCACACAACTGAAGACACGGGTATTGCTATTGGAGAAGCTTTAAAAAAAGCTGCAAAAAAATTTGTTGGGATAAAAAGATATGCACACAGAGTTATTCCAATGGATGAAACATTAACAAGGGTTGCCATTGATGTTTCAAACAGGCCCTACTTAATTTGGAAAGTAAAATTAAAAGTTGAGAAGCTTGGTGAAATGGACACCGAACTATTTAAAGAATGGTTCCAAGCATTTTCCCAGTCAGCTGGCATTACTATGCACGTTGAAAATATTTATGGAGACAATAGTCACCACATTATTGAGTCTTGTTATAAGGCGCTAGCAAGATCATTGAGAGAAGCATTGGAGATGGATCCAAGAAACAAGAAGAGTATTCCATCAACTAAAGGCTCATTATAAGTTTAATGAACATAATAATTGTTGATTATAATTCAGGCAATATAAGCTCGGTAATAAATTCTTTTAACGAAGTTGCTAAGGATAAAGTAAATATCGAAGTAACCTCAGATTTAGATAGGATTAAAGCTAGCGATAAAGTAGTTTTGCCAGGACAAGGTTCGTTTAAAAGTTGTGTTGACGCTTTGAACAATATCAATGGTTTGGTGGATTGCTTAAATGAATTTGCAATTAGCAATAAAAAACCTCTACTTGGAATTTGTGTTGGATTACAAATGTTTGCAGACGTTGGTTACGAAGAAACAGAAACTAAGGGCTTAGGCTGGATATCAGGCAAGGTATCAAAAATAGACAATCAAAACGGAAAGTACAAACTTCCTCATATTGGCTGGAATCAAATAAATATTGTTAAGAACAGTAAAATTTTTAAAAGTATAGAGAATAATTCTCACATGTATTTTGTTCATAGTTATCAATTTATTCCAGAAGATAAAAATGTAATTTCAGCAACAACAGATTATTCATCAAATATTGTTTGTTCTGTTGAAAAAGAAAATATTTTTGGAACCCAATTTCACCCAGAAAAAAGTGATAAAATTGGGCTTAAAATAATTGAGAATTTTATAAGTTTATAAATGAAAATATTTCCTGCAATAGATATTAAAGATAAGAAATGTGTGAGGTTAGTTAAAGGAGACTTTGATAATAAAACTGAATATGAAATGTCACCAGTTGATCAAGCTGAAAAATATAAAGATCATGGTTTTAAAAATTTACACATTGTTGATTTAGATGGTGCTTTAACTGGAGAAACAGTAAATTTGGATATTATCCAAGAAATAGTGAGCAAATTTGACCTTAAAATTGAGATTGGCGGAGGTGTAAGAAACTTTGAAAGTATTAAGAAATATACGGATGCTGGTGTTGAAAAAGTAATTTTAGGAAGTGCTGCTATAAAAGATAAAAACTTTTTAAAAGAAGCATGTGATAAATTTCCAAATAAAATTGCTTTAGGCCTTGATGCTAAAGATGGATATTTGTCAGTATCGGGCTGGAAAGAAAATTCTAATCAATTAACTTTAGATTATCTAAAAGAAGTAAATGATTTTGGTGCAAGTAGATTGATTTATACAGATATTAATCGAGATGGAATGAAGCAAAGTCCTAATTTTGAGGAAACCTCAAAAGTTGCAGATACATCTAATTGTCCCGTAATCATATCTGGTGGAGTTTCTTCTATTGAGAACATTAAAAAGGCTAAAGAATTAAATAATAAAAATATCGAAGGTATTATAGTTGGTAAAGCCATATATGATGGTGATATTAAATTAGAGGAATTAGTTAAGGAATTAGATGCTTAAAAATAGAATTATACCTTGCCTAGATGTTAAAAATGGTCGAGTAGTTAAGGGAATTAATTTTGTAGATTTAAAGGATGCTGGAGATCCAGTAGAGCAAGCAAAAATTTATTCTGATGGTGGTGCAGATGAAATTTGCTTTTTAGATATAACTGCATCTAATGAAAATAGAGATACTATTTATGATGTGGTAGAGAAAACTTCTAAGAAATGTTTTGTTCCGTTAACCGTTGGAGGTGGTGTTAGAAGTGTTGAGGATATTATGAAATTACTAAACTGTGGGGCAGACAAGGTATCAATTAATACTGCAGCAGTTCAAAACTCAGAAGTGGTAGTAGAAAGTTCTAAAAAATTTGGTTCACAATGTATTGTCGTTGCAATTGATGCAAAAAAAAATTCTGACAAATGGGAAATATTTACTCACGGAGGAAGAAATAACACTGGTATTGATGCAATAGAATTTGCAAAAAAAATGGTAGATAGTGGAGCAGGTGAACTGTTAGTGACTTCAATGGATAGAGATGGCACACAATCTGGTTACGATATTGATTTAATGAAAAAAATATCTTTAAATGTAAATATTCCAGTTATTGCTTCAGGTGGCGTAGGCAACCTAGATCATTTAGTTGATGGAATAAAATCGGGCGCCAGTGCAGTTTTAGCAGCTTCTATCTTTCATTATGGAACTTACTCTGTTAAAGAAGCAAAGCAATATTTGGCTTCAAAAGATATACCTGTTAGGATTTAAAATGTTAAAAATTTTAGAGGATTTAATTTTGCTTGCTAGAGAAAGAAAAAAAAATCCAGTTGATGGATCTTATACTAATAAACTTTTAAAGGACAAATCTTTAGTAAAAGAAAAAGTCCTCGAAGAAGTGGGAGAGCTTATTGAGGCTGTAGAGGAAAATTCTAATAAAATTCATGAAGCAGCAGATGTTCTGTACCATTTAATGATATACCTAGAAGCAAATGGTATAAAAATTGAGGAAATAATGGGCGAATTATCTAATAGAAAAAAATAATACTTACAAAAAATATTACTAAAAAGAATAAGTTTTTCAATCTATAATAAAAGGTATACTTTTTAGTGATGAGCCATAAATTCTACAGGCCTGCAAGGTCTAGACTGCAAAGAAGTGAATTAGCAGTTCCAGGATCTTCACCAAAAATGTTTGAGAAGGCATTGAATTCAGAATCAGATTATATTTTTTTAGATTTAGAAGATGCAGTCTCTCCTAATGATAAGATTACAGCTCGAGCAAACATTATAAAAGCGCTTAATGAAATGAATTGGAGAGAGAAAGGTAAAACCATTTCAGTCAGAATTAATAGTTTAGACACTCATTACATGTACAGCGATCTTGTGGAAATTGTTGAGCAAGCAGGAGAAAATGTTGATACCATATTAGTTCCAAAAGCTGGAACTGAAAGTGATGTTTATATGGTAGATTGTATGCTTACTCAAATTGAAACAAATAAAAAAATTAAAAATAAAATTGGAATTGAATGTTTAATAGAAACGGCATTAGGAATGTCTAATATAAAAGAAATTGCAAAATCGAGTGAAAGATTAGAAGCATTACACTTTGGGGTAGCTGATTATGCTGCAAGTTTAAGAGCAAGAACGGTTGTAATTGGTGGTCTTAATCCAGATTATCCTGGAGACCAATGGCACCATGGATTATCTGAATTAGTAATGACTTGTAGAGCATACGGGTTAAGAGCTATCGATGGCCCTTTTGGGGATTTTAATAATCCCGATGCATATATCGCCGCTGCAAAAAGAGGTGCAGCGATTGGAATAGAGGGAAAGTGGGCAATACATCCATCGCAAATTGAACTTGCTAATAAAGTTTTTTCACCACCTGAAACAGAAGTTAATAAAGCAAAAAAAATTATAGGAGAATTAGATAAAGCTGCAAAAGAAGGAAAAGGAGCAGCTCAGCTTGATGGAAGAATGATAGATGCCGCATCAGCTAGGATGGCAGAAAATATTGTTAATATAGATAAACTAATAAACAATAAATAATTATGGATATACACGAGTACCAAGCAAAAGAAATATTGGCTAGTTTTGGAGTTACAATTCCAAGGGGTGGTATCGTTTACAGTCCTGAAAATGCAGAAAACAAAGCTCGAGAAATTGGCGGATCTAAATGGGTTGTCAAAGCACAAATTCACTCTGGAGCAAGAGGAAAAGCTGGAGGAATAATAGTTTGTAATTCACCGTTAGAGGTTGCTCAAGCAACAGATAAACTTTTAGGTAAAAAATTAGTTACCAATCAAACAGGCCCAGAAGGTAAAATAGTTAATAGGATTTATATCGAAGAAGCAACTGACATTGAGAAAGAATTATATTTAGGTTTAGTTTTTGATAGAAGCACTGAAAGTATAATGGTAGTTGCTTCAACAGAAGGTGGTATGAGTGTTGAAGAAATATCAAAAGACAGACCTGAGACAATAATTAGATCAAAAATTGAAGTTGCTGTAGGTATTCAGAATTTTCAAGCAAGAGAACTTGCATTTGGACTTGGGATTGATCCTGAGTTAATCACAAGAGCATCCGATACAATAATTGGATGTGCTAAAGCTTTTAGTGAATTGGATGCCACAATGGTTGAGGTAAATCCACTAGCAATTTCTAAGCAAAAACAAATCTTAGCTTTGGATTGTAAAATGAGCTTTGATAACAACGCCATGTTTAGAAGAAATAAAGTTTCAGAATTAAGAGATAAAACCCAAGAAGATGAAAAAGAGGTTTTTGCCTCAGATAGAGGTTTAAATTACGTAAGTTTAGAAGGCAATATTGGTAATATAATTAATGGTGCTGGATTAGCAATGGCATCTATGGACATGATTAAATTAGCTGGTGGTCAACCTGCAAACTTTTTAGATGTAGGTGGGGGAGCAACACCTGAAAAAATTGTTAAAGCTTTCAAACTAATAACAATGGATGAAAAAGTTAAGGTGATTTTAGTAAATATATTTGCAGGCATAAATAGATGCGATTGGGTTGCAGAAGGAATAGTGCAGGCTTTAGAAAAAATTGAAGTTAAAGTCCCTATAGTAATTAGATTAGCAGGTACAAATGTTGAAAAAGGAAACAAAATTCTTAAAAATAGTAAGATAAATTATATTGAGGCAAACACTTTAGAAGATGCAGCAAACAAAGCTGTTGCTGCACTAAATAAATAAAATGACAGTTATTATTGATAAAAAATCAAAAATCTTAATTCAAGGCTTTACTGGAAAAATGGGATCGTTCCATGCTGAAGAGATGATAAAATATGGATCTAATGTAGTGGGTGGGGTAACACCAGGAAAAGGTGGACAAAAACATTTAGATAGACCAGTTTTTAATACTGTAAAAGATGCTGTAAAACATACTGGAGCTACAGCTTCTATATTGTTTGTGCCACCAGTCTTTGCAGCAGACTCTGCGATGGAAGCGGCAGATGCAGGAATTAAAACATGTGTAGCTATTGTCGATGGAATTCCTTCACATGACATGATTAGAATTAAACGATATATGAGAAGATACTCTAGAACTGAAAAAATGACCTTAGTTGGTCCTAACTGTGCTGGAATTATAAGTCCAGGTAAATCCATGTTAGGTATAATGCCTGGGCATATTTATAAAGAGGGAAGAGTTGGTATAATAAGTAGATCAGGAACTTTAGGATATGAAGCAGCCCAACAGTTAAAAAATTTAGATATCGGAGTTTCAACAAGTGTTGGAATTGGTGGTGATCCAATTAATGGAAGTTCTTTTAGAGATATAATTGAAAAATTTGAAACTGATAATGAAACAGATGCAATTTTAATGATAGGAGAAATTGGAGGCCCTCAAGAAGTAGCTGCTGGTGAATTTGCTAAAGAAAATATGAAAAAGCCTGTTATAGGTTATATAGCAGGTTTAACTGCTCCAAAAGGAAGAGTTATGGGGCACGCAGGTGCAATAGTCTCAGCTTATGGAGAAAGTGCAATTGAAAAAGTGGAAATTCTGAAAGAATGTGGAGTTACAATTTCAAAAAATCCTTCGGTTATGGGAGATACAGTTAAATCTGTCTTAGATAAATTATAGGATAATGATATATGATGAGCAAAATATTTTTGCAAAAATTTTAAGAGAAGAAATTCCTTGTAGTAAAATTTATGAAGATGACTTTGTCTTGTCATTTCACGATATAAATCCTCAAAAAAAAATTCATGCACTGGTAATTCCAAAGGGTAAATATATTGATCTTGATGATTTTAGTTTAAATGCTACGCCAGAAGAAATGGTAGGATTATTAAAAGGCATAAATAAAGTTGCCAAAAAGCTAGGAATTTCATCTGAAATAGGCAATGGTTATAGAGCTTTAACAAATATCAGTGATAATGGAAGTCAAGAGGTTCTTCATTTGCACTTTCATTTATTTGGAGGTGAACAAGTTGGAAAAATGGTTGAGTGACCCAAAAAGTTCAAAGAAATTATTTAGAAATTAATTCTCTCCAAGATTTAAAAGAGGTTAATCAACCTTCTGAGGTTTATTCGCTAAATTTATTAGACCCTATTAATTTTCAATTGAATAAATTTTTTTATAAAAACATTGGTCAAAACCATAAATGGATCGATCGATTAGTTTGGACAGAAACAGAATGGATTGATTATGTTTCTAGCGAAAAAGTAAAAACTTTTGTTTTTAAACACGAAGATAATCTAGCAGGTTTTTTTGAATTAATTTTTCATTTTGAAAAAAAAGAAGTTGAAATAGCTTATTTTGGATTATTAGAAGAATATCAAAATAAAAAATTAGGTTCATATTTATTATTTGAGGCAATAAAAAAATCTTTTATTAAAAATATAAATAGAGTTTGGGTTCACACTTGTTCTTTAGATCATAAAAATGCATTAAATAATTATATTATGAGAGGAATGAAAATTTTTAAAACCGAAACAATAATAGTTTAGTTTTTAGATGGTATCTTAAACAAATCTTTAGTAATTTGTTGATTTTTTCTGATTGATGAAAGAAAAGTTATACTGACATTTTGGTATAAATCTTTTGTTTGCCAACCAATTAAGTTAAATGTTTTGTTATCAAAAAAAATATTAATTTCATTACCTTCTTCTATTATTTTATAGTTTATATATGAATCATCTATAATTCTTTCTTCAAGACCATAAATTTTATCAATTAAAAAATTTTTATCTAAAATTAAATTTAATGGAGTTTTATCTAGGGGGTAACGATAGTAACCAGCTTTAGTTTTAATAACTAAAGATTTACCATTAGATACTAAAATTTTATTATTATTTTTTGAATATTTACAAAAAATCATTCTTGGGTATTTAATAGTACAATTTCCATTTTCAATTTTTCCATTAATATTTTGTTCAAATTGAAAACTTAAGTTTTTTATTTTATCTAAATTTTCTATAATCTTATCTTTGTTATTTGCAGCTGAATTTGAAAAAAAAATAATAAAGTATAAGATAAAAAAATATTTAAGCATTAAAGTACGTCTCTTTTGCCTACATGATTTGCTTTACTGACAACTCCATCTACTTCCATCATGTCAATTATTCTCGCAGCTCTATTATAACCAATTTGTAACTTTCTTTGTAGAAAAGAGGTAGAAGCTTTGCCTTCAGATCTTATAATATCTAAGGCTGATTGATAAAGTTCATCTTTATCACCTTGGTTCTTATTATCTCCAATTTCTTTTTCATCTGCAAAGTTTAAAATTTCGTCGATATAATCTGGTTCTGCCTGAGATCTAAGTGAATTATTTATTTTTTCAATTTCATTATCTGAAACAAATGGAGCATGAATTCTAACAATTCTATTTGCAGAAGACATGTAAAGCATATCTCCTTTTCCAAGTAATTGCTCGGCTCCTTGTTCCCCAAGAATTGTTCTACTATCTATTTTAGAGGTTACCTGGAAAGATATTCTAGTTGGAAAATTAGCCTTAATAGTACCAGTTATTACGTCAACACTTGGTCTTTGTGTAGCCATTATAATATGAATTCCAGCTGCTCTTGCCATTTGAGATAATTTTTGAATATAGTTTTCAATTTCCTTACCAGCTACTAGCATTAGGTCGGACATTTCATCCACAACGACTACTATGTATGGCATTGGAAGTTTATGTTTAGCATTATATCCATCAATATTTCTCACCCCTTCTTTAGTCATTAGTCTGTATCTACTTTCCATTTCTTTAACTACCCATCCAAGTACAGATGCTGCTTTCTTAGCTTCTGTAATCACTGGGCATAATAGATGAGGAATTCCTTCATACGTGGAAAGCTCAAGCATTTTCGGATCAATTAAAATAAACTTACATTTATCTGGTGTGTGTCGATAGAGTAGAGACAATATAATTGTATTAATACAAACTGATTTTCCAGATCCAGTTGTTCCAGCAATAAGAAGATGTGGCATGGATGTTAAGTCGCCAACAATAGGTTTTCCTGAAATATTTTTTCCAAGCGCAATTGGTAATTTAATTTCTCTTTTTTTAAAATCAGAATTTTTTAAAATTTCACTTAAATAAACATTTTCCCTAGAGTTGTTTGGAAGTTCAATACCAACAGTGTTACTGCCAGGTATTGTTGCAATTCTAGCTGATTCAGAGCTTGTATTTCTAGCTATATCATCTGATAAATTGATAATTTTAGAGACCTTAACTCCTGCAGCAGGTTCAAATTCGTTAAGAGTAACCACGGGCCCATGACTGACTTTTTTAATATTTCCACTTACCCCAAAATCCATTAAAATTTTTTCTAAAAACTCGGGATCATGAGTTTCATTTTTAGTTAAATTTTCTCTTTCTTTTTTAGTTGGAATTTTTAATAGATCTAAGCTTGGTAATTTAAATTTAATATTATTTCCAGATTTATTTTCAGTTTTAATAAATGGTAAATCTTCTTGAATAAGGTTTTTAATTTCATCTTGAGGGATATATTCGTTAATTATTTCACTTTTGTCAGTATAGTTTTTTTCTTCATCTTTATATAATAAATTTATAAGTTTTTTTAAATTTAAATAAAATTTTGTTGGACTAAAATTAATACTGATAAGAAATAAAAATAAAATTAATAAAATTAAGATATAGTAAAATATATTTTCATTAATTTGAATTATTGAATTAAGAAAGGTTCGATTTAAATAATTACCTATAAATCCACCATTACCATTTATGTGAAGAGTAAATCCTTTATGATAAAAATAGGTAAAAAAAAGTGTTCCAAATATACAATATAATGTTGTAAAAAAAATATTTTCAATAACCAAAAAAAATTCCTTAATTCTAAATATATTGATTCCAGTTACTATAAAGGTAAATGAAATAAGATAAGCAACTAAACCCACTGATTGAAAAAACAAATCAGAGACGAAGCTACCCTGGAATCCTAATAAATTTTTAATCTCAGTATTGTCAGGAAAAATAAAATTGGGATCTTCGGGTGAATAAGTTATTAGCGCGATTAATAACATCATTCCTGATCCAAAAATGATAATACCCAAAATTTCTGCTAGTCTTTTAGTAGCGAAATTAAGTAATAAATTAGCTGTTTTTTTAATACTCATAAAAATGAATCAATTTAATCACTTTGTATCATCTAATTTTTATTGTTAAAATTAAAAATAATATGACAGTTTGCATACTAGGTAATGGTCTATCAGCCCTAACTTTAGCCAAGAGTTTAGTGAATCAAAATATTTATGTTGATGTTTTGTTTCAAAAAAAAGATTTAGAGTTCAGTAAAACCAGGACAATTGGAATTTCAAAAAGTAATATAGAATTTTTTAATAAAAAAATAATTAATATAGAAAAACTCCTTTGGAAGTTAAAGAATATAGAAATTTTTTCTAATAATCTGAAAGAAGAAAAAATAATAAATTTTGAAAATAATAATGAGCATCTTTTTTCTATAGTAAAAAATAATGAACTGTATCAAGTTTTAGAAAAAGATTTGTACAAAAATAAATTTTTTAAAAAAAAGCTGATTAAACGTAACAATTTATCTTTTATTAAGGACTATGAGCTTATTATTAATTGTGACCATCTTAATATTATTACTAAAAAATATTTTAGTAAAAAAATTATTAAAAAATATAATAGTTTCGCATACACAACTATAATTAATCACGAAAAAGTTTTAAATAATTCTGCAAGACAAATTTTTACAACAAAAGGTCCTTTAGCCTTTTTGCCAATTTCAAATATAGAAACTTCAGTTGTGTATTCAGTTCATAATTCGAAAAATAAAAAAAATGAAAATATTGAAGAACTGATTAAAGCTAACAATTTTATATATAAAATTAATAAGATTGAAAAAATTAGTAGTTTTGAGTTAAAATCTTTAAACTTGAGATCGTACTATCATAACAATATTTTAGCTTTTGGAGATTTACTTCATAGGATTCACCCTTTGGCTGGCCAAGGATTTAATATGACTATTAGAGATATAAGAATTTTAGTAAAAATAATTAAAAATAGATATGACTTAGGCCTACCATTAGATAGTTCGGTAAATGCAAAATTTGAAGATAGCTTAAAACACAAAAATTTCCTTTTTTCAAATGGAGTAGATTTAATTTATGAATTTTTTAATATTGAAAGAAGAATTAAAAGTACTATTCCAGGTAAGTCAGTTCAATTTATTGGTAAAAACCCTTTTATTAATAAATTATTTACAAAAATTGCTGATGAAGGAATTTTATTTTAAATTATTGCAGTGTTGTATTATTAAAAACATCATAGGTGTATGTAGCTAAAATTTCAGCTATTTTGTTTTTTCTTACATTAAGATTTTTAGCTTCCAACAGAATCTGTTTTTCTCCCAGAGAAAAAGGCGAAG
>Ga0315321_10004164_pt1 | contig 11123 bp, 12 predicted proteins | sample M180m21515metaG_FD_203464 | JGI IMG/M metagenome (GOLD analysis project Ga0315321, IMG submission 203464) | Ammonia-oxidizing marine archaeal communities from Monterey Bay, California, United States - M1 80m 21515 | ecosystem: Environmental > Aquatic > Marine > Intertidal zone | place: USA... | reverse complement strand
CCTCACGAACATTCAACTACCAAGAGGGCCAATTCGGATGCGTTTTGAAAATCCGGGCTACGTCTCGCGGGACTTCCAACTGAAAGTACCACAAGCATTTGATACCGATGCCTGTGGCTATCTTGTCCCCAATGAAGCTCAACTGACAGGAATGGTTTGGGTCTACGGCAACGAAAAAAAAGACAAGATGCCCATCGGTGAATTCTGGGTCGACCGACTCGAAGTTTCCAATGAAGACTTTCAGACATTTGTCGATGCGGGCGGCTATCAAGATCCCTCATTCTGGGATGGAATTCGTTTCGAGCAAGATGGGGGCACCATTGCATGGCAGCAAGCCATGGAGTTGTTCACCGATCTGACTGGGGAACCCGGTCCAGCTGGCTGGAAAAACGGTCACTATGCCGACGAACATGCCGAGTACCCCGTGGGTGGTGTCAGTTGGTTTGAAGCGTGTGCCTATGCCAAATTCCGTTCCAAGCACTTACCAACACTGCATCACTGGAAATGGGCTGCCGACTCAGACCAACCAGGCATCATGGCAGCAGCTGGTAATTTTCTCAGTGCTGGTCCCACACCGTGCGGAACCATGACCGGCGTCGGACGTTTTGACGCTCTCGATCTTGCAGGTAATGTCCGAGAATGGTGTCAGACCTCTGATGATGAAGGCAACCGATACAATCTCGGAGGCGACTGGAACTCTCCCCACTACTCGTTCAGCATGGCGATGAGCACTTCACCGTGGGACCGCAGCATGGAAAACGGTTTCCGATGCGTCCGATATCCGAAAGGAGCAACACCATCGAGCGAAGCACTTGTAAGCGTAGCTCAGCCCAAGAGTCTTAACCTAGGGCCGGAGCGCGAACCATTCCAAAGACTTCGCGCTATTTATCTTTATGACCACGATCTACCATTGGACCCAAGCATAGGGCAAGCGAATGTCCGCGAGGCCACGAAAAACCGGTTTCGTCATGATGTAGTTGAGATTAATGCCGCCTACAATAATGAGCGATTCAAAGTCCATCTTCTGATACCCGATGGCGGGGTGGGAAAAAAGGAAACTATCATCTTCGTTCCCGGAGTCACTGCATGGGAAAATGGTCGAGAACTCAAAGTTGCTCATGAACCTCACGTCGGTTTACTGGAACGATTGGCAGAAAGCGGCAGGATGGTCTGTTTTCCTGTCTACCAAGGTACATATGAAAGATGGTCGGGCAGTACCTTGGGTCAACAGTTTGAAAACACACCGATACGCGCAAGGGATGACTACATTGCCGTAACCAAGGATGGCTCACGTGTAGTCGACTATCTACTAACACGCAAAGATGTCGACCCTAAGCGGCTAGTCTATTTTGGCCTCAGCAACGGAGCACTGCGTGGCCCCATGGCACTGGCGACCGATACCCGTTACACGGCGGCAGTTTTGCTTTCTGGTGGCTACGTAAAATGGCATAAAAACCGACCTGAAATTCAAGCCTTTCACTTTACACCCGAAGTGAAACAACCAACATTGATGATGAATGGAACATCAGATCAAGTGTTCCCAGTCGAAACTTCTCAGAAGCCTATGTTCACAGACTTGGGTAGCCCACAAAAGAAACACATCCTTTTTTCTGCTCATCACATCATCAGCGCACACGAAGTGTTCAACACCATGGTTGAGTGGCTTGAAGAAGAAGCGTTTCAGGGTAACTAAGCTGCCGAATGTGCCAAGCATTTCAGCCCACAGCTGGCTCGTGTTTCTCACCACCCTGATTCCAACAATTAAAAACGCTGGGCAGTTCTAAATGCTGAGCTCATGTTGAAAACATTATTCTGTCAGGCGGCTACTTTACCAGCAGCTGCAAGCATTTGGCGGCACATGCGACGGGTGCGGCGAGAAATCGAGTCATGGTAATAATTGCGGCCAAAAGTGTATTTGTCTGCTTCGACAGAACGAAAGATGGTCTCAGGATGGTCCAAGGATCCAATATCATGGACCGCAAGATTTGCAAATTTGGAGTCCGAGTCAGTACAGTGGGTCCCTCCACCCGAAAAACCAATGTTACTAATCAGATTGACGTCCGGAAGAATAGTGAGAGCATTTTGAGCCCACGCACTATAGAGCCACGGATAAGCCCAACTACTGACTTTCGTGTTACCTGAATGCTGTTCGTCGAAAAGACGTGTCCAGTACCAAGCTTCCGTTGGCGAATCGGCAACGGTCGACACCCCACCCTGATCTCGAAAAGAGGGCCATGTCTGAAAATTCAAGTCGAAATTTTTCCACGTACGCCGCCAAGAGGCCCAACCCCAACAGTGGAAATACTTCGAAAAGTAGTAACTGTGAGGCGTGCGACTAATCCCTTGCTGAAAGTTGTTGCCGCTAATCGCACCAATCCGCTCGTCATCGCGATAGCGATCGAGCAGCTCCTGACAATAGCCGAAAAAACTAGGGTGTGGTAAGCAGTCGTCCTCTAGAATGATCGCGTCTTCTACCTGCTCAAATACCCACGCTAATCCACTCGAAACCCGTGGTTTGCAACCCATGTTTTGTTCAGCAAACAAAGTTTTCACATCGCATTCCCACTCAACGTCGGTCACGATCTCACGAGTCAACGAAACCTGACGCTCCTCTCCAGGTCGGCCAGATCGCGCGCCATCACTGACGAGAAACAACTGCCTTGGTTGGGCTCGCCGTACTTCTTCAAAGACTCGAGCCGTCACATCAGGTCGGTTGAAAATGAACATCGCCACAGGAGTATTGAGCGATGACTGGCAGTCCGTGATCCGCATTCCGTGGACTTTCTGTTTTAGATCGTGAATATAAAAACCACATTTTTCGAATCACCGCCTAAAACCACTTCGGTTTAGCCGTGAGTCAAATTGCTAGACACCGGTCGACTAGTGGTGTGCGCTGCTCTCATGCGCTGCGAAGCAATTTCGAATGCATTGCCGAACACCCGATCTGTCTCACTTCATCGTACAAACATAGGTATTTGTCCGTTTGGCGGTCCAGATCAAATTCAGCACAAACGAGCTTCCAACTCCGAGAACCCATCGCTTTTCGCTACAAAGGATGATCAATCATCCACTGAATTTGCTGGGATAGTTCCTCGCAATTCTGCAGTGAGGCCAGTAAACCTGTCTTGCGCGGCTGAACAATTTCAGGAATACCACCGACCGAAAAGGCAACCGCAGGTATGCCGCAAGCCATCGCCTCAACAACGGTTTGCGGCATGTTCTCACCCAGCGATGGCATGACAAACAAGTCAGCTGCCGAATACACTCGAGTCAATTCTTCCGGTGTTCTTAGAAAACCCGTTGAACGAACCTCCGGAATTCGATCATGCGAGGGTATCTCTGAGGGATCACCAAATCCGAGGCAAACGACCTTTGACGGATCACGCAACAATGATATCGCTTGATAAAACTCCTGTGCGCCCTTACGGCGGTTCCCCAGAGACGCCGCTCCAAAAGCAATTACAGTGACGTCAGCTGGTAGCCCCAATTCTCGCCGCGATAAACTACGGTCGCGAGGCTGAAATTGTTGCACATCCAAACCGTTGTAAATGGTTTGAACAGTTGCACTCTCCGTGAGTAAACTTGCTCTTGCATGATGCTCCAACCACTTGCTTGGCGTCACGATGTGCAAGTTCTGGGCACGATATGCGCTGCGTTTAAGATCGAATCCCCTTCGTGAAATATCAGATGCTCCGCTTCTTCGTTCTGCAAGCTGCGGACAGTTGCCACAACCAGAACGAAATGCATCACAACGATCAGCATGATGGCATCCACCCGTGATTGGATTCATGTCGTGAAGCGTCCACACCACCGGATGATGCGCAGGAATGGTTCTGAAAAAACTCTGCCAATCCAACCAGCGATTCACCCAGTGCAAATGGAGAACATCACCTTGCAATCTCGAGCCATTAAATGGAGTCGCAGATCCGCGCCAAGGTGTGGTGTAGAGCTCAAGCCCTTTTGGTCGACCTTTGAGTGCATGGCGATCCCGAAATTTGGTAGCCAAAGCCCCGACCGGATGCTGCCAGCGTGGCTCTGCCAAATCCAACGGCTCACCCGAAAACGACTCATCTGCCTCGCCGCTTCTCATCGGCTTGTGCCACAAGCGACTATCAATACCTAATGCTGGCAAACCACGATGCAAACGATCTGCTGCCACCGCTGCTCCCCCAGCCGTGGTGGTATTGAGCATGTCGACGCTCAATGCTCGATTTTGCCGCTGCCGAGACAAACCTTCGATTACCCTTGAGTTGCGGGATAGCAGTATTACTTTGGGCCTAGAATCATCTACTTAATCGTCGCCCTTCATTCGCAGCAAGCTCAGTTTAGCAAGATTCTCTCGAAACCAAGGTTTTGACTGCTTTGCCAAATCCATGCCTAATGCGGACCCCATACTTTTTTACACCTACCGTTCATCATATCCACAACGATTGATTCATCTCGCAGGTGAAGATTACGACAACTGCATCACGGCGGTATCTGCACCTAGTGCGCAAATACAGGAAACCGCTTTCAGCCACATCCCTCGTGCTACAATTCGCCCATAGATTCACCCCTGTTACGTGCAGCTCGTGAACTCGTATCTGTCTGTTTGTATGAGTCAAACTCGTGCTGCCGCCAATGCCAGACTTTCTGGCTCCACCTCTCACACAAATGACTGACCTATTATGTCCGCAGAAAACACCATTTTGAAAGCCGAATTCAATCCAAAAGTCTGTGTCTATTGGCTTCTTAGCGGCGCTATCATTTTTTTGTTTTCCATCGTTGGCATACCTCTGTTACTACTTTGGTTCCCAATTGGTTTCGTTTTTACAAAACGTTACCTGGATCGCATGGAATGCATCTTGACCGACAAAGCTCTCAAGGTGCGCAAGGGAATCTTTGTCCGAATTGAAAAGACAATTCCACTGGAAAAAATAACCGACATGGGAATGGTTCAGGGACCGATCATGCGATCTTTCAACCTGCACACCTTGACTGTCGAGACTGCCGGACAATCAGGAGTCGGATCGCTTGTCTCACTGACGGGAATTGTCAATGCATCAGAGTTTCGAGAATCTGTCTTGAACCAACGAGAATTGCAAGCTGGACATACGTCTTCAGTCAGACCGTCGGAATCTCTCGATGATCAGGAAATTACGCCCAAGAACTCCCTGCTGACAGAAATTAGAGACTCTCTTGTTCGTATCGAATCAATTCTTGAAGAAACAAGTGAGCGGCAGAACAGCTGAAAAACGATTGGATTCTTTCGTTGTCAGCAACCTTTCCAACATTAACTGAAATACCAATGTCTGAAGATGTGGTAAAGATATTCCACTTGGAAATGCTCGATCGACATGCGTTGGTACCCAAACAGCATTCAGCCGATTTCAACACCGTTATGGTCGAGCCAGCAGACCCAGCACTGAATCGGCAACTCTATCGGGATGTTGGGGCCATGTGGCAGTGGACAGACCGTTTGACGTGGGACGATAGCCAGTGGAGCCAATATGTTGGTAGGAGCAGTATGAATACTTGGCTCGGGTTCTGGAAAGGAGAACGAGCAGGATATTTTGAACTGGACTCACAACACGATGGTAATGTTGAGATCATGTATTTCGGTCTTCTGCCCGAATTCATTGGTCGGGGACTAGGTGGCATCATGCTCACAGCGGCAATCCAATCTGCATGGCTCAATCCCGACACACGACGAGTCTGGGTACACACATGTAGTAACGATCACAAACATGCACTTGAAAACTACCTCAAACGTGGTTTTCAGTTATTTAAAACTGAAACTGACTAGCGCAGGACAGCTTCTCAACAGTGATCCCAACAGATCAGGAAAGGTCGCGTCATGCCCCTCAGCGTTGATGTATATCTGCCACGCAATCACGACGCTCCGTTTCCCACTCGGTGTGTTCAGTGCGATCTCAGCACGAATGGCAACACGATTCGAGTGCGCACCCACACAATTGGGCTGTTGACTTCTATCCTGGTGGTGTTTGGGAAAGGTTTCAGCGTTCACGTTCCATATTGTCAACGTTGTACCGCTCACATCCGCAATCGCAAGATATTCGGTATAGTGGCCTGCATCGCGGTGGCAGGATTGGTCATGACCTTCGTGTGGCCGCAAGTTGCCAACTTTGCGCCAGAATCTGTGCGTAAATGGGTGGCAGCGGGACTGATTCTCGTTGCCTTACTGCCTCTTTTCGTCCTATCAATTTTCCGACCCCCTGCCTTTGATATGCCAGCGTATGGTGACAGCGTTGACTATGAATTTCGTCGTGCCGAATAGGCCAACTCGTATGCCCAACTCAACGACGATGCCGAATGGATAAAACGAGAGTGACCTACCGACCCAGCACATCACAGCCCAAGCCTCCAACGACTCGCCAACGATCGTCATTCCACAACGATGGTCTACGTCGTGTGATTCATGGCATGTTCCTGATACTGATGACAGTCCCGCGGCAGGGTGTTTGCCAAGATCATTTCATCCACAGTGAGACGGTTGATGCGGCTGTGAATGCTGAAATGGAAAGACAAAACATTGTCGGTACCGCAATTGGCATCATTCAGGATGCAAAGGTCATTTACACCAAGGGCTACGGGTGGTCCAACATAAAATCGCACACGCCGGTGACTGACGACACCGTTTTCAATTGGGCCTCAAATTCTAAACCGCTGATCTCAATCGCTGCTCTGCAACTGGTCCAAAATGGCCACCTGAAGCTGGACAAAGCAATTGTGTCGTACTGCCCGACCCTACCACCTCAACTTCAGCAAATCACCACCAGGCAACTGCTGTGTCATCAAAGTGGAATCCCCCACTATTCCAACGGCACAGTGATCTCTTCAAGAGAAAGAGCTAATAGAACTGAAAAACCCGACCTGCTGGGCGAACTCGATCCGATTGAAAGCATCAGCCGATTCACCTTGTCACCGCTTCTTTTTGAACCCGGGTCGCAGACATCATATTCATCCTACGCCTATGTGTTGCTCACCGCTGTTGTCCAAACTGCCGGCAATCAACCCATCGGTGTGCAACTGAAAAACAGGATCATCAATCCGCTCAAAATGACCTCCTTTCAACTTGATCTTCCTGTAAACCAGCAAGCCAACTGGACACGGGCTTACAAAATCCTAAATGGGAAACCTGCAGAAATATCGGATTACCCACACTTTTGGAAACATGGTGCCGGGGGCTACAAATCGAATGTCAAAGACTTTGCCAAATTCGCCACCGCACTGGCGAACTCGACACTCATTAACCAGTCGATGTCCACGGCAATGTGGACTCCCCAAAATACCACTGATGGAAAAGAATCAAGTTACGGTCTGGGCGTCGTGGTTACCGATAGCGGCCAGTCGATCAAGATTTCGCATAACGGATCTCAGGATGAAACCCGCACACGAATGGTCGTCTATCCGAACCGCAGGCATGGAATCGTCGTCATGTGCAACTCACAAGGCAGCGACCCCGCCAAAATAACGACCGCCATTTATACAGCGCTCAGAAACCTCAATGACGCGCTCCCAGATTGAGTCCAACCCACGAAATGGCAGACTCACAAGACAAGTACTTACAAGTACCTGCAACAAAGGGGTAAACGGCCCGATGTACAATCCCATTCCAAGTTTTAATCGCATTACAACTTACAGCAGCATTAGACACAAAGTTTTTCCATGCAAGCTGATCAAACATTGCTCTACCAGCACGTCGAGTTTCTAACCACGCTTAGACCCTTCCGCCATCACCTGAACGTTGCTTCGTTGGACCGTGTGAGTGACTACATGAAGCAGGAATTTTCAACCTATGGCTTGCAAGTGAGCGAGCAGCCATTCGAGGTAAGTGGTCTGAACTATCGCAATGTGATTGCGTCGTACAACTCGGGCAAGAGACGTCGTCTCATCGTGGGTGCCCATTACGATGTATGTGGGGACCAGCCGGGTGCAGATGACAATGGCAGTGCTGTCGCAGGGCTGCTGGAATCAGCGAGACTTGTTGCTGAGGCACAGCCAATACTTGACTACCGCATCGACTTTGTCGCGTTCAGTCTCGAAGAACCGCCCTATTATGGCACACATGAAATGGGATCCTATGTACACGCGAACTCGGTCAAGGATCAAAAAGATGATTTAATTGGTATGATCAATTTTGAGATGATCGGATTTTTCAATGATGACGATCAACCTTACCCCGACCCACGCCTGAAGGCAGCCTACCCACAAAAAGCCAACTTCATCGCCGTTGTTGGCAAACAGGAATATCATAAATTCAACCAAAGGGTTTTTGAACTCATGAAAACCAACGCTGGGATCGACGTACAGATCATCGATCACCCTATGGTTGAAAGCCTCGCTGGAATGTCGGACCAAAGAAGTTACTGGGAATTCGACATCCCGGCATTGATGATCAACGACACATCCTTCCTGCGTAATCCTCACTACCATCAAATGAGCGACGACATTAGCACGCTAAGTTTTGAACACATGAAAGAAGTAGTGACGTCCGCCCACAAATCCATTGTTGGCTTTTAAACACCAGTACCAGCAGTACTGGTACATTGTTTCGCAACAGAAAGTTTTTGGGGCCGGACAGGAAATAAGCATAAAAACATTTGCACTGAACACGCTCGCCGTCATCGCAGGATTTTTCTATGGAATTCTTGTGAACGATGGTCTTGTCACCGTCGGCCCTATGTCATTGCAAATCCAGTCGGATTGAACATGTCAGATGTCGACAACCTTCAGGAGAACATCAACTCAATGACACCTGCGAACTTCGTTTTTTCATTTCTTGCTCACGCTCTTGGCACACTCGTTTGGCATTTGGGCGGTGGTAGTGCTTAACAAACCCCAAGCAGGAGACGCATTCCGATAGTCAACGACCCCAGACAGCGGGTGAATTTTTGCTCGGCCGAAATCAATTCCCCTTTCTAACAACCTGAAACAGACCCATGAAAACACCACTTCACGCTGCCACCGCCATGCTGATTCTCGCTGGTTGTACTCCCGCACCGCAGCAGGCAATGGTGCCCGAATCCGACTTGCCCAAATCCGACTTGCGCGAAACTCAAATACCAACAGTGCAACCAGTCACTCCTAATAATTCGGGCGTCAAAAACACCTCATCCGCAGTCAACGCAATTGAGATATTGGATGAAACTATTGCCACTGCAAAAACCGATAACAAGCGAATTCTGGTTCATCTAGGTGCCACATGGTGAGGTTGGTGTAAAGTCCTCGAGGAGTTCCTCGAAAAGAATTCAGAGCTGATTGAGACAGATTTCATTATTCTCAAAATTGATGTTGAAGACATGCAAAATGGCAAGCAAGCCGCAACCAAACTAGGACACGGTCCCAATGCTGGCTTGCCATGGATGACCATTCTGGATAGCGGCGGTGATGAAATCATCAACTCTGACAGCCCGCAGGGCAATATCGGTTGCCCAATCACAAAGAATGAATGCGCCTACTTCATATCCATGATTGAACAATCCAAACAGCACTTATCGCGTCAGCAGATCAACCTGATAGCTACTGCCCTTGATGCATACGCCGCACCGAAGCGGTGAGGAAGTAAGTGATCCGAAAATGCTGTCGCCCCACAACAATGAAAATGTCGGAGCGTTTGACAGACATCAGCTTTGGTGATGCTGATAATATTCGCCACGCCAGATACCCCAGCGGATCGCTAACCGTTCCTTCAATTTGTTCGCATGCACGATCGAACGTTGCCCGAACCAGCGATAATGCGATCTTGAACCTGAACAATCCAAAAGATAACACAAGCGTAGTCTTGCACTTCACTGAGTAAACGCAAAAAGTGAAATCGCGTACCACACTTGAAAGAGTGTGACAAAGAATGACAGACATCAACCCTTACAAAACAGCAGAGATTCCCGACACCAAATCACAAGAACTCTCCTGCAATCCTGGCAGAAGCAATCTAACCAATTCGCTTATCGTGGGCTGGCTATCCTCCATGATAGGACCAATATTTTTAACGCTGTACTGGTTGCATCACGGTCTCACTACTGTTTTCGAAGAACCTGGATCTGTCCTGTTTTTCTTTCTGGTTGAATACATCACACCGGCGCTTTTGTGCATCGGTTTGGGCATCATCCTTGGTGAGGTTCTACACAGGGCGGGGGTACCTATCATGCGAAACCATAGACGTTCCATTGTGATCCTTGCCAGTTTTTTACTGACTTACTTTCTCGTAATTATTCTTTTGTTGACCAATGACCAACTGAATAGCTCAATTTTCCCGCCTCCAATCGCGCTTCCCACTTTCTCGGCAACTTGCGGATTGGGAGTTCTTATCGCCACTGTGATTTCGCGGCTTGGATCACTATCTGCCACACAGAGGTAAACCCTCAGCCAATGCGCGGACACGATTTTCATTGCTCCGACTCGGGCTGACCATCAGCAGGCGAGAGCAAGATTGATTGGCAGAAGTATCCCTAGTGACTTTGTGTCATACGCTGAGGTTGAATACGATCGAACAGGCTAGACGCCTTCATCACAGCGACACACTCCGATCAGTCGACTGAGATTCAGGAATCACAGCAAGTCGCTCAGAAACCGCCACCCATACCGCCACCCATACCGCCACCCATACCGCCACCCATAAACATGTTGTTACTCGGTCGGAACGTCTCAATCAACTCCAAATTCGGATCCGGTGCAAACTGAGAGTCTCGTAGCGTCTTCAGCATCCGCTCAATCTCTTTGTGCAATGTGTAAGTCGTTGCAACCACCAACCCAGCACGTGGGTTAATCAATCCTGAAATCGATGATGGGCCGCCTAAATGCTCCCAAACATCAGGAGAAACAGTAGCTGTAATAATTTCAATAGCCTGTTGACCGTGGAGACCAGTACCATCAAGCCAATATACTCGGGAAAGCAATCGCTCTTCTGCTGCCTCGTTCGTAGTAATAACCAGGAGACCACCACTCAATGTATAGTTCAACCCAATCGATGAAAGGAGCTCGTTTAGTGCATCTCCTAGCGTGATGTCGGCAAGCGACAAAGTAATGGGCTCGGCGGTTGAGTATCCAATGTCCTCCAAATCTCGTGCGCGAATGATCATTTTGAGATCGAATTTGGCCGCTAAACTTCTTATGCACTCGCG
>Ga0315321_10004163_pt1 | contig 11126 bp, 6 predicted proteins | sample M180m21515metaG_FD_203464 | JGI IMG/M metagenome (GOLD analysis project Ga0315321, IMG submission 203464) | Ammonia-oxidizing marine archaeal communities from Monterey Bay, California, United States - M1 80m 21515 | ecosystem: Environmental > Aquatic > Marine > Intertidal zone | place: USA... | reverse complement strand
AGCCGATTCGCTCGGGTTCTTGGTCGGGTGTTTGCTCTGCTTTAGTGTCTTTGCTGCAGCGGTCATTGCCCTGCGCTCGGGCGGTCAGTCGATCGGTTGGGGCATGCACATGCAGAACCCGATCTTTGTCAGCGGGCTGATCATTTTGCTGGTCGGTTTTGGTCTGAACTGCGCAGGCTTGTTTGAGATCACCCTCTCGGCTGGTGGTGGCGCGCAGCAATCGGGCTGGATGGGCTCGGTCATTGATGGCGCTCTGATCACCTTGGTTGCGACGCCTTGCTCAGCACCTTTTCTTGGAAGTGCAGCGGCTGCAGCGCTGGCAAGTGACGCCGCCTGGTGGGAGACGCTTTTGCTCTTTTGGAGCGTCGGTTTAGGGCTCGCCTTCCCGGTTCTTTTGATCGGTTTTGTGCCCTTGGTCGGTAAGCTGTTGCCGCGTCCTGGCGCCTGGATGGAGAGCTTTAAGGTCCTGGTCGGGTTTACGCTCCTGGGCGCCGCTGTTTGGTTGTTTGGGGTTTTGCAAAAGCAGGTCACTCCGGGCAGCGCGAACGACTTTTTATGGTTCTTACTCTTCTTCTCGCTGGCGTTGTGGATCGTCGGACGTTGGGGCGCTTTGCATCAGACGCCCCGAACACGCTGGATCGGCCACGGCTCTGCGTTGGCGCTGACCCTAGCGGCTGGCTTTGTGTTCATCGCCTTTGAAAAGCCGGTCAAAGCGAAAGCCGCCCAGGTAGCAAGTGATGGTACGATCAAAGCCACCACGCTCGATGAGTTGATTTGGGTCGATTACGACCCTGCTTTGGTAAAGAAAACTTTGGCTTCGGGGCAGGCGATCTTTTTAGATTTCACCGCCGACTGGTGCGCCAGCTGTAAAACCTTTGAGAAGACGCACCTCAACACCAAAGCCACTCGCAAGGTCTTTGTCGAGACCAACACGATGACGATGAAAGTCGATCTGACGAGCGATGAAGGCGAGTGGGACTTTCTCGCCAAGTTTGGACGAAGCGGTCTGCCTGCCTATGTGATTTTAATGCCGGACGGCAGTCATGACCTGCTGCCTGAAGGGCCGCCGCTGACGCTCCATGATCGCTTGAAGCTCGCAGCCGCTAAGCTAAAAACGCCAGAATAAGACCGGCGCCAGCACCGAACAGGCTCGCCATCACGATCAACCGTAGGGTCGTTCCCTGCCGGCTCATCGTCGTAGCCGCTGTCCCGCCGCCTTCATGACCATGACTGTCATGGGTCGAGATACGAATCCGTGTCGGCGCGTCGTTCGTCATCGAGGGCTCTTCCACCAACCGTCCGTGGAGGATTTGATCGGGGTCCACAGCCGCCGTCTGCTCACGCGTTTCATCAGCCTCATTGCTTTTCGCAATGGCGACGGTCGCTAAATCAATTGCAGCGGTCGCATCATCTTCGAGCTCGAGATCATCCAGGGGGGGCGCAGCCAGAAGGCTGGGCTCTAGGCTCGGTAAAGAGCCTGAGTTGGTCGGGATGTCCTCTTCGTTCATAATCTCGGACACAAAGCGAGCTAAGCGACGATGCGACCCGTCACCAGGCATCTCAAGCAGCGCCGATTCAAGAGCGTCGCGCGCCTCTCTAGCGGTTTGGTAACGGTCACCCCGATGAGCCGTCAGGGTGCGCTTGAGAAAGGCGACCAAGGTGTCCGGAACCTCGCCCGGGCTCGGCAATCGGTATTCACAGCGCGTCACCAGCCTAAGCAGCTCGGTGTTGTCGCTGCGAGTCTTTCCGACTTGACCAGGTATTCGAAACGGCTTTTCACCCAGAAGCATCTCGTACAGCACAACGCCCACCGAGAAGATGTCGCTGCGCCGGTCCAGTCTTTTCCCCGAGGCCTGCTCAGGGCTCATATAGCTGAACTTACCCTTCAAGACGTTGCCTTGCGTGAGCTGCTGGTTGGTCGTCGCTTTGGCGATTCCAAAGTCGATCAGTTTGATGGCGCCATCACGCGACATCATAACATTTTGGGGGCTGATGTCCCGATGTACGAGACGCAAAAGCTTCTGGTCTGAATCCCTGAATCGATGCGCATAATCGAGCGCATTACAGACGTCAGCTGCGACTCGTGCTGCCAGCTCCGGCGGCATGAGGATCCCTTTACGGCGCAATCTTTTATTGAGCTGGCGCAAGTTGCAGCCATCAATATGTTCCATCGCTATGTAATACTGCCCGTGCTCTTCGCCGAGCTCGTAGATCTGGCCAATATTTGGGTGGCTGAGCAGCGCGGCGACGCGCGCCTCGTCCAAGAACATCCCCACAAATTCTTCATTATGCGCCAAGTGAGGATGGATCTTCTTGATCACCAGTTGTTTGGAGAAGCCTGCTGGTCCGGTTTGCTGCGCAAGATACACCTCGGCCATGCCGCCTTGGGCGATTCGCCGCAGCAACTGAAACCGACCAAAGCTAACCTCGATGGCCAAAGGGTGAGAGCCTCCCGGAGCTTGAGGTCAAGATTGAAGTCTGATCAAGCCTTAGGCAAGGCCTCATCGAACGCTTCGAGCTCATCGCAGAGTTCAAGCCAGTCTTGCTCGGCCTGCATCTGCTGTTCGAGCAGTCCCTCTCGCTCCTGCTCGATGGCTTCTAAATGGTTCCAATCGCTCTGCAGTTCGGGATCGATCAGCTGCTCGTCGAGTGCTTTGATCGAGGCCCCGAGCTCATCGACTAGCCGCTCCTTCTTTTGTGTTTGCGACTCCAGCCGTCGGCGTTTCTTTTGCTGCTCTTTGAGGATTGCACCTTTTGGCTTCGCAGAGGGTTTTGACGCGGTTCCCTGCTCAGCGGGTGTATCGTCGGCCTCTAAAAGGCTCCCCTTGTCGACGCGCCACCAGCGGGTAGCGATTCGTTGGCAGAACGCTCGATCGTGGCTGACCACGAACAGTGTGCCCGGATAGCGACTCAGCGCGTCCTCGAGACCTTCTCGCGCTCGGAGATCCAAATGATTGGTGGGTTCATCGAGGACCAGCAGGTTGAGATCACGAAGCAAGAGGCTCGCCAAGGCGAGGCGAGTACGCTCGCCGCCGCTGAGTTGGTTGCATGAGCGTTGGAGTGCGAGCCGATTTAAGCCCAGGCCGCCGGCTAGATTACGCGCCTGTTGGATGCGTTGGACCGGAACCTGGGCTTCAAGCCAGGTGCCGGCGGTCTGATCGCCCAGAACCGCTTCAAGCTGCTGACCGAGCATCGCTGGGCGAACTTTGACGCCAAAGCGTGCTTCGCCTGTTAGCGGCTCAAGCTCACCAAGCAGGGTGCGCAACAGGGTGGTCTTGCCGCAGCCGTTGCTTCCCTTAACCACAATACGCTCGCCACGACGAATCAAGGCTTCAAAGGGTTTGACTAAGGGCTGCTCATAGCCAGCGCTCAAGCCCTTGATCACCAAGACCTCGTCAGCGCTTCGCGGCACGTGACCAAAAGTGATCGGCAATGAACCTCGCTGAGTAGGGGGCTCAGGCGGGCGCTCAAGTCGCTCGAGCGCTTTGGCTCGAGCGCTCGCCTGCTTACTCTTTTGACCGGCTTTGTATTTCGCGACGAAGTCTTTGAGGCGCCGGGCTTCTTCTTGATAAGCGGCGAGCTCATTTTGCATTGTCTCTCGGCGCTGGGCGCGTTCGAGTAGGTAGGCGGAGTACGCCCCGGGGTAACGCTCGATGCGACCATGATCGAGCTCTCCGATCGATTGGGGGCAGTGCTCGAGGAGGTGGCGGTCATGGCTGATCACCAACCAGGCATGACGGCAGCTCGACAAGAGCTGCACCAACCAATTGATGCCCTCATCGTCGAGATGGTTGGTCGGTTCATCAAGGATCCAAAGGTCAGCCGGCGTCAGCAGCAATCGAGCGAGACGGCAGCGATGGCGTTGACCGCCGCTTAGACGGGCTGCGTGATGGTCGGCGTGTTGCGCTAAGCCTAGCGCGTTGAGCGCCGAATCGATGCGCGCTGGATAAGCGTAGCCACCGTGGAGACCGAAATCGCTCTCCGCTTCGCCAAAGGTTCGCAGGGCCTCTTCGTTCTCGGGCTCGTCTTGGAGCTGCTCAAGCGCACCCTCATAGGTCGCCTTAAGCTGCTGCCAATGAACCAGTCCGCCTGCCAGGTAGTCGCGCACGGACTGGTCTTGGGTTGGCGAAGCCACCTGATCCAGAGCGAGGATTTCGACGTCTTTACCAAAGCTGACTCGACCCGAATCCGCCTCGAGGCTCTGCGTTAGAATCTTGATCAACGTGCTCTTGCCGCAGCCATTGGGTCCAACAAGCGCCAGATGTTCACCCGCCAGCAAACGCAGGCTCAGCCCATCTAAAAGCGGAGTTTCGGCGAACCTAAAGCCAATCTTTTCCGCATGAAGGAGCACGTTTTTCTCTGCCGTGTTGTCGCCTGCGTATACTTACCTTAGTAAAGGAAGGATACCAAAGGCTACGGCCTGGTTGGCGAGGCTAAAGTTAAGGGGACTTTATGACCGACCAAGATCGGCCGACAGCGATGGATATAGGCGAGCTTCGTCGCCGCATCCGTGAGGCAGATCAAAAGGGCGAGCGCCAGGAACAGGCTGACTTGCTTCGTGAGCTCTGCGCCACTGAGGTTAACGATCTTCGAAGCCGTCAGCGTCTTGGCCTACTGCTCAAAGAGCTAGGGTTCGAGCGTGAAGCTGAGCTCGAGCTGCAGCGATGCGCATCAGGTTACGCCATGGAAGGCTTCTTGAACCGGTCGATTCAGATCGTGAAGACCTTGATCGAGTTTAATCCGGGAGATCAAACCGCATTACGTGCTCTTCAAGGGCTCTATGCTCGTCGTCAATCGACGAACCCGACCGCCGGCCCCATTCCTGGGTTTGAGCCGGCTCCATTTGATATCTTGGACAACCCCGAGGATGGAGCCGCTCGTTTGTCAGAGATTGGGGGAGAGACCACTGACCCTAACCTGACGCTGCCCCCACGACTGGGATTTGTTCGGGCGCGCCGGACGTCAGAGTTTGAGGCGGTTCAGCCAGAGCGCGATTTGGGAGACTTGCTCGCCAGCGCGATGGAACCCGAAGAGGCGGATGAGTCCGACGAAGAGCATAGCCAATCGATCACGCTGCCTTTGTTCAGCGCGTTGCCCGAACGCGCTCAGCGCGAAATTCTCGACACCCTTGATGATCATCGCTTTGAAGACGGCGATTATATGTTTCGCCAAGGCGAATCGGACCCCAAGCTCTGGATGCTTCGTAGCGGGCGTGTCGAGGTCAGGCGCCAGGTCGGGAACCAATTTCAAATGCTGGCTCGCGTCGGGCGCGGCTCAGTGCTCGGTGAGATGAGCATCTTCGATGATTCACCTCGGTCAGCCTCGGCGGTCGCTTTGGGTAAAGTGGCAGCTTACAGTATGACCCGCGCTCATCTCGAAACCGTTTGGGGTCAGTACCCCATGGTTCATAAGACCTTGCTGAAGAATTATCGGTTGCGTCACCTGCGCAACCTCGTGGCGCACGCGCCGTTCATGCAGCACATTCCCGAGGATCACCGACGTGGTGTCGCCATGCTCTTTCGGGTTCGAGAGGTTCCTCCGGGCGCGGTCTTGATCGGAGACAATCAGGATGAGGAGGGTGGGATCCTCGGCGTTTTAGGGGGGCGTGTTCGCGTCGAGCACCGAGGTCCGGCTGGCGAGCTGCGGCAGCTTGCAGTTTTGGGACCCGGCGCGCTCTTTGGATACGACCATGACCTCCTCGGACTCGAGCAGCCCTTTCGCTACGTCACGAACGGTCGCGCCTCGATCCTGCGTATGAACGTTCGCTCGATGGAGAGCCTCTTGGCGGCTCATCACCCCTTAGCCGACTACCTCAAGGAACTGGCTGATCGACGACAGGAAAGCGCCCGCCAAATTCTAGAAGCACAGAATGCTTTCTCAAGTTGATCGTCTAGTGTGGGCCAACAACTAAGCTTCGGGCTCGACTGCTTGCCGGGCGAAGAACTCGGCCGACTCGACCCAGGGCGGTTGCTGTGGCAAACTTTGTCTCGAAGCGGAGCTTACCCATGCGCTTGATGATCGTCTTACTGTTGATTGCCGGGATCGGTGCCTGCGGCGATGCTGAGGCACCCTCGGCAGAAGCTTGCGGCGAGTGCAGCTTACCGAACGCCGAAGAAGCTTGTTACGAAGGACTCTGCTCACTGATCGCGTGCCGCGATGGCTTCTTTGACCTGAACGAAGAGGTTGAGGATGGCTGCGAATACGCCTGTTCGCCCAATGCTCCGGGACCCGAAGTCTGTGATCTCGAAGACAACGACTGCGACGGCCGTATTGACGAAGGCTTTCGCTTGGAGACTGACCTCTTGAATTGCGGCGGTTGTGGTATCGTCTGCGAGTCGCCCAATGGAGCCCCTGTTTGCGTTGAGGGAGTATGCCGTACTCAGTTGTGTGATCAGGGTTTTTTAGATTGTTCTGAGGAGGTCACCGGATGTGAGACTGAGCGACTTGATCCGGCGCATTGTTTGAGTTGTGGGCACGCTTGTGAGTACGAAAATGCGGAAGGGCTGTGCAGCGAAGAGGGCTGCTCGATGGGTGCCTGTGAGGCAGGGTTTCACGACCTCAACAGCGATCGAGAAGACGGCTGTGAGTATGCTTGCGTTGTCTCTGAAGAGCCGAGTGAGCTGTGCGATCGGATCGACAACGACTGCGACGGACGAGTGGACGAAGACTTTGATCTCCAGGTTAGCCTGTCTCATTGCGGCGCGTGCAACAGCGCGTGCGATCCGGTTAACGCTGCGGGCGCCTGCATCGACGGTTTGTGTCACATGATCTCGTGCAATGACGGTTATGGCAGCTGCGACGAGGGCGTCTTTGGTTGCGAGACTGATCTAAAGACGATGGAAAACTGCGGTGGCTGCGGGCAGGTTTGCGAGCTCGATCAGGCGAGCGCAACGTGTGGGACGGGTCATTGCCGGCTCGAACAGTGCGACGAAGGCTGGTACAACATTAACGGGGATGACAGCGATGGCTGCGAATACCAATGCACAGACTTTGCGCCGGGTCCCGATGTCCCAGATCCCGATTTCTTAGACAGCAACTGCGACGGAATTGATGGCGAGATTGCGCAAGCCGTTTTCGTCGCTGATTACGGAATGGACAATCCATTTTGCGATCCGACGAGTCCTTGTTTGACGCTCAGTCATGCGCTGCAGGTCGCTGGCGATGCGGGCAAGCGAGAAGCGTATTTGATGGGCGGTCGCTACGAGGGAGCTGTCACCTTGGTCAACGGCGTCTCGGTTTATGGGGGCTATGATGGTCAGTGGAGGCGCAGCGCGCAGGAGGCGGGCCGTGTCGAGCTTGTGGGCTCGGTGACTAATGCCGAGCAGCAGGTGATCACGCTCTCAGCTCAGTTTGTGTCTGCTCAAATCGCTGATGTCACCCTGCGAAGCCCGAACGCAGTGGGCATGCACAATGGAAGAGGCGCAAGCAGCCAAACGGTGCATGCTGTGAGCTCGAATCTGGTGTTTCGTCGCGTTCGATTTGAGGTGGGACATGGTGCCTCGGGACGGCCTGGCTCGGTCGGTGTCGGCAGCGGTCAACAAGGCGCAGCATCACCCGGAGCTGCTGGCGGTCGCGCACGGCGCTACAACACCACCTGTGACAGCTCGTCGAAAGGGTCGGGCGGTGCCGGGGCAAGTGGCGGCTGCGGTGGCGGAACACGGGGCGGTAACGGCGGAAATGGCGGCGCCATGGACAGCGACTGCGACTTTTGGAGTTTGAATTACAACGCACGGCCGGGCTCAGGCGGTGCCTCTGCTGCGGACCAGCGTAATGGCGCTGGTGGTGGCGGAGGTCGAGGCGGTCGCTGCGGACAAGGTGGCGACGGAGGCGCAGGCTCTACCGTGCATGGTGGGGGTGGTGCCGGGGCTCAAAGCGGTGGACGCTTTATCGGCGATTTTTGGTACGCGCATGACGGCGTCTCGGGTGGTTTAGGTCAGCATGGAACCGGCGGCGGTGGCGGCGGCGGCAGCGGCGGCTGCGATGATGGCACCGACTCCCATGGAGCTGGCGGTGGCGGCGGTGGTGCGGGCGGTTGTCGTGCGGCGGCGCCGGGCGGCGGCGGCTACGGCGCCGGCGGAAGCCTTGGCGTATTGGCGATTGAAAGCAGCATCCAAGTCTATAACTCGGTTTTTATACGCGGTCAGGGCGGCGCTGGAGGCGCTGGCGGGCACGCTGGTGCTGGTCAGCCTGGCGGCGTCGGCGGCGCTGCAGGTAATGGCGCCGGTGGGTCTCGTCGAGGCGGTTATGGTGGCGCCGGTGGCACGGGCGGTCACAGCGGCGGCGGCGGCGGCGGAGCGGGTGGGCATTCGCTCGCCATTCTAAGGCTTGGTGGTCAGTTCTTGCAGGCTCAAAACAGTTTTGAAGGCGGCGCGCCTGGCGCTGGTGGCTCGGGCGGGGCTCGACACGCGGAGGGTCAAGGCGGCGGAGACGCGAGTCCGGGCGTTCATGGAGCCTTCCTAGATTGTGCCGGACGAGGAGGCTGCCAATGAGACGCGTCTGCCTTGTTTTGTTGTTGATGAGCTGCGGCGAAGATACCGTCGTGGTGCGTGAAGTGGCTGCAACCTGTGGCAACGGCGAGCTCGAAACCGGTGAACAATGCGACGACGGAAATCTCGAAGCCGCCGATGGCTGCACCGACTCGTGCCGGGTCGCTCGCTGCGGTGACGCTGTTCAGCGCTCTGACCTCGCCCCGGACGATCCCGACTATGAGGGCTGTGACGACGGTAACGCCCTCGAGGATGACAGCTGCACGAACACCTGCCGCCCTGCGGTGTGCGGCGACGGCCTCGTGCGTTTTGATATCTTGGTCGGATCGCCAGGCTATGAGGCTTGCGATGATGGCAACACGGTGGATCAGGATGGCTGCCTAAGCAGCTGCCAGTTGGCTCGCTGCGGTGACGGCATTCGTCGCGCTGACCTTCGACCTGGCGAGGACGGCTATGAGGCTTGTGACGACGCCAACGATGACGACACCGATCAGTGTCGCAGCGACTGTACCGGAGCCTTTTGCGGCGACGGCATCGTCAGCGATGGTGAGGTTTGCGATGACGGGAACGACGATGAAGATGATGGCTGCACGTCGCGCTGCACCTCGCCGACCTGCGGCGATGGAGCGGTTCAGTTAGCGAGTGCAGAGCAGTGCGATGATGGCAACACCGACGACGATGATGCGTGCACGAACCGCTGCAGCGTCGCCAGCTGCGGCGACGGCGTGGTGCGCGTGGACATCGCACCTGGGGAAGCCGGGTTTGAGCATTGCGACGACGGTAATCTAGCGGATGATGATGCCTGCACTGCTGCTTGCGTGCCCGCGCGCTGTGGAGATAATATTGTCCGCAACGATTTGGTCCCCGGCGGGGAGGGCTTCGAAGACTGTGATGATGGCAATCGACTGGGCGGCGATGGTTGCGCTGAAGACTGCCACGCCGAGCGCTGCGGAAACGGGCGAATTGATCCGGGGGAGGATTGCGACGACGCCAACGTCCTGAACGACGACGAATGCAGCAACGAATGCTTCGCTCGAAGTGCTTGCTCCGGTGTCGCTGAATGGCGTTTTGAGATCACACCGAACCTATGGCTATGCATGAACGATTCAGTGCTCGAGACCTACGCCCAAAGTGACGCCTTGTGTGGGCTCAATGCGACCCCGGCGACTCACGCTTTGGTTGAGCCACTTCGCGAACCGTCAGTGGCTGAGAATCTAGCCTTCTGGAGTTGGTATGATGAGCGCGAAGGGGCTCCGGATGCAGCCTATATTCGCACCGGGCAAAAGCGTCGCGGCGGCTGCAGCCGAGAAGCCTACGGCGATTTATTGATCAGCCGCTGGTGGGACGGGAGCGCCCGCGGGGGCTGGGGTGACCTGTTCCGCGGCGGCTCGAGTTGTCAGTCGCCGAGCTCTGACGTGGCGAATATGGGCAGAAGTCTCAGCGGCGTGGTGTGCGTGCGCGGCGAGTATGCCGACCCTGCACCCTAAGCTTTGGGAGCCTCAGCCTTGGGTATCGGCTTGGGTTTAGCCGGGCGGACGGCTTGCCAGCCACGCCAAAGGGCGCCCAGAATGAGCACATCGAGCATCAAGAAGAGCCAAAAGCTCGACCCGTGATGGGGTTGAATGATGTACATCGTTCCGCGACCGACAGCCCAGACAGCGACCCCGAGTATGGCGACCTCTGCAGCGCGCCACCACGACGCAACGAGAAGCCCTGAATAGAACATGAACCCAGCCAGCGCGATGGAGAAGTTCAGCTTCGCCGCTTCAGCCAAGACCGCGATCGCCTCGGGCGAAAGAGGAGGAAGATTTTGAGCAGAGGCTGGATCATGGCCTGCGAAGAGGTCACGAGCCGCCCCAAAGCTTGAGTAGGTGAGCAAACCGAGAAAGAAACCGGCAACCATGAGCGAACGCCGGGTGATCGTGACCCCAGTATCGTGCCTAAGATGTCTGGGCTTTTCGTTACTCATTGCGTTGTTCCGACTGAATCAGGGGTTGATAGACGGCGGGACTTCGAAAGCTCTCGGACAAAGGCGCCGTGCGTCGAGACGACACCTTGAGACAGCCGCAAGGCGAATCGGCTTGGTCGAGGACCTCGGCGACGTGGTCACCCGCAGCAAGCACAAGACCATACTCGTGCTCAGGTTCGATCGGCTGATCCGGTGTCAGCAAGGGAATTGAGATCAGGTGAAAGCCAAGCCTCAGCGGTTCAGGCCCTTCAGCGATGACCGGTATAATGGCGCTCAAAGCTAGGTCTAAATTAACTGGCGGCGCCCAGGTCTGCCACTGCGTTTCCGACTCATGCCGAAGGAATGAATGGACCTTGAGCTGGGCGAGCTGGAGCCCAGCAAAGTTGGTCCAAGTGTGCGCCAAAGGCAGCGTCCGTAGCCCCCGGTTACGGTAGACCATGTTGTCGATATTAAGGGCGGTCGAAAGCGAAGGCATGATGCAGCGGAGCTCGCCAGCCTTAACCATGAACTGAAGCCCAACTTCAGCCTTTGGGCGCGCCAAGCCATCCGCTAGCCAGAGCTCTTCCGTGTGCCTTGGGTCGAGCCAGTCGCCGGTATTTCCAGCCGTCGGAATTTCGCTAAGACCCGCTTGTCCTACGTGCCACTGTCGCCAACTGCGCAAGAGAATAATG
>Ga0315321_10004162_pt1 | contig 11132 bp, 5 predicted proteins | sample M180m21515metaG_FD_203464 | JGI IMG/M metagenome (GOLD analysis project Ga0315321, IMG submission 203464) | Ammonia-oxidizing marine archaeal communities from Monterey Bay, California, United States - M1 80m 21515 | ecosystem: Environmental > Aquatic > Marine > Intertidal zone | place: USA... | reverse complement strand
CGATAAATTTAATTCCACCCAAGTGCAGTCGCTCAGTTGATGAAATATTCATCAACTCAAGATAGTCGTAATCACTTCCTTCCTCGGCATGATACATGATTTCCGAAATCACAAGAGTCTCTGGTGAGGCAGGAATCCCTACCGCAAAAACTGTTTCGGTCAGAGCCGACCATTGATCACCAATGAGACTGCGTGCTTTGAGTGGTCCGCTGGATGTAATCATAACTTCCTCCTTGTAACGCAGAGCTGAAGGAGCCAGAGATTCACTTCCTCCGGTAATTAATTGAGGGGATATCAGGAAATCACTGCTGTTGACCCCGTCATTTAGGCCGTGGATCGCAAGTAAATTCCCGCCCACTTTGAGCTGATCAAAGTGGGATGAAACGTCAAATGATTCTTGCTCTACCGCAAGATTATCTGGATGGCCGCGGATCGCGCCGGAGTTCCAGCTGAGATCTACAGGAGCGTTCGCCGAAGCAATTTGAACACCATTAAGATAAGCCACAAATCCATCATCATACCTCATTTTTAAATTAAGCGATCCGGTAGCTGATAATTGATCAGCTGAAACCTCAAAAGGGATTCGAATGAGAGACGATCTACTGACGCCCATCATTCCGGACACAGCTGTGCCGATCAAATCGCGATAAACCGAAGGAGCCAGTTCATAGCCGACCCCGCCTTGGCCGCCCACCCAGGAGGAGTCGTCAAAAGCAAGCTGACGCCAGCCCGCTTCGAATGTTGATGGTTCAGAAACCACAAGTCTTGTTGGGTCTGATTCATCCAGCAGGATGGTTTCTGATACTTTTCCTCCGCCGACCCGAGGGTCGCTGCCGTCTAGAGTGTAGTAAATCTTGGCCTCGTCTGGACCGTTCATCTTTAAGGGAAAGCCTTCCTCGACCAACCCTCCAAACTGGCTCAACTCGGGAGCATCAATTTTAGGATAGAGCCCCTGACTTTTAAATTGTTCGAGGACAATAGCAGAGCGCCTCGGGAACCAATTCGCCATAAGATCATTCCGAACGATCTGAAAATCTCCAGAAACGGTATAGGGAGTTGACCTCCGGTAATCTCCCCAACGGGCTGACTCGGCAATCAATGCGGTTTCGATCTCACCGGTCAGGTTCATCCATAAATCTGCAGGGACGTTTCGTTCAGGATGGGAAAGATCCCAAGTCGGGTTGTCAGGGTTAACATATAAGACTCCGCCATTAAAAAATGCTCGATGGAGACGGTCGGCAAAGAGAAGGCGGTATTCTGGATTCGATTTGAGGGCATGGTGAAACTTCGTTGGTGAATCATTGACTCTGCGATTAGGTTGGGTGCGGTCTAGATTGACAGAATTTTTCATCCCGTGTTCATTATCCCAGTCAAAGAAACGCCATCCTCCACTCGACCCAGTCCGGTCGTACCCCATGTAAAAATTACCGGGCCAGTCGTCGGCTGCCGCATACATGTTGTGGATCATGTAATCGATCATCATTTCCAGATCAATCAGCTCTGCGAGCTCTTGGAATGCAGAGAAATCTGAGAGGTCACGATAACCTGCACTCCAATTCATTGGATCGACTTGAATCTTTGCTAAAAGTTCACGGTAGGAAGCCAGATTTCCATCGAGGACTTCTTCGTGATTTTTGATGATGTCCCAATTTTCTTTCTCCCCACCGTATTTCACCTCGCCATGAGAGCTGTCGGGTCTCTCAGTCGGGTTATAGACCCCCCAATAAAGACCATTGATGAATAAATGCACCCAGTTCCCATCAGGAGATTCGTGCCCCATCCGGCGGTGAGTTTCGCGGGCCCAAGCGTCACGAACAAATTGTCCCATCCGATTTTTGGTCGAGCTATAAACCCAGGCATCCTGGGAATTTGAGCGTAAAACAAGTGTATCAAATTCTTGCGGGCCCTCTTGGCCGAACCAAGGGTAGCGTAACTTTGAATCGCCATATTGTTCGCGAAATGCGAGGCGTAGAGAATGTTTTGGATTAGCCGTCGCATTGCGCGATGAGTTACCCTGAACCCTGACGCCGCAGTCAATCTGAAGAGGGATTCCTTCCAGTCCGGGTGGGAAAATTAGCTCTGCTGAGCACGCTCTTTCCGAAGCGCGCCCTCGGGTCGTGCTATTGGCATAGATTCCTCTTCCTGAATCGAACCAGTCATTCACATCCATGACAAGAGAGAGAGCAGGAAGTTCCTGAAGGGCGCTTCGTATCATTGCCTTAGCTTCCGGAACCTCCAAATCAGGATCTCCAGCAATCAAAGCAAGATCACGGGGGGTCTGATCCATCCCGTAGTCAGCACCGGTCCATGAAAGCGAAAAACCTGGAGGATTCGACGGTTGATCTACGATGTCTGCTGGGAAGAGGTAAGTGTGCGTATCCACTCCACTTGAGAGATACCCTTCCCGAAAAGCGGCAGCCCTTAAAGTGGTCGTTCCTGAGATTCTCACCCTTTCTTCTGGGGAATAAAGAAGTCCTGTATTTGCTGTGGGTTGCGACCCGTCGAGAGTGTAGCGAATGATTGCTTCTTCGTCTCGAGCTTCGATTACCACATCGATTGGAGAATTATAGAATCCTCGGTTGGGATGAAATGAAGTGTCACCTACAAAACCTAAGACCGCCTCACCGCGATTGCGCTGACTAGGAGTCGGGGCCAAGAGATAACCCGGTTCCTTCTCTTTTCCCCCTGAAGCGTAACCAAAGCTCACATCCTTTTTTTGGGGAGGATACGATACAAATTCACTCACTACCTCGAAGCCCTCTTGGCCTCTTGGCCTCAAGAGGGCTAAGGTGCCACCCTTTTTTTCAATCGTAAAATCGGTATGGAGCTCGTCGTCGTCGCCCTTTTCCTCACCAGTGGCAAAGATTAGAAGATATTCATTAGCGCCAAGGAGAACATGCGGGAAAATCCAAGGATCTTCATAGTCGGGTGACGAGCTGAGCGCCCAACCGGAGAGGTCAACGACTTCAGAGGTTGGATTCCAAATCTCAATCCAATCTGGTGAAGCTCCACTGCCGTCAACCAAGGTCTCCTCATTTGAAGCCATAAATTCGCTAATAACCACTTCGCCCAAAATCACCGGAGGGACAGTTGTGACTTCCCTGACCTGATAGGCATTCATAAATTGGGAGCCGGTATTAGCATCAAAAGTCAGGGTTTGGACCGCTGCGTCAGCAATAAACATTCCCGTTGCGACAAGAGGCGCACCCGTCTCATTGAGGACCGCTTCGCCACCTAATTCATCCCGAATGGTCAGACTTCGATTTACCGAATTGTGGTAATAGAAGAATTGAACTTCATACCTTTGCCCCATCACTAAAGCAGTCAAATTGGCGGTCTGGGGATCGACGCCACTTCGGTAGGCAATTGTGTCGAACAGCTCGTTGATGCCCGCGCCAGCCCGCTTTCCGCTTTCACCTGTATTATAATTCAGACCCAGTAGGTGGGTTGGAGATTCGCCAGAGGTGAAGTCGATTGGTGCAAATCGAACTCCGTTGACAACTGGAGATTGGACGGCCCCATTTCCAAAGTTGCAGGCTTCGATCAGGCGGCCGGAATTACGGACAACCCCAGCATCATCGGAAAACCCAAGTTCCCACGAAATTTGGGCTCCCTCGCAAAAAAACAAGGAGCCCGAAATCATCATTGAAGTTAGAAGAGCGGATCGATGATGTGACACGACAAGAAGAAGCTATTGCTACTAAAAAGATAAATCTATCTCGAATCTTACCGAAGTAATCTATCCAGATGACAACTCCCGCATTGGCTGGATCAGTTGGCACTTCACTTTGGGAAAGGGCGGAGGCACTCTTTGGGCATGACGAAAGCGGAAAAGTCCTTCTTGTTTGATCTCCTTGAAACTCCAAGTCCAACTGGTTTTGAAATGCCTGGCCAGAAGGTTTGGTCCAAGTATATCGGGAAATTTTCAGATTCGGTGCAGTGCGATGCCTATGGCTCGACTTGGGCAACCTTGAAGGGGACTTCCAAGAAGGTGGTGATGTTGGAGGCTCATGCGGATGAGATTGGCTACATGATCAAATACATCACCGAAGATGGCTTTCTCTACCTCGACCGGGTGGGTGGAAGTGACTCGGCGACTGGACGGGGGAGAAGAATCCAAATCATGGGTGATAAGGGACTCGTCCCGGGCATCATTGGGAATACTGCGATCCATCTGCGCCGAGATTCGCTTGGGTCTGAAAAGGCTCCCAAGACCCACGAGTTGTGGGTGGATGTCGGTGCTTCGTCACCAGAGGATATTGCCAAGTTGGGTTTGCGGGTTGGGCATCCAGCAGTTTATGCCGATGGGCCGACTGAATTGGGCAAGGACCGGGTGGTCAGTCGGGCGGTCGATAATCGGATTGGTGGATTCATGATTGCGCAGGTGATGAAGAAGTTGGCGTCCTCAAAGAAGAAGCCGGCTTTCACGGTGGTTTGCCTGAATGCGGTGCAGGAGGAAATCGGGGGCTTTGGAGCGGCGATGGCAACTCACCGAATCCAACCGGATGTTTGTCTGTGCACAGATGTGACGCATGCGACGGATACTCCTGGCCTGAGTGCTCCAATGTATGGGAAGGTAAATCTAGGAGGAGGACCGACGGTCACACATGGCTCCGCGAGTCATCCGCTGGTGGTTGATCGACTGCTCAAGGTGGCAAAGAAAAAGAAGATTGAGGTGCAACATGAAGCAGCGAGCCGGTTTACGGGAACAGATACTGATACGATTTTCCAATCGCGAGATGGAGTTCCCAGCGCGCTGGTTTCACTGCCGCTCCGGTGCATGCATTCGGTAATCGAAATGGCGGCTTATTCGGATGTGGAAGCAACGACAAATTTGATGGCGGGGTTTGTTGAAAGTCTCAAAAAAGGGGAAACCTTCCATCAATCTCTGAAGTGAATTTATTTTTCGGGTGGCTGATCTGGTTCAATTGTTCTAATAACGGTGATGAAAAAACGTCGAGGACGCAGGGGGTTTTGGTGGTGGTCTTGGCTTCTGATCGTTTTGACGATCGGAGGGGTTGTCGGCGGATTTTTCTATGGAAAGCAGAAGTGGGATGAGGCTCCAAAAGAATACGTTGCCTATGCGGCTCTATCATTTCACGTGCGTGATGTTTTTAGGTCGGCTCAAAATGGGCTCGAAGTCGGATCCATTGGGGTGGCGGACGCCAATGAATCCGAGGTGCTCCGAAATGTAAAATCGGAAGAATCCTTGAAAGAAATCGCCCAAAATTTGGATTTCGCCAACCAATGGGGAGTGAGCCAAAATGAAGCGATTCTACAATTACGTGGAGGGTTAGATTTGGACTTGGATCAGGGCAGTGATCAGTTGGCGGTGGCAGCGCGGTTGACCAATTCTCAGGAGGCTGCTGATTTCGCAAATGCCGTTGCGACCGAAATACCGAAGTTGATTAAACGGCTTGACGAGAAGAATAAAAAAGAGGCAATGGAGCAGTTCTCCCGGGATGCCCAACCTCTGGTTGATGAGAATATTACGGCGAAAGAGAAGTTGAAAGAGTCTCTGACAGCCAAGGGTGTGAAGCTCGAGCCGGGACCTGGCGTGGATCTTGGAGATTACCTCTATATTCCGGAGGTGCTTGATGCCAAATTGGAGTGGGATTCGACCAGCGATGCTTTAAAAGCGATTTATGAAAGCCAGTCAGAGTATCGTAGTTATTGGTCAAAGACGGTTAGGCCATCGTTTGTGATGACTAAGGCGATCGCACCACCAAACTTTGTGGGGCCGAATTTGCAGCCTTTTCAGGCCAGATGGTCTGTTTACGGGATGACAGCGGGGCTGGTCGTGGGTTCTCTTTTGATGCTCATTTGCTGGAAGCTGTTCCCCTAATCTTCTGGGGCAATTCTGGGAGACTGGGGCTTGTGTCCGCGGACTTGCGGTGCAAGAATTTTAGCAATGCGTCGAACGATTACATTTTTCTTCGCGGCTTCCTTGAGGGTTTTCTCTGCAGAACCGTCCGAAGTCGCTCTTGAATTTTTGAGGGGATTCGAAGGTAAATTGTCCGAGGCCGAGATTTCTTCTGGCCTAGCAATTTCACCTTTTTGTGGTCCTAAGAAGAAGAATCGTATTGTCGAGCTCTGGGGATTTCGTGGGTCGTGGGCAAAGAACGGGAATTACTCCTTCGCGCCTCTTCGCGAGAAGACGGACGGCGATCTCTCGGCGGTTTTGATCGGGGCGACTTCGCCAAATGGTCCGGATGTGAGTATGGTTATTTCGCTGGGAGTGGTGAGAAAAGAAAGCAAATGGAAGGTTGCTCCTGTGGAAGGAAGTTTTGAAAATACGGGTCTCGGCTTTGGGGCGGATCTGAAGAGTCGGGTGCGTGATCTGGAAAACTGGATGGCCCTTGAGCGGACTTCTGAGACGACTAGGTTACGTCGCTCTGAGATGGAAAAATTTCGAAAGAAAATGGAGGGTGCAGTTTCGCCCGAGTCTCTCGCCGGAAATGACGTTAAGCAGGTTATGCGGGAGTTTTTAACTGCCGCTGAGGCAGGGAAAGCCGACGCTATGATCGTTTGGCAGGGGTTTCTCGAACGGGATTCTTTACCAGAAAGGGATTGGGAAATGCATTTGAAAGCCACCCGGAAGGGTATGGTCAATCAAGACAAGCAGCGGGTTTGGCGATTGCTCACTTCTCAGAGGGTGATGAAGGTCATTATTTCTGCTGGAACAAATAAAAGAGAGGCTCGTGCTGGTGACCATGACCAAGGAAAGGCCGAATTTTTGGTGGGATTTCTCTCGAGTTACGAGACTGCCCCAATGGATGAGCGTTTGAACCCCGTTCGGTTCCAACTCAATAGGACGGATAAGGGATGGCGTGTTTCTTTGCCGGCTTTTTTCGCGAATGCCGATCAGGAAAGTCGCGCGTTTCGAACGGCAAGAAACGATGAATTTGATTGGGCGGACCGCGAAGCCGTGAAGAAAATGTTCGGGGTCTTCGAGGAGATGAATGACACGATACGAGCAAAGACTCCGGAGGCCTTGCTTGAATCAATCGTCGGAGATCTTGAGACGGAAGATCTCGATTCCTTTCTACAACGCCATTATCGAGAGGAAGAAGAAGCTGTAGAGGCGGGGAAGAAGGCTGCTGATGGCGGAGGTGGTTTGTTGCTTCAGGGCAGGAGAATTGCTCGCCAAGGGAACCCGTTTGATGACCGTCGCTCGGGGCGCTACATTGAATCTGTAAAATGGTGGGGAGCTTCACTGAAGTCTGCCGATCCAGTTTCGGCCGGGGTCGTCAAGTTATACCGGGATGAGAAAATTGCGCTTGGGATACTTTCTTTGTCTGGTTCTGGAGAGAACTGGAAGCCGAAATATCAGCGGGTTTGGATGAGACAGGGTGCCTCGGGGTGGATGATCCTACCCGGTGATGTGGGCCCGATGCTAGGGACTTATCCTGAAGAGAGTGAAGAAGGCTTGCGCGGCTTGTCGGCACAGTTCGTCAAGGATGAGGTAAAGATGGAAGAGGAATTCCTTGCTGATGTTCTAAAGGTCGTTGGCCGGGAAGATCCCAAGGGGAAAGCGGCATCTGAGGTAGAAGCTAAGACATTGGTAAAGGAATGGCGCCGCATTGCTAAGCAAGAGGATATGATGGCTCTTCTCAGGGTTTCGGCTGTGAGAAAGTTACCGGCTAAACCGACCAACTTGCTCCGCGATTTAGGATTTGTCCGGAAGGGGGCAGCTACCGCAATGTCGCAGGACCAGGTCATCGGGTCGAAAGCCGCGGGCCATTTCCGTGGCGTCTCCATGATGATTGATCATGGGGGAGGATTGGATCGAGCCTGTCCGTTGATTTTGGTTGTGCCGACCGAAACCGGGCATCGCGTTTTGGTTGATGTCGAGCTTCCTCTCGAGACCAACAAGGGGATTAGACTTCTGAATGACGAGCGCCTGGATAGTCTCGCCAAGGAAGTCTCAATAGAAGATCTCGCGTCTATTGAGGAATTGAGGGAGTGGCACCAGAAGGTGTCGCGCCCTGTCTGGCAAGAATGGAAAAGCGAGCAGTCTGATAAAGAATGAGCGGAGCAGCTGAAATAGTCAGCCAGTTGGAAGCCTCGGTGAAGACGGTGATGCTGGGTCAGGAAGAGACAGTGCGCCGTGTCATCTCGACAATGATCGCTGGGGGACATGTTTTGCTGGAGGATGTCCCAGGGACTGGGAAAACCACTTTGGCGAAGGCGATCGCGGCTTCGATTGGCGGAGGTGATTTCCAGCGAATCCAATTCACGCCGGACCTTTTGCCATCAGATATTCTTGGGGTGAGCGTGCTTGATTCCCGGAATGCTAGCTTTGAGTTTCACCATGGTCCGATCTTCAGTGATGTCCTTTTGGTGGACGAGGTGAACCGAGCCTCGCCGAGGACGCAGAGTGCTCTCCTTGAGGCCATGGCCGAGAAGCAGGTGACGATCGAAGGAAATCACTATGATTTGGGAGATTTATTTTTCGTGATTGCGACTCAAAATCCGGTTGAGCTCCGGGGGACGTATCCGCTTCCCGAGGCACAGATGGATCGTTTCGCTTATCAATGTTCGCTGGGCTATGTTTCAGTGGATCAGGAATTGGAAATTTTGAATGCGCAGGAGCAGGCGCACCCCTTGTCTCGTGTCGAGGAGGTGGTGACCCGTGATGATTTACTCATGGTTAAAAAGGCGGTGACGGAGGTTTCCATCACGCCGGTCTTGCAGGAATACCTCGTCCGTTTGGTGGCCGCAACACGTGGTCGGGCGGGGGTGAAGCTGGCGGCAAGTCCGAGGGCTTCCTTGAATTTACTGAGAATCTCTCAGGCTCTTAGTCTTTTGGAAGGTCGTGATTTTGTCCTTCCTGAGACGATTCAATCACTGGCCCCGGGAGTGATTGGACATCGTCTCGTTCTTGAGGCTGATGCTCAATATGCAGGGCGCACAGGTCAGACGGTAGTGTCGGAAATTGTTGAGGACCTTGCGGTTCCAGTTTGATCGCAATGGTTATACGACGAAATACTTGACCGCCGAAACGATTCCGGCGGCCACAATTGCTACGATACTTAGCCAGAGGGCAAGGTCGAAAGTGCGTGATGGTCTGAGTTCTTGGGGAAGCCATTTGTAGCGCATTATGATCGCAGCGAAGACTACAATTAACAAAATGATCATGGTAAGTGCCCCGCCGATGATCACCATGAAGCCGGGCTTTCCGATCTGGAAGTAGAGGATGCTCCAGATGATGGGGAAGATGATCGAGAGGATTGCGATTGATTTTCGGCGTTGCCTTTCGTCGTTAAAATCGATCCAGCCAAATCGTCCGAAGGCATCTGAAAATAGGCGGGTCCAAGCGGCAAGGGCCGCTAGGAGGGTGGAAAAAAGGACGACAACTGCTCCGATAAGGAAGGCTTTCTCAGCCCAGGGGCCAAGGCTATCGGTATACATTTTTGAGAGAACTGTAATGAGCTCATTTCCTTCGGGGACGATCTTTTGGCTATGTAAGATAGCGGCTCCTAGAAGATAAAAAAGAGCGGTGACTAGAGTGTAGCAAACCATGGAGAGCGCTGCGTCGAGTTGCATGACACGGATCCAGCCTTTGGCGCGTGCTAGCCATTCAGGTGAGTACGTTTCGGGTTCGGGGCCGGTAAAGGAAGCGTAACCTTTCTCGATCAGCCAGTAGTTGTAGGCCAAGACTTCATCACCACCGACCCCCGTAATGCTGAAGGTCCCAAGTGCAACAAGGATTAAGGCCGAGGCAGGAAGTTCGAAGCCGAAACCTGAAGTGATTTCGTTGCCGGAAATTGCAAAGGGAGTCCATTGTAATGAGATCAGAGAAACGACCGTGAAAATGGTAAAGAGTCCGATCATGATAATGGACCACTTTTCGATGGGGCCATAGATCCCTCTTGAAACGACGAGGATCGTTAAAGAAGCGGCCGCGATAGTCCAAATCACGTTGCTATGGTCACCAAGATCATAGAGTGCTGAAAGGGCGAGGGCAACGCCACCGATGATTCCTCCAACCTGGAGGTTTTTTAGGCTATGGGTCACAAACCAACTCCACACTGCCCAACTGGCTTTCCCGAACCTAGGTCCAGGAAGTTCATCAAGGGCCTGCATTGAGGTTTTGCCAGAGTAGATGGTGAAACGTCCAAACTCGATTTGAATGGCGACTTTGACGAGGCAGGAAAAGAGGATGAGCCAGAGGCAGATGAATCCAACTTGTGCACCAAAGATGGTAGTTGCGATCAGCTCTCCTGATCCAACGATGGAAGCAGAAAGGACAAATCCGGGGCCAAGCCTTTTCGCGGTGTTCAGCCATCCGGTCGGAGGTGCTAAAATTTTCTCCGGAGTTCTCTCATAGGGATTTGGCATGGGATGGAGTATGGACGGGATGAGAGATCTGGAAAACCTCCAATTAACCAGAATGGTGTTTTGGATAGAGATTTATCGCCGGGGAAGAAGAGCGACTAGTGTCTTTGGTCGTTTAGGACAATGCGAGAAGCATGACCTTTTTAGTGCCTAAAGGAAGAAGCGGTCGTCCATCGGGTTTTCTCCCCGCGAATGAGTCACTTCTCCATTAGATGCTAGATGAACCAGGGCGTGGAAAACCTCTTCTGGATCGCAGCTGATTGCGGTGGCGACATCTTCTGCGCTTTTTCGGTCGGCAGTCAGGTGCCCACGGACTTCATTGAGCATGTCGAGGAACTCGGTTGCCGCTGCTTTACCGGCTTCGACACCCGGTTGGTGGTAAGCGTTGATGTTTACCAGAGAGGCATAAAAGGTTACGGTCCGCTCAAAGAGGGCGATGAGGTGCCCAAGGGTTCGCGGTGTGACTTCTTCGATTGAAATTAGCACCGAGTGGCGCCCGTTTTCGTATAGGGCGCGGCGGGTACCCCTGAGGAAACCCTGTAGGTAATCAGCCGAGGTGTTCTCGCCTTCGATTGTAATGGAAGGACCCGAGCGCCCCTTACGCACCTCGATGAAGGTTGCAAAAAAGTTGTGAAGTCCGTCGCGAAGCTGCTGCACGTAAGCGTGCTGATCGGTCGACCCCTTATTGCCGTAAACCGCAATTCCTTGGTTTACGGAGTTCCCCGCAAGATCGTCCGCTTTGCCAAGGGATTCCATAATCAACTGCTGAAGATACTGGGAGAAAAGAACAA
>Ga0315321_10004161_pt1 | contig 11136 bp, 12 predicted proteins | sample M180m21515metaG_FD_203464 | JGI IMG/M metagenome (GOLD analysis project Ga0315321, IMG submission 203464) | Ammonia-oxidizing marine archaeal communities from Monterey Bay, California, United States - M1 80m 21515 | ecosystem: Environmental > Aquatic > Marine > Intertidal zone | place: USA... | reverse complement strand
CATCTTTCCATCGACAACCAGACTTCAACACTTGGACGATGCCGCTGATCACCCGTCGATCATCAACCCGAGCAACTCCACGTGTATCCGTCGGAAGGGAAGGCTCAAGGCGTTGAAATTGCTCGTCTGTTAACCAAAACCCATCGTGCATCACACTCTCCCAATGTTGGAATGAGTGCATCAGACTGCAGCAAACATGGGAATCCCTTTAATGGGTCCTGACCCTAGCCTGAAAGCATGTCTCAGGTATTCGTCGTAACTCCGTATTAAAGACCATTGCGCAATATTGTCTCTGTAACGCGACATGGATGCCTGCACTGGGTAGGCATGCGCCTCTTGAGTTAAGGGTGTGAAACGAATGGCGGGCCAAGCCCCATCCATCCAAACGGACTTCCTAGCTGCACTAAATGCAGCTGGCGATGTGGTCTATGAATGGGATGTTGCGCGGGATTCACTGACATGGACCGGTGATGCCAGCGCTATGTTTCAGCTCGATGACCTTAAAAAAGTCGAATCCGGGGATTTATTCCACGGCCGCATCAATTCCGAAGACCTCAAAGAACGCCTAAAGCGCCTTTCTCGCCATTTTGCGTCTGGCGCCCGCTTTGATTGCGAATACCGCATCCGCGCCGGTAATGGTGATTTCATGTGGTTGCATGAGCGTGGCCATGCTGAATTCATGCCTGATGGCCATCCCTTGGTTATGCGCGGAATTCTGCGCGCGATCACCAATCGTAAACGCGCTGAGCAACGGCTTGAATATCTTGCGAATTACGATGACCTCACTGGCCATTTCAACAGGTTCCGCCTACGCTAGGCAATCGACTATGCGCTGACGGCATGCAAACGCTTTGGCCGCACCGGCGCGTTCCTAACGGTCGACATCGACAATATCGCCCTCATCAATGACGCCTTCGGGTTTGAGATTAGCGACGCCGTGCTTTCCGGCCTAGCGGAACGGCTGGACGAGTTAACAGCGGCCAGCGATATCGTGGGCCGTATCGAGGGCGATTGCTTTGGCCTATTGCTCGATCATAGTAATGAAGAATCAGCAGCGGAAACTGCTGAAAAAATCATCTCCGGCGTGCGCGAGACCCCCATCAAGACCGTGATCGGCGATGTAGCTATTACCGTGTCTGTCGGCGGAATCGTGTTCCAAACCTCTGCCCAAACCTCCTTCAACATCATGTCCCGAGCCGAAATGGCGCTGAGGCAGGCTAAGAAAGAAGGCCGCAATCACTACGTGGTCTATCAGCTGACAGAAATGCAGCGCCAAAGCCTTCGTCAGGATATGAGCATTGCCAAGGAAGTGCAGGAAGCGCTTCTAGATAATCGCCTTGTCTTGGCCTACCAGCCCATTGTCGATACCATGACCAGCGACGCAAGGCTGTATGAATGCCTCCTGCGGATGCGCCGTCCTGATGGCCAGATTCTGCCGGCCGGAGCCTTTGTACCTGTGGTAGAGCAGCTTGGCCTGATGCGCCAAATTGATCGCTGCACACTGCATCTGGCCATGGAAGAACTGTTCAACGATCCATATGTCCGCTTGACGCTTAACATCTCTGGCATGACAGCCAGCGACCAAGCATGGTTGCGCACGCTCGTGAGTTACTTGAGGGGCAAGCCAGAAGTCGGATCCCGCCTCACGATCGAAATTACGGAAACTGTTGTGCTGCAAGATCTGGAAGAATCTGCGCGCTTCGTTTCCTCCGTGCGTGAACTCGGGTGTGCAGTTGCACTGGATGACTTCGGGGCAGGCTACACATCATTCCGCAATCTGCAGGCTCTGGCCGTAGATATGGTCAAGATTGTTGGCACGTTCATCACTGATCTTGAAGACAAGCCGGACAATCAGCTTTTCATCCGCACGCTTCTCGGCCTCGCCCGTGGCTTTGGCCTAACAAAGGTAGCCGAATGTGTTGAAACGGAAGCTGAGGCCGAAATTCTGAAACGCGAAGGCGTGACTTATCTGCAAGGCTACCTGTATGGCAGACCGGAACTGACCCGGCCCGCCAATAACAAAATCATCAGCCTTGCCGACGTGCAGAAGCCAAAGCCGAAGCTGGAAATTTCCACAGCGTCTCAGGCACCTTTCCGGAAATCAGCGATTCTCTGCTTGATCCCTGGCCGCATGACGGACCGGGCGAGTGCGGCCATATCTGCATCGCGCGTATCTATCGCTGTCGCTTCCGCCAGTGCCGTAACGGTTTCAGCATCCAGCGTTTGCATTTTCTCCGTGAACACTGATATCTCGCCAGGCCATTCATCGGCCGCTGAAACACCGTCGATCAATCCAATCTCAAGCGCCTCTGCAGCCTTGATAGGGCGGGATTCCGTTTGGATCGCCCGGGCGCGCCCAGCACCGATCCGCCGAGCAAGACGGCGCGTTCCCAGGATGACACCGAAGCGCGGTCCCGGCATGAAAAAGCTGGTTTCAGGCGTCGCGATCACCCGCATAGCTGCGGATGCCAAATCAGCACCAGCCCCCACGGCCCGGCCTTGCACCAAGGCTAGAACAGGCACTGGGCAGTAGTGAACCGCCTGCAGCATGGCTTCCACTTCGACAAAACGCAGCACAAGGTCCCCGTCTGTCAGCACCTCAAAGTCACCAAAATCGAACCCGGCGGAAAAATGTTTGCCATCGGCGCGGATAATTACAATGCGGGCACCATTCGCGGGTGCTGCTTCAACCGCTTCCAACAAGCCACGTGCCATTTCAGCGGAAAGTGCGTTGGCTTTTTCTGGCCGCGCCAGGGTAATCGTGCAAACGCCGTCAGTCTGTTCGACCCGAACGGGACTGGTCATCGCTTTATGCTCCATCGAAAAGAATCCGTGTGCCTAGAATGTGCCGAAGCTTGACCAAAGGCGCCAGCCCGTCGTACCGCCAAGCCATGCTGATAGAAATTACCCCAGATACGTTCGACGTTGAGCTAGAGATCGCTTACGCGACCGCAGACAATTTTACGGGCCAGCAGATTTATCGCCGCCCCCGCGCCCTCCTCCATCCAGATGCCGCAGAGAAACTGCAAGCCGCCATCATCCTTGCGCGCCGATTGGGCTATCGGTTCAGGGTGTATGACGCGTTCCGGCCGCTTGAAGCGCAATGGGCCCTATGGCGAGCCGTTCCAGGCTCTCCCTACGTTGCGGACCCGCGCAGGGGCGGGCCACATACCAGGGGTGTCGCGGTGGATTTAACGCTGCTTGATCGCGCGGGCCAACCGCTGGATATGGGCGGACCATTCGATGAGCTTGCAGAAAACGCTTGGCAGGAGGCGGATGTGCCAGAAGCAGCACAACGCAATCGCCACCTCCTGCTTGGCTTGATGACCGCAGCGGGCTGGGATTGTTACCTAAAAGAGTGGTGGCACTATCAGCTTTTTAATCCCCGCGAATACCCCGTGCTGAGCGACGCCGACGCTAACGCGGATATGATGTAAGCCCTACTCGAACGTCACCTGATGGGCGAAGCTCTGACCGTCAGAAATTGTGATCTGCTTGAACCCAAGCAGCACTGCCATATCAAAGAATGTGTAGGTGCTCTCGGCCTCCAGCTCTGTGAAAATCGGCGTGGCGCGGGCCTGGGCTGTCATAGCCGCGAGCAGCGCGCGGGCGCGGTAGATGGTGTCAATATAGCCATCTTGCAACGCAACGATTACCAGCTTTTCGGATTCCGCACCCTTGGCATAAAGCACATGGGTTGGCGGGTAAGGTGCACGCAGCTGGGCTGCCGTAATGCCTGTAACAAAGCCCAACCGCCGATCACGATTGGCTTCGGGCAGCGGCGTGGCGCGTGGATAGTAGACTTCTGTGGATTGCGGCTGCGGATAGTAATATCCAGCGTGGCGATCATCAGCGGATGCTGGCCCCGCCAGACTCATCAAAGCGCCGAGCGCGGCTGCTATTGCGATACGGATCATGTGGCCGCTTCGTTGAGTAATTGATCTCTCAACACACGCTTTAGCACTTTGCCAGAAGGATTGCGCGGCAAGACTTCTTTAAGCACAAGTCGTTTTGGCACTTTGAAGCCTGCCAGTTGACGCCGACAATGTGCTTGAAGCGCTTCTAACGTTATCGTCTCACCGGGCCGGGCGGTAACCACCGCAACAGGCACTTCGCCCCATTGCGGGTCTGGAACGCCGATCACAGCGGCTTCCAGCACTTCGGACAAATCATAGATCACCCGTTCAACTTCACTTGATGCGATGTTCTCACCGCCAGATACAATCATATCTTTCATGCGATCTGTCAGAAATAGGAACCCGTCCTCATCAACATGGCCGACATCGCCGGTGCGCAGCCATCCGCCCGGATGGAATGCAGCCGCTGTCTTCGTCTCGTCGCTCCAGTAACCCGCCGTGATCTTAGGGCCGCGTAGGCAGATTTCTGCATCCACACCAGCGTCAACGGGTTTGCCTGCGTCATCCAAAATTGCGAGTTCGAGGTGGGGAATTGGTCGCCCGACGGAACCAATCTTCTCGATCTCCCGACCAGGCTCCATGAACGTATCGCCGCCATTGCTTTCCGTCAGGCCATAAGCATCGATATAACGGGCGTGCGGGAACGCGTTGGCAAAGGCATGAATACGCGCTTCAGGTGTGCGCTCACCCCCGCCGATCACCCAACGTAAGCTGGCCGCATCGGCCCAAAGCTCAGGCGGTAAAGCCAGGATCATATTGGTCATTGTGGGTGCGAACCAAGCACCGTTCAGATCATTATCCCGAATGACGCGAAGTGCAGCTTCGGCATCAAATTCCCGCTCCAGTGCCATTAACCCGCCGAGCGCGAAGATTGACAGCCCCGGCAAATCCAACCCGCCGACATGATAAAGCGGCCCCACTGTCAGGAGACGCGTATCGGATGACAGGCCGAGCGCCGCGATTTGCCCAAGATGTTTCCAATAAAACTGCCGATAGGCGTGCATGACACCTTTCGGACGGCTCGTCGTGCCAGATGTGTACATGAGGCGCATGAGGTCGCCTTCAGCGCGCGCGACCGGCTTTTCAGGCGCTTCAGCCTCCCCGGTTACGTGCCGAATATCCAGTTGCGCTGCATCATCTAGGATCGCGACGCGCGGGACGGCTTCCCGTTCAAGCTGGGTCGCTTCCCCTGTGTATTCTGCATCCGCCACCAAGAGCTTGGCGCCAGAATCCGTCAAAATATAAGCGATTTCACTTGTAGCTAGGCGGTAGTTCATGGGCAGCAGCACTGCACCCCGATGGCTTGCGCCGAATACGAGGTCTAGGAAAGCCGGACTGTTCTTCATCCAAAGCGCAACTGTATCCCCAGGGCGCACCCCCTGCCCTTCAAGCCACGCAGCGGCTGCACGAGCGCGGGCGAACATCGCACCATATGTGATCGTCTCGCCCGCAAACACGAGTGCTGGACGATCAGGCGTCGCGCGGGCATGAAAGCCCAGGAAATCTGTCAGATTGGCCATGCGTGCATGCCCCCAAGCAATTAGACGGCGCCTGCCGCGATCAACGCATCGATTGCGGCATCGTCCAGCCCTAGCATACCGCCGAAAACCTCTCGATTGTGTTGACCTTTTGCAGGTGGCGCAGCGCCTGAGTCTCCTGGCGTGCCAGTGAGCTTGAATGGCAACCCAACGAGCGGAACCATATCGCCATCAGGTGTCGGACAATCGACCACCATATTGTTTGCGCGGACCTGGGGATCGTTCAGCACCTTATCAATCGTATTGATCGGGGCCGTAGCAACGCCGATGTCTTCCAGAATGACGATCCATTCATCAACATTACGGGTCGCCAAACGAAGTTCGATCTTGCTGCGGAGCGCGTCGCGGTTGTCGCACCTAAGCGCATTCGTCTTAAAGCTCGGATCATCTGCCAACTCTGGCGCTCCGAGCGCAGCACAGGTTTTGACCCACATCGCCTGGGTCGGTGCGCCCAGCATCAGATCACCATCCTTGGCACGATAGGCGTCATAGGGTGCAAGCGTGCTGTACCCTGCCCCTTCCCGCTGATCCACATGGCCTGCCACCAAATATGACGCCGCATGGAAGCCTAGCAGCGTCACGCCAGATTCCAGCAGCGAGACATTCACACGTTGCCCTCTGGCCTTTCCGCGCTCCCGGGCCATCAGCGCTGTCATGCAGCCGCTATACGCAAGCATTCCGGTGGAGAGATCAACTGTCGTCACGCCAGGCCTGACAGGCGGACGGCCAGGCTCGCCTGTCAAAGAGGTAATTCCAGCATAAGCCGCAACCATCGTGTCATAGCCAGGCTTATTCGCGAGTTCACCTTCCGCGCCATAGCCCGAAATCGATACGTAAATTAGCTCCGGATTCAGGGCGTGAATGCGCTGCCAGCCAACACCCAGCTTCTCGGCGACATTGGGCAGGAAGCTTTGGATCAGAACGTCAGCTTTGGCGATCAATTGATCCAACAGGTCACGCGCGGCTGCGTGCTTCAGATTTAGTGTAACATCCCGCTTGCCGCGATTGACCGACAGGAAATTCGTGCTCTCGCCTTCCCCCAGAACCATTGGGAAGCCGCGGTTCATATCCCCTTCCGGCGCTTCTACCTTGACCACATCCGCGCCATTTTCAGCCAGCATTTGGCCGCAGAACGGCCCCGCCAGTACGCGACTTAAATCAACGACGAATAGCCCGTCTAACGCGCCCATCAGCCTATCATCCCTATTTATTCCCAAACTTACCCAGCACAAAAGCTGGCACAATGGCGATTGTGAACACTACCGCCAAGGCCAGGAAACAATCCTGGAACGCCAAAGCTAGCGCCTGGGCATCAATCATCTGCATCACGTAGTTGTTCGCGATGGCCGTGGTGCCCTCTTGCCCGAGGCCAGCGCCGCTTAGTCTTTCATCCAATTGCAGCATCAACTCCCTAGTCGCGCCATTAGACGGCGTCTGGGACCGCATCATTTCCTCACTATGGGATGAATGCCGCATTTGTAGCAGCACTACGATCAAGTTGGTGCCGCTCGCCCCACCAAGTTGGCGGATGAAATTCATATTGCCGGACCCGCGCGCCAGTTCATCCGGCTTCAAGGCCTTGAAGGCTGCAGCGGACAGCGATGGTAGGATGAAGGCTAGGCCAAATCGACTAAGCGCCGCGAATCCAGCAAACGTCCAGAACGAAACATGCGCGTCGCCGGTGCTCATCGCCGCAACACCAGCAGCGAAGAACGCAAGGCCGATAGCCACCATGATATGTCCAGGCGCTTTGTCGGAAAGTCGCCCGGCAATTGGCAGTACAGCAACGAGCAATAGCCCCGCAGGCATTAACAGCATCCCGGCGCGGGTCGCGGTATAACCCTGAACATCCTGCACAAACACAGGGATCACATAACTGGATGCGAAATTACCCGCACCAAATACGAACGCCACTGCAACAGCAGATGCAAAGCCCGGATTGCGGAAAAGATCGAGCGATAGAATCGGCGCGTGCGTCCGCGTTTGCCAATATACAAACGCGACGGCCATAAACGCTGAAAGTGCCAACTGCCCGGCGATATTGTTTGACGACCAGCCATATCGCGGCCCACCCGCAATCGCGTTCATAGCAATCCCAAGCGTACAGAGCAGTAGCCCAAACCCCCACCAATCGAACGGTGGGCGGGCGCGCTTATCGGTTTTAGCAGGCATAAAAACCAAGCCGCCAATAAACGCGATGAACACGGCAGGTAGTGGCAGCAAGAACATGAACCGCCAGGACAATTCATCAATGGCGATTCCGCCAACGGCAGGACCAATCGCTGGGGCCAGCACCACCCCGCTACCGAAAATCCCCATGGCCGAACCGCGCCGGTCTGCCGGAAATGCTTCTACGATCGTCACCATTACCAATGGCTGGACGATCCCGGCGGCAGCTCCCTGCATAACGCGACCAATGATAAGCGCCGTCATGCTAGTTGCCGTGGCGCAAATAAATGCGCCAATGGTGAAGACAATCAGCGTCCACAGGAATGCGCCGCGCTTGCCAAACGCGGCGATCATCCACGCATTCAACAATTGGCTAGCCGTCATGGTGGCGAGGAATGCTGTTGCCATCCACTGCGCTTCATCCTGGCCTACGCCGAATGCGCCGCGCACTTGGGGGACAGCGACGTTTACAATTGTCGCAGACAAAACCATCGCAAAAGCGCCGAAAAGTCCCGTTGCAGTGACCAACCAGCGGTAAGCTGGGCCGAACCGCGCCGCGAGGCCAGCAGCGCTTTCATTCGGTATCGGTGCGCTTGGGCCGCTGTTGCCGCCGTTCATCGGGTGGGGTGCTCAAAAAAATTTGCTTGCGATTCAAGCTATCCTAGAGGATATCCAAGCCATGAAAAGCGTTACGAACAGTCTCATCGCCTTTGGCATCATGCTCACTGTGAGCCTGAACCTCCCAACTATTGTGCAAGCCCAGGCGTTTGGGGATTGGGCAAAACAATGTGAAAAGGCTGGAAAGGGAGAGCGCTGCTTCCTCATTCAGACCGTCAAAGCCGGTGAGCGGCCGATCATGGTCGTGATCGTTGCCTACTCACCAAAGCGCGACCGGGTGGCGGCGATGATCGATGTGCCGCTTGGTATGCACATCCCAACCGGCTTGAAGATCAACGCTGCCGGGTCTGCGAAGCCGCTACCGTTTGAGCAATGCCTGCCGACAGGCTGCCGGGTGATTTTGGCGCTTGATGAAGCCACCATCGAAACGCTGAAAGCTGGCGGCGATGCATCCATCACTGGCCGTGGCCGGGATGGGGAAGATGTTCAAATGCCAATCTCGAGCAACGGCTTTAAGGAAGCGTTCGAGACCCTATAGCCGGACCAGAAATGCACGGCTAAGCTTCCTTTCGAACAAGACCGTTTGATTGAAGGAAGCTCGCATGATTTACGAACTCCGAACCTACACAGTTAAGCCTGGCACCGCGCCGCTGGTCGCCAAAAACTCTGGCAAAGTCGCCCGTGATATTCGTGGCGACGATTATGGCAAGCTGGAAGGCTATTGGCTGACTGAAGTTGGCCCGCTGAACCAAGTCATGCATCTCTGGAGCTATTCAGACTTGAACGAGCGCGCGCGTCTCCGCGTCGAGCTCTCTAAGAATCCGCGTTGGGGGAATGAATACCTACCCCTGGTACGCGAACATATGCTCCGCCAGGATATTCGCCTGCTGAACGCCCATATCGCTCCGACAGCGCCAGCAAGCGATGGTAATCTGTATGAATTCCGGAACTATCGCCTCCGCCCCGGCGCCATGGGCAAATGGACGTCGATCTTTAAGGACGCCATGGAACATCGGGAAAAATACTCAAATATCGTCGGCATGTGGGCAACTGAGGCTGGGCAGCCAAATGAGGTCTGCCACATCTGGGCATACAAAGACTTCGATGCCCGAATGAAAGCACGCGGCGGGGCTGCAGGCGATCCGGGCTGGCAGGCATTCCTGAAACAGAGCGGTTCCATGATCGAAGAAATGTGGTCGACGCTTATGGTTCCCTCTGACCACTCACCGATGAAATAAGGCAACGCATTATGGAAAGCAGATTAAAAGGCAAAGTCGCCATCGTTACCGGCTCCTCATCAGGCATCGGTGCCGCTGCAGTGCGCATGCTTGCGGACCGGGGCTGCAACGTGGTTATCAACTATTCCCGCAGCGAAGGTCCGGCAGAAGCCGTGGCCGATGAATGCCGCGCAAAAGGCGTTGAGGCTATTGCCGTTAAGGCCGATGTCGGCGATGACGCCGATTGCCGCCGTCTGGTACAAGCTGCCGTTGATAAATGGGGCCGGGTGGATTGCCTTGTTAATAACGCAGGCACCACCAAGTTCGTCGCCCACGATGACCTTGATGGCCTGGATGCAGACGATTTTCTGGGTATCTATCGCATTAACGTTGTCGGTGGATACCAAATGGTCCGCGCAGCACGTCCGCACTTGAAGGCATCCGGCGATGGTTCTGTCGTCAATGTTTCGTCTATCGCTGGCGTCATGGGGACAGGCTCCTGCATCGCTTATGCAGCGTCCAAGGGTGCGGTCAATACGATGACATTGTCCCTGGCGCGTGCGCTTGGGCCTGAAATCCGGGTGAATACTGTGTGCCCAGGCTTCGTCCAAGGCTCCTGGCTGCGAGAAGGCATGGGTGCTGATCGGTATGACACCACCAAGAAGCACCTGGAGGACACAACAGCCCTCCGCCGGGCTGGTGGGCCGGAACACATGGCCGAAGCCATTCTTATGTTCCTGGAATCCGGCAGTCACATAACGGGTGAATTCTTGCTGGCGGATGGCGGCATGCATTTGGCCGGCGCGCCACTTCGCGCGAACTAACCGAAGGGGAGGCTAGAATGGCAGGCAGACTGGGCGGCAAGGTCGCTATCATCACCGGCGGTGCGTTTGGCATGGGGGCGGAGACGGCGAAGATTTTCGCGGCAGAAGGCGCAAAGGTCGTGATCGCCGATATTCTTGAAGAAGAAGGCCCAAAACGCGTTGCAGAAATTGAGGCAGCCGGCGGCGAAGCTCGATATTGGAAGCTGGACGTAACCCAGGACAGCGAATGGACTGCCTTAGTCCTGAATGCCCAGGGCGCATTCGGCCAAATCGATATCTTGGTCAACAATGCAGGCGTGTCTGGCAGCGCCTATGATGATCCGTTTGATGATGCAGGCTGGCGCTTGCTGATGGCCGTCAATGTCGATGGCGTGTTTCTTGGCATGAAGCACGTGATCCCTGTCATGGCGGGCAAAGGTGGCGGGTCAATCGTTAACCTATCCTCGATTTCCGGTAATACCGGGCAGAGCAATATTCATCACGGCTATAACGCGTCCAAAGGTGCCGTGCGGACAATCACCAAATCCGCCGCAGTCCGCCATGCGCCTGAAAATATCCGCGTAAACTCTGTCCACCCAGGCCTAATGCCGCCGATGCGCACATCGGGTGCTACGGCAGACCCGGTCGTCCGCGCCAAGATGCTGAAGCGCGTGCCCTTGGGCCGCAACGGCACGGCTGAAGATGTCGCGAAGGCCTGCCTGTTCCTTGCAAGCGATGACGCCAGCTACATCACCGGTTCAGAACTGCATGTGGATGGCGGCTTGCTCGCAAGTTAAAGCGGAGCCTCAATCGCCCTAAGCCGTTCAGATTGCATAGATCCAACTGGGGGCGCATAAATGGCGGTCGACGGCGA
>Ga0315321_10004158_pt1 | contig 11138 bp, 8 predicted proteins | sample M180m21515metaG_FD_203464 | JGI IMG/M metagenome (GOLD analysis project Ga0315321, IMG submission 203464) | Ammonia-oxidizing marine archaeal communities from Monterey Bay, California, United States - M1 80m 21515 | ecosystem: Environmental > Aquatic > Marine > Intertidal zone | place: USA... | reverse complement strand
ACTCAAGGCAGGAAATTTCCGTGTCAGGGGAGACGTAATCGACGTTTTTCCCGCGTACTCCCAAAACCTGTTGAGAATAGAGTTCTGGGGAGATGAAGTGGAGAACATCCGCGAACTTGATCCTGTCACCGGAGAAACTCTGAACAGGCTTGAAAGCTACCGCGTATATCCGGCGAACCAGTACGTAACAACCAAAGATAAAGTAGGCGTTGCCATTTCGGCTATTCGTAAAGAATTGGAGGAACGCGTAGCTTGGTTCGAGTCGGAAAACCTGTTGCTGGAAGCGCAACGGATACGCATGCGCACGGAATACGACTTGGAGATGCTTCAAGAAATCGGCTTTTGCAATGGAATCGAAAACTATTCACGGCATCTATCCGGTCGCAAACCGGGTCAACGACCGTGGTGTCTCATCGACTTCTTCCCCGACGACATGCTCCTCTTTCTAGACGAGAGTCACGTCACCCTACCGCAACTCGGCGGCATGGTGAAGGGCGATCTCTCGCGAAAGCAAAAACTTGTAGACTATGGTTTTCGTCTCCCCTCCGCACTGGATAATCGTCCCCTGAAAACCGAGGAGTTTGCCGAGGTCACGGGTCAAACCATCTATGCTTCCGCAACGCCCGCAAAATTCGAACTTGAGCATTCCACCTTGGTTGCGGAGCAACTTATAAGACCCACCGGACTGCTCGACCCGACAATGGAGGTTCGCCCCATTGAAGGACAAGTGGAAGACTGCATTAGTGAAATCAAACAAGTTGTTGAAACCGGCGATCGAGCACTCGTCACCACGCTAACCAAGCGGATGTCGGAAGACCTTGCGGAATACCTTTCCGGCCGAGAGATACGAGTAGAGTACCTTCACTCCGACATCGATGCCATTGAAAGAGTGGAAATTCTCCGGAACCTTAGGGCAGGCGAGTTCGACGTCCTAGTGGGAGTCAATCTATTGAGGGAAGGTCTAGATTTGCCCGAGGTGGCATTAGTTGTGGTGCTTGACGCCGACAAGGAAGGTTTTTTAAGGAGCGAAACCAGTCTCACCCAAACGGCTGGTCGTGCGGCCCGGCACGAAAAAGGAAGGGTTGTCTTTTACGCCGACGTAATCACCGACTCCCTAAGGCGAACCTTGGAGGTCTCCCAATATCGTCGAGATAGGCAAATGGCCTATAATACAGAACATGGCATTACCCCAAAAGGTATAAGACGCCCAGTACAGGCAAGTCTTCGAGAGAAGAAGGGGGAGGAAAACCTATTGGCCGTTTCGGAACCTGTCTCGAAAAACGAAGCAAAGGAGCTCATAAAGGAGTTGGAAAAGGAAATGTTGGAGGCAGTGAAACGACTGGAGTTCGAGAAGGCCGCCCTCCTGAGAGACCAAATCGAATTTCTTCGTGGTGGAGCCGAAACACTTCGAAAAGCTCAAGCAGGGGGCTACCAACGCCGAAAACAATTCAAATACGGGAAAAAAAAGAAGTATGGCGGCAAAGGGAAATAGGCACAATGCCTGGCTGGTGCCCCTCCCCTTTCTCTTGCTTGCAGGACAATGCTTTGGCGAGCTTGCCTCCGAAAAGCGATTGCTCTTTAAATTCGATAAAATTGATGTCCGGGGAGAAGTGGACGTCTTTCTACACCAAGGTAGCAGACTGAGAGAAGCCACAGTCTACGCAGACAAGGAAATCATTGAACAAGTCCGGACTCGGGTAGAGAACAAGACGCTCATCATCGACGCCAACAACAGTGTCCAGTTCGGTCGCCGACTCCCCTTCCTCAGACTCAACGCGAAGCGCGTCTATCCCGCAGAGGTAATCGTGTCCATTCTGGATCTGAAAGAAATTTCCATCACGGGCACCGGCAACCTTAGCGGTTCCGGAATTAATGCAGGACATCTCAAACTATTCTCCGCCAGCCCCGGGAGAATGGATCTCCGTCAGTTTACCGTGGAATCACTCGAGGTGATACTAGAGGGATCGGGAGACATCATCCTAAAAGGAACACCACTAACCAATCTGAACGCCACCGTCAACGGCACGGGAACCATTCGAGCAGGGGAGCTAGAAGTTCGCAAAGCTACCATTGCTCTTAATGGCAAAGGTCGAGCATACCTCGCTCCAAACGAATGGCTCGATGCCCGACTCCCTAGTGCAGGCAATCTGTTTCTTACCAGAAAACCCTTACAAAGCATAATCCAAGGAGGTGGAACAGGTTCGGTAAAAATGATCTTTCCTCAAGAAGAGTCAAATATCAATCAGAACGCAAGTGGACCGACCTTCGATGGGAATGCCACGCTCTTCAACAAACTGGGGAACCCCTAACTAACACCTTTCAAAATCGACAGGAAAAGCTTCCTCGACGAGTTAAAAAGAAACCGTCTGACTCAAATCTCGATTTCCTCGCCCTCAATGGCAGGGCGAATACCGGATCGGATTTTGGCTACCTCTTCCGCGATAGCATCCATCCGAGCATCGTCATGCGAAGGATCGTGATGAAAGAGAAAAGTCTGTTTTACATTAGCAGCTTCAGCCACTTTGACGGCTTCCTGCCAAGTGGAGTGCCCCCATCCTTTGAACTTCTCATACTCTTCCTCGGTATAGGCAGAGTCATAGACCATCACGTCTGCATCTTGCGAAAGAGACACAACACTTTGATCGATACCATCCTCAAAATGTTCGGTGTCCGTGCATATGGCTATGGCTTTACCGGCAAACTCGATGCGATACCCACAGGCACCATTAGGATGGTTTAGTTTTCCGGTTCTGATAACGACACCTTCTTCAGGTTCGAATACTTGACCGCAATTATAGTCGTTAAAGGTACAAGCCTGCTCGATCAAAGAGCTGGGAACCGGGAAGATCGGATCCTTCATCAACATTGAACCAATAAGACCTTGCAGATCGTATGGGGGTAGCAAATGACCTGCATGAAGACGGACATTGTTCTTGGGATTGTATAGAGGAGCAAAGAAAGGCAACCCTTGGATGTGATCCATGTGGGTGTGCGTGAAGAAAATGTCGGTGTCGAGAATATTACCTTCCTCAAGCATGATCTTCTTGCCAAGGGCTCTGATACCGGTACCAGCATCAATAATGATGCGGCGAGAACCACAAGTAACCTCAAAGCAGGTAGTATTGCCACCGTATTTAACGGTATCTGGGCCAGGACAAGCGATGCTTCCTCTGGTTCCCCAGAACTTGAGCCGAAAGGTAGTGTTATCGGACATAAATATTAAGGGTTTTCAAAAATGTTGTATTTTTTTCGCTTGTTGGCAACCCTCAATACGACTCTCTTCACAAGAAGCAAATGAGCAAATGCGTACTCGAATTCAAGGTAACACCAAAAGCTTCAACCACGGAATTTGCCGATTTGAAAGCCGAAGTGATTCGTGTACGTGTATCGGCACCCCCTGAAAAAGGTAAGGCAAACAAGGAGTTGATTCGCTTCATAGCAAAGAGATCGGGCATTCCAAAAACGACCGTCGTTTTACTTTCAGGAAAGACCTCTAGAAGAAAACGGATCCAAGTCAACGGAATCGGGTGGGAGCAAGTGATGCGAACTTTGCACGGAAAAGAGTGAGGTTTTATTCAGCACGGTCTCGCCATTGACCATCCGTTTCCTGATAAGACCTAGTCACGCGACCATCTCCCCAATCATATCGCCCGTCGTATGCCAACCCGTTCCGAAATTCCCCGACGTAGGAGGTTCCGTCACCGAAATCGATACTTCCTTTGCCATGACGCAAACCGTCCTTCCAATCACCGGAGTACATTACTCCGGTGGAGACGACCTGCTGACCCTCGCCTGACGGATTCCCTTGGAGAAAACTACCGATGTAACGCCTGCCCTCAGAATCCTCTAGAATCCCTTCCCCAGAATAAAGGCCTGCCTTGAAAGCACCGACGTAAGTTGTTCCGTCGGACTTAACTAGTGTACCGCTACCATCGTAAATACCGTTTAGAAATGAACCTACGAAATGATCCCCGTTTGTGGCATGAAGCGAACCAGCAAGATAACGCCCTTCCAAATCAAAGATTCCAGTGAAGGTAGAGCCGTCAATTTGACTCATTTTACCCCGTTCAAGCGAATCCCCACGCCAAGTTCCCGAGAGAAGAGTCCCATCAACACCACGGAATTCGCCATGAACCATGACGTCAACTGACCATTGTCCGACAAAGACAGAACCATCAGCTAAATAAAGTGAACCGTAACCATTCCGCTTACCATTTTGCCAAACTCCGACGTAACGAGACAAATTCACATCAGACTTATACCGTAAAGTCCCCTGACCATGAGACAAACCTTCGTGAAAGTTTCCTACGTAAACGTCGTCGTTCAAGTAACGTCTCTCTCCATACCCTTCAGGTTTTCCAGCTACGAGTTCACCATCGTAAACGGAACCATCGTCAAAAACATGACGACCCTTCTTACTCTTTACAGGAGAATGCTCATTTAGAGAATCATCCCGATCCTCCGATGCATTGTCAGCGCCACACCCACAGAAGCAGTAAATCAGGACCCCACAAAAAAAGTAAATGCCTAACTGCGTAAAATGTTGGGCAAAGGAACTCATGATCGGACTAGAAAGTAATGCTATTGGAAACTTGAAAAATACTGGTAACTATAGAGACGGCAACAAGGGCTACGAGGCCAAAAGCAAAACCCAAAGCACCAGCTGTGACTATTGTAGTCATACGCTTGATCCGCCGTGAAAGTTCCGTCCGAAAGGAATTAGCTATTTCCTCCAAGCTATGAGCGAGATTTCCCGTGCGTTCACCGACATCCATCACATCTAATTGCATGGCTGGCATGAAATCGAACTTTCGCAAGGCATCGGGCAATGATTTCCCTTCGTTAACCAATGCTCGAGCAGAACGAAATTTCATACGAAAAGAAAGGTTTTTAATCGTACGTTCGGAAAGACGAAGGTTTTCAGTAAGGCCTATCCCGCTTGTAACAAGTGTTCCGACAAGGCTGTTGAGTTGAAACAACTCCGAATAATATAAAATCCTGCCGATCAGGGGAATGCGAAGCATGACCCTTGAGATCGTAATCCCTCCTCCTTCCGTTTTGTTCCATTGCCTAACGGAGAATGCCCCGATGAGCAGGAAGATAACTGCAAAAGGTCCGAAGGTCATCACCAAGTTGGACCCCGTGATCAGAGCCTTTGCCATAAAGTTCAGTTCACCTCCCAGAGAATCAAGCATGTCTTGAATTTGAGGAAGCAGAAAAAAGAGAAAAAACAGGACAACGCCAAAAGCAATGAAACCAATAAAGGAAGGATAGGCCATACTCCCCAAAACCTTGCTGCGAATTTCTCTTTTCTCCTCAATGTATCCAATGATCCTACGGAGTATCGGTGCAACGCTTCCGGTGGCCTCACCAGCCTCGATGACATAGGAAGTGGACTCACCGAAATAATCAGGCATCAACCTCATGGCTCTAGCGAGTGATCTCCCTTCGGACAATTCTCTCCAAAGATTTCCCGCAATTTCCTTTTGCTGGGGGTCAGACAGACGCTGATGCAGTAACTTCACGGAATCTGCAACAGGCATTCCACTCCCATGTAGTTCAAGTAAACGCTTCATGAATTCAAGCCCGATTTTCTCGTTGGACCCGCCCAACGAGAAGCTTTTCCTTGGGGTGTCACTGCCGTTCGCATCGGACTTTGAGCCAACATCATTTCCTTTTCTGGAATTTGCCTTTGCTTTGACTCCTTCAGCGGAACCTCCCTTAGTTCTCACTTCGACGGGAGTAAGCCCCTTTCCTCGTAAATGTGAGCGAACGGACCGGCGATCGTCAGCCTCCAATTCACCTGGAATTGTACGGCCCCGGGAATCGATGGCTAAATAGTGAAAAACAGGCATGGGAAAAACTGGACTCGGCAAGAAGACGACAGATGTGAACCTTCTTGCATATAATAAGAATCAAACGGTTTGTGTTTCGCTTGAGATCTCTTCGTGATGGCCATTGCCATTGTCCGTACCGAAACCATCTGAGTAGCGAATTACTTCCTCGAAGGTGGTAAGCCCTCTCTTGATTTGTTCCCATCCGCTCAACTGCAGGCTGCGCATACCCTCTTCGACAGCAACCCGCCGTATATCAGGAGCTGCCGCATTTTTGATTACGAGACTATGTATCGCGTCACTCATCGTCATTATCTCAAAAATTCCGACGCGACCTCGATAGCCTAGGTTCTGACACTGCTGACAACCGACTGACCGCAAGACCTTGTCACTGTTTGCAACTCCTTCCCTTGGCACTCCCAAAAGCGCTAGATTTGCTCGAAACTGCCCCTCTTCCATGCCCGCAGGCGATGCACAGACATTGCAGAGTCGTCGAACCAAGCGTTGGGCGATAACCATCTCGATTGAAGATGCGATCAAAAATGGCTCGATCTCCATATCAATCAAACGTGTGATTGCTCCGGGAGCGTCGTTAGTATGCAGAGTACTAAGCACGAGGTGACCTGTAAGGGAAGCCCGTATGGCAATGTCGGCCGTCTCGGAGTCACGAATTTCACCAACCATGATGACATCGGGATCTTGTCGTAGAATTTCTCGAAGTACGCTAGCGAATGTGAAACCAATTTCCGCATTCACTTGGGTTTGGTTTACTCCTGCAACCTCGTACTCGATCGGATCTTCCACAGTCATAATACGAGTTTCAGGCCTGTGAATTTTACGAATAAACGCAGTCAATGAAGTGGATTTTCCGGAACCGGTAGGTCCGGTGACAAGAGCAATCCCGTGTGGTTTTTCCAAGATCGCGGTGATCATCCTTTCGTCTTTGGCAAGCAGACCAAGTTCCGGCATGGAAAGAGGTTGGGATTTCTCATTCAACAGGCGAAGACTTACGCTCTCTCCATAAAGAGTGGGTAGAGTCGAGACACGAATATCAAGATCACTCTGACCCTGAGTGAAGGTGATACGTCCCCCTTGGGGTCGACGTTTCTCAGAAATATTGATCCCGCTCATGATTTTTATGCGAGATATTATGGCATCCTGAAAACTGCGAAGGTTGTCAGGAACACGAATGGGGACAAGTTGACCATCGATCCTGTAGCGAATTTGGAGAGTTTCCTTGTGAGGCTCGAAATGAATATCGGTCGCACGGTCAACGATTGCCCGCTGGATAACTTCATTGACGAACCGGATGATTGCCGCGTTTTGGTCTTCTAGGTCGTCTCCCGCATCGTCTTCTTCTTCAAGATCGAGATCTGATTCCTCAAGGCTATCGGCACCTATCCCAAAGTTTTCCGTGATGGCGCGGACCACATTCTCGGGCGACCCAAGAGACCACACCGGTTTCTTACCTGACACAGCGAAGACCCAACGACTCATCCTGTTTGACGGTGGCCACACAGTCACGATGGAGATTTTACCTTCCTCGGAACCTTCCAAGGGTAAGCAACAGTATGCGTGAATAATTCTCAAAGGCAGAAGCCGAGTCGCATTTTCGGGAATCTTAAAGTCATTCAATACGGGAAAACCAACAAGTTTTCCAACTTCAGTAAGGGTGTCATCGATGTTCTTGGAGATATTGGATGCGAGAAGGCGTGCTCGGTCCTCCAAGGGGGCCTTCAATATATTAACCTTGTCAACATCGCTCAAACCACCGGACCACCAATCGAGTTCCGAAGGTGAAGGTCCACGCGGCGGAGGCATAGCAGTTCTGTCTGATTCTTGGGGCACAGTTGCGTTGGCCTTTTTTTTGAGATTAATCATTTAAATCAAGGCTTCCTCGGCACAACAAGACGCGGTCGCCCGGATGTAGAAGCGGGAGGTCTTGCGGGAACCCTACTAGGAGCTCGCGGGGGAATCGTAACCGTGCGACGCACGCCCCCGGAGTTAGAGGGAATAACGCGATTGGAAGTGGGTCGTGGAGTCGTTGGTTTCCTGGTAATTGACTTGGGTTTACCTTGACCGGGAATTGGCAAAGTTTTGTTGGCGGATTCACGAAGAGAAAGAGAAACCCCTCCCTTCAGCTTCAAAACATCGTTCGCTTCATCAAAACTTTCCACTTCGATATTTGCTTCAGTCAAGGCGTCTCCGGGGGTGACCCAATAACCTTTATTTTTAACCTTGTCGTGGATGCTGAAATGCCAAACGTCCCTATAGCGAAAAATCCCGCGCAGCTCAAGATTGGGATTTATGGGTTTGGGCTTTGGTGCAACAGGCAACTGCTTGACAGCAGGAGCAGGAGGGCGGACGGTCTTTGCCCCAGGAGGTAGAAAGGGATTACTTTGAGCAAAAAGGGAAGAGACGCTCATGAGCAAAAAGAACACAAGTTTCATCAAAATAGGATTGAAAATTTCAATTGTTGAAGAAAAAAGCATCATGGATTTCCAAAATTAATTAATGGTACCGGCGAAGGATCGTCGCGCTGACTAAAATCAGTTCGTCTTTTCGGAGAATTTTTTGTTTCAGGGGGGTTCAAGACACTTCCCGAAGGAGAAGTGAAACGCGGTTTGTAGTGAGGAGATAGGCGCTCATCAATTTGCTCGATATACTTTTTGGTTTTCTGTTCACCCGGTTTAATGATGGTCGGCCTCAGAAAAATAAGCAACTCGGTCGGTGTATACTTAACGGTAGTGGGCTGGAAAAACTTTTTCCCGAAGTAAGGAATGGAGCTTAACAGCTTGTAGCTCGATTCAGTCGAATCAACCTGAACTTCCTGCAAACCTCCTAGAACTAAAATTTCACCGTCCTGAATAGTTACCAGAGACTTGGCCTCACGAATTTTTTTCGAAGGTAAAGACTGACCTTGAAAAGTATTGGTTACGGTTTCATCGAATTTTTCCGCCGTGACTTCAATCTCCATAAAAATTGAACCCGGGGAAATTATTGTCCCATTTTCATCCAACTTCGGGAGCCCTATTTTAGGTTTCTTTATCTGTAACTCAGTTTTCGCGGTAATGCTGTCACGTTGCCCAGTAGAACTTTCTCCAGTAGTACTTGTTGAATTATACCCATATGTAGGAACAATAATATTTCTTTCATCCTGAATCAGGATATGCACCTCCGGGGCATTGTGAGAGACCATCAAAGAGGGGGTCGAAAAAATCCGAACGTCATTTCGCTCAGAGGATAAGGCAAAAAGTTGATCCCAACGAATCCCCGACAACTTCCAGTCATGCATTTGAAAAGGAATGGAAGAACCCAATCCGGGCACACCAAGAACACCCTGAAAGGTTTCAGACACAACATTTCCGGAAACCTGCAGGGGGTCATTCCCAGCGGGTTGCTCGATCGTCACCGTTCCATTGTTAGGAGTACCGAATAGCCCGTCTCCAGCTTCGCCCCTATCGTACTTAGACCATTCTAAATTCTTGAAAAGAGCATCGATTCCACGCTGGTTTTGTTCCGTGAGGTCGACCATCACGAAGATGGTGTCAATGCGGGCCAGAGGAAGCGGGTGATCCAAGGACTCGATCATCCTACCAATTTCCTCAATGTCGGCTTTAGTTCCATAAACCAGTATGGCATTGCTACGCTCATCCGCAGAAATTGTAATGAAGTCGCTGAATTCATGAGAACCTTCAGATCCGGAATCAGTACTGGAAGCAGTCGACGCGGCAGGTTTTGCAGCACCTCCTGGTGTCGGGGGTTTTGGCACTCCGGAATTAGCAGCTTGCGGACGAGCAGCGGCTGACTTTCGACCTTGCACCTGTTGCTTGATTCTTTGCTGGTTTTTTATGACTTCATCTAAAATAGCCTGTATGTCCTTCGCTTCCGCATGTTGAAGTTTATAAAGGTTCGAACTGGTCTTCATTTTAACGGGAGCGTCCAGTGTCTCCAAGATAAATTGGATTGTTTCCAAGTTCTGTGAGCGCGTCACGACAAGTAGCTTCCCAGTTCTTTCGTCAGAATCAACTTGAGTAGTGCCCCCGAGAAACGGCTTGAGGCTTCCCTCTATCATGGCTTTTAGCTTTGTCTCCAATTCCCGAGCACCTGCATGTGTTGTGGTCCAGACAAAAAACTCAGTTCCTAGATCTTCCTTGCGAATCGGACGATCTATAGTTTCAAGCAATTTTTCCATTCGCTGAAGATTGAGAAGCGAATCGGTAATCAAAATACTGTTGGCTTTTTCGAAAACAAGAAGGGTTGACACATTGGGCGTGGCAAAAGAGTTCAATTGCTCACGAACTTCTACTGCGGGAGCATACAAGAGATGGAACATCTTGATATAGATTCTTTGACTGGGCGCCAACTGGGCAGTGGAACCCTCAAGCCAGATCGGCACCTGAGCGTTGACGCCTAATGCAGGAACGGCTTTCCAGAAAAGATTATCGATCTTGGTCATCGCAATACCATTCATCGTTAAAAGACTCTCAATCGCCATGAGCGCTTCCCTTTTGGTAAGAATGTTGAAACTATCGAAGTTCAGTTGTACCTGAGGCAGATTTTGAGGGCGCAAAATGTAGCGTCCTGTCCACAACTGGAGCATTTCCAAGGCGTCCTTAGCCGGCAGATCCCTTAGCTTGATCCGATCAAGAGGTTCGTCCAAACCCTCGATGCCTAAAAGTTCCGCAGGATCTGAAAACAAGGCTGCTCCTCCAAGGAAACCCGTTTCATCGAGGATCGGTTCTGCAGTCGGAACATTCGGGACAGGGACGCCGGCATCAGGTGGAGCGGGAATGTTCGGGTTCACGGGAGGTGGGACGGTAGATGCCGGTGGTGGAAGGGAGGGAACCACTGGCACTCCAGATGGAATACCTGAAGGAGGTGCAGGGATTCCTCCGGGAAAAGCAGGAATTACTGATGGTGGAGGGGGAATGCTTCCAGCAGGAGGTAGAACCTGTGCTTGAGAAAAGATTTCATTCCCAAAAAATGCCAAGAGGAGGAAGAAGTAGGAGCCTTTCCTAGAGGAAAGCCGGTTGTCGTAATAGTTTTTCATGAAAATTCTGGATTACAATATCAAGAGGTTTCAACCATCTGCAAACTCGACTGAACTTACATGAAAGACGGCATCATAGGTGATCGTTTCGTACGGCTTACTTTTAGGTGGGTAATTCGGTTCCACCTCTACTTCGCTAAGAAACATATAGGGGCTTTCCTTGCGAATTAACGCGGCAAATTCATTTACATTTTCATAAGTGGCTTTCTTAAATGTAATTTTCACAGTGTGTTGCTTGTAGCGTTCCCTTT
>Ga0315321_10004156_pt1 | contig 11144 bp, 11 predicted proteins | sample M180m21515metaG_FD_203464 | JGI IMG/M metagenome (GOLD analysis project Ga0315321, IMG submission 203464) | Ammonia-oxidizing marine archaeal communities from Monterey Bay, California, United States - M1 80m 21515 | ecosystem: Environmental > Aquatic > Marine > Intertidal zone | place: USA... | reverse complement strand
AATTATATAATATTGATTTAATACACCATATTGCAAAAAATAGAAACAACTTTCTTTAATTTTATAGATTCTAATTTTTACCATGATTATTAGAGTTTAATTTTCTGGTTCAGATGATCTTGTATACGGGTCCTTCTCCCCTGGAGCCATCGCTGCGAATTGCCCGACTTCTGGATTTCACTTGGCTACTGGATTTCATACGACAGGCCGCCGACAGCCCCCCTGTCATTTGCCGAAAATTGATCAACCATATGTGCCGGCTGCTATCGCGGTTGTCTCAACCAGGAAAACGCGTCTCCACCCCAAATTCCATATCCGCAAGCGCGCACGCAGCGTCTAAATCGCGTTCGCCATAGCCGGTTTCAACCAAAACCCCCGACTTCACGCCGGCGGCCTTGCCCGCGGCCAGGTCCGTCGCGGCATCTCCGAATATTCTGCTTTCGGCGAGGTTTAATCTGAGATCGTCGCCGGCTCGGAGCAACATGCCTGGTGCCGGTTTTCGAAAGGCGGACATTTCTGGGCCTCCGGCCCCCGGCGGAAGGTCAGGACAGGCGTAAACCGCATCCACGAACGCATTTTCGCCATCCAGTAGGTCGTAGACGCGATTCTGCACCGCCTCGAACGCGTCCCAGTCGTAATAGTTCCGACCGATACCCGACTGGTTCGTCACGACAACCACCGCGACACCCGCACGATTCGCTTCCTTGACGGTCTCGACGACTCCATCGATCAGGCGAACCTCCGCCGGGTCACACAGGTAATCGACCAGGTCAATCAGTGTCCCATCCCGATCGAGAAACAGGGCTGGCACACATTCACGGCGTCCCGGGACGCAAATGTCGCGCCACAACCCCGGTTCGATCAACGGCATAGGCAGATACCTCCAACGGCCGGCATTATCATCGGTGCAACATGATTATCTTTGCCTGGGTCAGCGTTCCGGAAAACAGGTCGCTACCGCCTTCCGCGAGCGCGCGACGCAGATGTTTAAGATAATCTTCGTCGGCCGCAGCATCTATGGATAAGGTCCCCGTTTCGTTCAGAAACGCCCTTCCCGTTCGGTCGCCAGAGGCATTTGCGTAACGCGCAAAAAACAGATTTGTCTTACTCGCCACGCGTCCGTCCACGAGACGCCGCCAGAGATTGATATAACCCGTCAGGGCGGCGGTATAATCATGGTCCTGCGCCTTCGACAACGCCAGCGTCGCGATGCGGTTCGTCGACCCGCCGCCGATTGTCGCTGGATCTGATTTTTCCGCGAAAATGACAACCGCGCCCAGCATGTTTCGCAGTGAGACAACATCACGGGACGGGGTCGCCTTCCGCATTCCGGCGAGCATTTTTTTCACCGCAAGCGCGTGCGGTTTGCCGAACCGTTTTGCCCAGGCTGGAATATTCCCGGAAACGCAGCGCCGCGCCTTCTTGCAGGCAGGGCTCGCATGTTGTCGGCCGGCGGTATCGGCAAATGAGGCGAACACCCTCTGATCATCCGGGTTATCCCTGGCGGCACGGGCGAAGGACAATGCCGCTGTCCAATGATCGTGCGCCAGCCAGCGGCGAACACCGTGCCGGTAATAGGCGTTCTCCAGATGATCTGCCGCGATCTGCCCGCCATACATACCGTTAAGATAAGCAAACGCATCTCGTAAAGCCGGGTTGCCGGCCCCCTTGCCCGTCTCGGACTTAAGGTGTGCCAGAACAGAACGCCACCCGCCGGCGTTTTCGAACAGGGCATGACGGATAATCTTCAAACGCGCGTCTGGACGCCTTGCCGCAGGAGCGTTTGCCACCGCCCTGCTCTTGCGCGGGCCATTGCTGCGCTGCCGACGTGCATTTTTTTCAACCGTTTGGAAGCGCTGGCGCAACGCAGTGATGTCAGTGCGCAAACGCGATGATTCCCGCCGTAATTCCTGCAGCCGGGACGAACAGTGACGGCGCGAGGAGTAATTGAGCGGCATCCGGTGGGCGCATTCACGATCATAGGCGGTGCGACTAAACCCCAGCGTCTCCCGGCGTTCGGTCAGGCGGTTGAGATCGGTTTTGAGAACATCGCGCTCGGCCGGAAAAGTGATCGATGGCGGAATAATCGGGGGGTTCGGAACCTGGCGAAAATTTACGGCATCCGCAGGCAATGACAGAAATGAGAGGCCGATCGCAACGACTGCAGCCGACGCAAAAAAGTGTCTTCCCGCGTCGGGCGCAAAGCAGCGGAGGGTTTTAACAAGCATTTTCATCGGTAATCCGACGACTTTATGTCGCTTCCAGGTGACGGCCAAGCAATCTTATATCAATTGTCGCAGCAATCGGATCGTCGTGTATCCTCTGGTTTCACATCCAGGGAGAACATCATGAGACTGGAAGGGTCCTGCCATTGCGGCGGGGTGCGGTTTTCCGTCGAATCCGACACCCCCTACCCCTATAACCGCTGTTACTGTTCGATATGCCGCAAGACCGCCGGCGGCGGCGGATACGCGATCAACATCATGGGACGCGCCGAAACCCTGACGGTCACCGGTGACGAGAACCTTTCCGAATACCGGTCGGCACGGAACGACCGGGGCTCCAACGAGGAAGACGGGCTCAGCCCGGCAAAGCGTTATTTCTGCTCGAAATGCGGATCTGCGCTCTGGGTGCATGGTACGGACTGGCCGGACTTTATCTATCCTTTCGCCTCGGCTATCAATACCCCCCTGCCCAAGCCTCCCGAGACCACGCATCTGATGCTGGCGGACAAGGCACCCTGGGTGACAATCAACCTCGCCGACCACGATGTCCGGTTCGAACAATACCCGGATACGGGCATTGAATCTTGGCACAAACAACGCGGACTGTTCGGAGACATCTGATGCCTGTCATTTTACCGCAATCGTTCTGTCACACGAATATCCGATCGGGAATGGCATAAGGAGGAAACTCAAACTCTGTACGCGAGGATACGCAATGCCTTCCCCAGACATCACTGCTAGAGAACAAGTCACCGAGATCCTGGAAGACCTCGATTTAATCCGCGACGACGACGACGTCTCCTCAAACGAAAGCGGCAACACGCCTTTTGCCGAGATCGCGGAGCAACGGCTATCGCGCCGCGGCATGCTGGCGGGGGTGGCGGTTCTTGGCCTGGTGTCTTCGCCAGGGGTGAGCCGGCGGGCGCTTGCGGCAGGAGCGTCTTTGACGTTCAGGGAAATTCCGCAGATCTATGACAAAACGCACCACGTCGCGCCGGGGTACACCGCCGACGTTATGCTCCGCTGGGGCGATCTGGTCGTAGCCGGTGCGCCGCCGTTCGATCCGATGAACCATACCGCGGCCGCCCAGGTGAAGCAGTTCGGCTATAACTGCGACTATATCGGTTTTCTACCTCTGCCCGCAGGGTCAACCAACGGTGATCGTGGTCTGCTTTGCGTCAATCACGAATACACGAACCGTCATCTGATGTTTCCGGGGGTCGGCCGGAATCAAAGACTCAGCAAATTCCAAACAGAGATCGAGATGGCGGCGCACGGCCACAGCGTGGTCGAGATCGTCAAACAGGACGGTAAGTGGTCGGTTGCGCAGAACAGCTCATTCAACCGCCGTATCCATGTCGGTACGCCGATGCGCCTATCCGGCCCGGCTGCGGGGCACAGGCGTCTGCAAACCAACGCGGACCCGACCGGCACCACCGTCATCGGCACGATCAATAACTGCGCCGGTGGAAAATCGTCGGGTTCGGGCACGGTCCGCAAACGGACCATGATACTGACAACCGCTCCAAGCACCGCCGCGAAGACGATCGTCATTAGCTCATCCAGCGGAAAGAACGTCAGACTTCTGAGTTTCGGAACCTCAAACCACCAAAGCAGCCCAAATCCAAGGACTGCCCATCACAGAACTGCCGCGATCAGCCCGGTAACGACGATGGTCGTCGCCGACCCGCCGGTCAGGCGCATAAAGCGCGCCGTTCTGGCGGAGCGAAATGCGCCGGTCCGCATCTTGATCGCGTAGCGAAGCTCTCGCGCAAGGATGAGATTGGGTGGATCGGCCTCAAGCGCACCGACGATCAGCTCAAGGTCGGCATGCGCGCTCTGGTCGCCCCCCAGTTCCAGCCGGGTCAAAATCTTGGAGACTTTTGCCAATTCGGTTTGAGCATCGGTATCCGCACTTTTGGCCGCAAGCACTGCAATGGCAGATCGAATTGCCGAGAACCCCGGACGCGTTATCCGCGGGAGGCATCAGGGGCGCTCCGCCAACCCGCCGAGCCGTGCCGGCGCGGCTCGGGTGCCGGAGCCACGCTGTGGCATTTTCGGCATAGCGAAACCTTGCTGATGACACGCCCGGGTGATGACTGTGAACTTCCACATCACGCCCCCGGTCACTGCGGCGACGCCGGCAATCGCGAGCAGCGATTCACTGAATGCCGTCGCAATGGCAAACAGCACCAGCGGCGTAAGATGACCGATCAGGCGAAGCGCAGGTGTCAGCCGTTGGAGCTCTGCCCGTGCAAGTGGCGGCACGCCGTTCCGTTTGGAAAAAGCGTAATAGCGCTGCCAGATAATCGCGTTCAAAAACGCAAGAATGGCACCCCATGTGGAGATAAAGGCCATGGATGCTTCGAACCGCCAGGACGCCAGTCCGCTTGCAATACCCAGCAGCCCCATTCCTTCGAGTAGCCCGGTCATCACCAGCATTGTCGGGATAAGGTCCGTGCGCCATGCCGGAATCCCCTTCGCCGCATGGAGAATGCGTGCCTGACAATAGAGGAACGCCAACGCAGCCAGGGCGACCAGCAGATGAAGCAGCGTGCCCGGCCAGATCAGATCGGCCAGCAGCGCCGGATAGAATACACCGACCGCGTAGGTCTCGCGGGTCATCCAGGACGATTGCGGACGCAGCAATGCGCGCCAGAACCGCGCTTTCCGACCGATTTCCATGAACACAAAGAGGAGCCCGATGCCCATTCCCGCCCCGGCGGCAACGTTTAGATAGAGCAACGCCTCCAACGACAGGCCCGAAAAGAAATGCGCCAATGTCGCCATAACGACCAGGCCGGACGACATCCCGCCCAGCGTAAAATTCATCGCCGCCCGGTAATCCCAGAACGTCTGACGCTTACCGACCATCGGATTGGCCGGATTGCTTAACATTTCGTCTTCGGTATCTTCGGGCTCCGGGTCGCGACCCGGCGTCGAATCCGGTATCTCGTAGAGATATTTGATCTGCGGATCGGTGCCGAGCTCTTCGTGCATCTGGAAAAAACTGTTTTCGGTCGACAGTTGCGACACATTGCTGGCCGGATCGTTAAAATCACCAAAGTGGATCGCGCTGGCGATACACGATGACGAACATGCAGGGGTATAGTCGAGATCGACCCCCGGGATTTTGCCTTCTTCCCTTGCCTCATCGATCCGCTCGACGCAGAACGTGCACTTGCTGGCGACACCGACGCGTTCGTCATGGAATACATACGCTTCCTGCGCGGTCTCTTCGCCGTAATACCATTCCTTGTCGTGGCCGATCGTGCGCGCTTGATACGGGCAGGACACCGCGCAATAGCCGCAGCCGATGCAGGTGTCGTAATCCATCGTCACCAGGCCATCAGCCCGCTGTTTCGTAGCGCCGGTCGGACACACAGGTACGCAGGGCGGCTCGGCGCAGTGCTGGCAGCCGACGACCATAAACAGCCGTTCGACATCAGGGAACGTACCGCGTTCGACATCAAGCACCTGGCGCCACTGGACGCCGGGCGGCGTATCATTCGCGTGCTTGCAGGCAATCGTACAGGTCTGACAGCCGACACAGCGGTTCAGATCGACAACCATCCCATAGCGCGGTGTATCACCGCCATCGGGCGCGTTCATTCGGCCCGCCTTTCACCGTCGGTCTTGGTGATTTTGACACGCGCCAGATCGGCGCTGGACCCTGTCGAATCCGTGAGTGACAGGGCAAGGGAAGTGACTGAATTCAGGCTTGGCAGGTTCAGGTCCTTTGCATAGGGCGTTGCCCAGTGATCGAACTGACCGATCATCAGGATTGTGTCGGGGCGGATTCCTTCGCGCAACACGGCGTGACCACGCGTGATACCGCTGACGGATTCGATTTCCACCGGATCGCCGTCGGTCAAGCCCATCTCCTTCGCCCGGGTGCGGTTGATGATCACACCCTTGTGGCCGGAAATATTGTTCGCGACCTCGTTGATCAGCGGAATGCCGACATTCGCGCCCCAGGAATACTGCATCGAGCGTGCTGTGAGCGCGAAGAACGGGTAATCGTCCGGATCGCCACCAGCTTCCCTGATGTGGTCGGTCCAGATATCGGGATAGCGCTCGTAGCTTGGCAACGGCTCATACTCGTCGAGCTGCTTTTCCCACCAGTCGACGCCGATTTCATGAAGCCGGTTCGCAAGCTGCGCACCGTGCCGCTTGATACGTTCCTGATAGGGCATTTCGAAACGGAGTTTCTGTTCTTTCATGCGCGGGTAAAGATACCACTGCAACTGCGGAAACGGTTTTAACATGAAGCCGTTCTCGGCAAACCAATCGAGGCCGTGAACCTCTTCGCCGTCGCTCATCGAATGGCTGGCGGCCTTGCACACGGCGTCCCATATTTCCTCGCGCTGGTGCGGCACCGACGTATCGATGCCAAAATCATAGGCACCGTCGCGATCCTGCAACTGCGCACCGGCAGCACCCCGGTTGATAGCCGAATTGTATTCTTCGAGGATGCCGACACGGTCGGCCAACGCAGTAGAAATGTCTGTCATATCCATCGCATTGACCTGCGGCATGACCGCCGGCTGACGGATCGCCCAGCCCTGATGTTTCCAGAACTGTTCGGTAAACTTGGTGGACCCGATCTGGATCAGCTGTAGGCTTTCGAGATCGGTACAATCCGGCAGAATGATGTCCGCCATGTGGTTGGTCTCGTCGCGTGTGTAGGCAAATGACACGGTGAACGGGAATTCGGCGATGCGTTCGGCAACCTCGGGCGCATTCCACGACGAAATCGCCGGGTTTGTCCGGTAATTGATCCACATCTCGGGCTTGGTCTGCTTCGGCCAGTTCGCCGGCTGTTTTTTCTGAAACAGCCACGGCAGATGGGCCGGGCCCAGCGCGGGCGACCACGCGGAATCCGCAGCCATCGGCACCAGCGTCTTGTAGCCGTTCCGGATATGCGGATCGGCAAGCCAGTCGTCTTTCGACGTTGCATTGAAAGGATAATCCATTATCCCGTCATTGGTCGGCTGGACCGTCTTTAACCGGTTGTCGGCCGGACGGTTAAGCTTGACTGCCGTGCCCAGCGTGCCGCCGGGGACTTCCAGCGCGCCCACAAGCGAGGCGAGCAATGTGCGCGCCCAGCAGGTCTGATACCCGCCCCAGCCATTGTTAACGCCCTTGCCGAGCATGATCGCGACCGGCCGGAACGGCATTTCGACGCCTTCTATCTCTATCGTCTCGCCAATACAGGCGTGGGCCACGTATTCGTCGGCGATCTGGCGAATTTTATCTGCCGGCACATCGCATTCGGCTTCCGCCCATTCGGGATCGAACTGGGCCATATGGTCGACCAGAAACTGGAAGGCCGGTCGGGCCTCGACACTGTCATGCTCCCACACCTGACCATCCGGTCCGTCCTCGATACCGGACACAACATAGGTGCCTTCAAGCGCAGCATCACCGATGTCTTCATCCCACGCCTTGATGGTGCCGTCGGACAGATCGCCGATCAGCGGCCGGCGCGTTTGAGGATCGCGCATATAGTAGCCGTTGGGGCCGATCAGATAGGGCGACGTGGTGTCTTCTTTCAGTGCGCGAACGTCGCAGGTTTCGTTCCAGTCCCGCTCGACCAGCATGCGGTTGATCAACGCGAACAGGAAAGCCGCGTCGGTCTTCGGTTTAATGGGAAGCCATTCGGCCGACAATGCGCCGGTGATCGACAGATGGGGTTCGACCTGCACCCGTTTGAGCCCGCGTACCCGCGCATCGGCCTGACGCCACACGCCGGCGACCCCGCCGGACGCTTCAACGTTGTTGCCGCAATTGATGACGTAGTTGCAATACGGTGTGTCGGGCGAAACGATAAACGCCCGATGCCACAATTCTCCGTAGAGATGCTCGGAGTGATAGCACTTCACCCCCTGCCCGCCGCCAAAGCCCATATCCAGCGGGCCCCAGGCCGCCAGAAAGGCGGGAAACGTGCCCATATACTGGGTTGGCGTGCCACCACCGCCGAACGATACGGCAAGCCGCGGGAAACCGCTTTCGTCCTTTGCGCCACGTTCGCGCATGCCGCGCATGTGCTCTGCGATGGTATCAAGCGCCTCTTCCCAGGTTATGGGTTCAAAGCCGGGGTCTTCATGACGCCCTTTTTTCGGATTGGTGCGCTTCATCGGCGACTGAACGCGGTTCGGATTGTAGGTCTTCTGAATCAGGCCATAAGCCTTGACGCAGACCCGCCCGCCGCCCGGATGCTTGTCGGTGATATTGTAGTTGGAATGAATCCGCGTCGCGACGCCGTCTTCGACCTCAACCTGCATCAGATCCGGGCCTGCCACGCACTGGTAGCAATATACCGGAACCTTTTGTCTATCCTTGATCTTGGGCGCCATGCATCTGCCTGAATTTTATTCGTTCAGATGGAGCCTATCCGGGCGTTGCCCCCCATTCAAGTACGGTGGCGGGACCATCCAAAATTGACGCAGCACTGCGGGCGAGGCGTCGTCAGGCACCAGTATCGGATCAGCCGGTATTGCCCATCATGTCAATATTTTCGGCGCAGCGTTCGCGCACATCGGACGGCGGGCCGATATCCTTGCGGCGGCGGTCGGGTCCGAAATAGTCATTTGTCCGTAGAAACGGCAGCGGATGGTTGATCATCCAGACCAAGCGTTCGTAAATGGTTTTTGCCAAAATCGGTTTCGCCATGAACATGTTGACGCCAGCATCCCGAGCATCGCAGACACGATCGCGGTCGCCATGGCCGGTTAACATAATGATCGGCACATAAGGATTTGGGCTTGCCGGGTCGTTCCGAAGGAAGTGGACAAACTCTAACCCGTCGGTCGGTTCCATGTGCCAATCGGTAATAACCAGATCGACCTCATTGTCGCGCATTACCTTAAGACCCTGGTCCACATCCTCGGCCTGCCAAAAATCGCCCAACCCCAGCCCGCGACACAGGTTCTCAACGACCATGCGCATAAACTTGTTGTCATCGACAACAAGACCGCTGAGTGCCCGGAGTTCCGGACCACTGAACATTGATTTCCCATTCACACTGCGATCAGGCGGCCGAGCTGTGTCCTGCCGAAAACGGATCCAGCGGCGGTTCCTGACCGCCGGCGGCATTCTGACCATCGGTTGAAATAGCGCCGAGCCAGTTGCCCACCACATCGCGCAATGACACAACACCGATCAGTTTGTCTTTTTGGACGACCGGCAAATGGCGAATGCCGTTTCCGACCATGATGTTCAGGACTTCCTGAACCGTTGTTTCGGTTGTGCAGAACACGACATCGCAGGTCATAATCTCGGAGACTTTCGTTTCCCCCAATACCCGGCAATACCAGGGCAATGCCACGGCGATATCGCGTTCGGAGAGAATACCCGCGATATGGCCGGCATCATTGGTAACAACGACGGCGCCGATATGGGTTTCGGATAACATTTCAGCGGCATCTTCAACTGTCGCCTCGGGCACAATCGTGAGAACGAAATCTCCCTTGAGATCGAGAATGCTTTGAACGTCCATTTCACCACCACCGTAGAGAGATTATTCCCGCCGTAGGTTGCTTTTAGGCCGATTTGATTAAATTTCCCTTGATTGTGGTCCGCTGTATCGTGTGATGACGTATTGATCATGTGGGCTCGCCCGATACCGAAGGTCAGCGTATAATCAGGGTACAAGGAGTTAAAACGATGGATGCTATTGTCGAATCCGGGAAGAAAACCGGCCAACCGACACAGGAAGAGGCAGAAGAAGCGGTACGGACCCTGATCCGCTGGGCGGGAGACGATCCGACACGCGAAGGATTGCTTGAAACCCCGGCACGGGTTGCGCGATCCTATGGGGAATTCTTCTCGGGCTACGATCTCGACCCTGAAACGGTTCTGCTCAAAACGTTCGAGGAAACCGGCGGATATGACGAAATGGTGTTGATCCGGGATATCGCCGTCAATTCTCATTGCGAACACCACATGGTGCCGATCAGCGGCAAGGCGCATGTTGCGTATATTCCGAACAATCGTGTCGTCGGCATCAGCAAGCTTGCGCGTGTCGTCGAAATCTTCGCGAAACGTCTGCAGATTCAGGAAAAAATGACGGTCGATATTGCAAGCACCATCGATCGCGTGCTCCAGCCACAGGGGGTCGCCGTGGTGATCGAGGCGGCGCACCAATGTATGACGACCCGCGGTGTCCATAAGGCCGGTGCCGATACCGTCACCAGCCACATGCTGGGCGCTTTCCGCGACGATCAGTCCACACGCCGAGAATTCCTGGCGATGATCCGGAACGACTGACCGTGACGGACCACCCTTCCGGCTTCTTTTCGACAAGCGCGTTGCCAAGCAAAGAACTCGAAGAGGGCGATATTTTTGCGCCCCGCTTCGATGCCGACGGGCTGATCCCTGCCATCACCGTACATGACGACAGCAGCGAGATACTGATGTTCGCCTGGATGAATGCTGATGCGCTCAGCAATACGATCGACAGCGGCGAGGCCTGGTACTGGAGCCGCAGCCGCAATGAGCTTTGGCACAAAGGCGCGACAAGCGGCCAAATCCAGAAAGTGGTCGAGATGCGCACCGATTGCGATCAGGACGTTATTCTGATGCGCGTGCTGCCTCAGCGTGAAGGCGCATGCCACGTCGGATACAATTCGTGCTTCTATAGATCAGTTCAGAAAACTGACAGCGGCGAAACACGCCTGCGCTTTGAGGAAACAGAAAAGGTGTCAAAATGACGGATAAGCTTTTACCCACAACGCTTGTCGGCAGCTACGTCCAGCCCGAATGGCTGGTCGATCGGAGCAATCTCAAGGGCCGCCTGCCGCCGCGCGTTCGGGCACGCGAAATGTGGCGTATCGATACCGAATTTCTCGAAGACGCACAGAATGACGCGACCCTCCTCGCCATCCGCGACATGGAACGTGCCGGAATCGACATTCT
>Ga0315321_10004154_pt1 | contig 11149 bp, 7 predicted proteins | sample M180m21515metaG_FD_203464 | JGI IMG/M metagenome (GOLD analysis project Ga0315321, IMG submission 203464) | Ammonia-oxidizing marine archaeal communities from Monterey Bay, California, United States - M1 80m 21515 | ecosystem: Environmental > Aquatic > Marine > Intertidal zone | place: USA... | reverse complement strand
CTCTTACCCCCGATGTCAACAGCAAGAAGCTGGATTTAGACGGTCTTCAACTTTACACACAGAGCACAGTCAATTGTCGTCAAGCTGTTTACCGGAAGGCATTAAAAGGCGTTTCTCGACCGAGGTGCGCGAACTCTCCAAATCGGTTATAGTGTACTCAGTGGTCGCCTGCATAACGGTGTCCGCTGTGACGGTTGGTTTTGGTTTGGCAATGTGGAGGTTAAAGAGAAATGGCGAAGACTACGACAGGTCTTAATTCTTGGCTTGGTGAGACAGGCACAAACTACTTCCACGAGCTAACAAGGCAGGCGTTTAGGCTGGCTGAGGAAATGGCGGAGGAAGCCATACCTAACAACGGCATACCGAGGACAGTGGCAGTAATTAGAAAGACTGAGACTGTCGCCGCAAACTCTGCACTTGGCGTGAAGGCGACATGGGGGGCGGTTGCTGGTCTTGACGCAATAGAGTCGCTGATACTTTATCCAAGACAGTGGAACGAGTCCTCTCCACAAGAGCTGAAGATTCTAAAGGGTGAGCGGACCATAATTGTAGTCGATGTGCCTTCTGCGGGAGGGGTGTCTGCGGACAAGATCGCCCTTACTGACAGGATTAAGTATAACGACCCAACCTATGGGGAGTCTTACTGGGAGATTGTTGACGTAGAGCCACATCAGGGCTCTGGCTTGATAAGGTGCAGAGTCAAGTTCGATAGGCAGGACTCGTGAAGGTCCATCTTAAATCAACAAAGCCCTTTAGCATCACAAAGGCGGTTTCGTCTGGATACGCCATGAAGCCCAGCAGGACTAAGGTTAAGGATTTCTTGTTTAAAGGCAGTGGATACCAGGCTGGAGCACTGTTGGGGGTGAGGCTTAATTCAATAAGGCACACCATTAACGCCATCGGTGAGATAGATGCAGCAATGAGGAATCAGGCTGTGACCTTTATGGAAATGTGTGCGATTAAGGCTAAAGAAGACTTCGTTACCAATACTCAAGACATAAAGAGCAGCCAAGGCTTCCACAATTGGAGGTATCTCTTTGTAGTAGGAAAGCCTCCATCATTCACTAAGAACAGACTCTCAGACTCAGTCTTTGCATACTTTGGCATTAGGACTGAGGATAAGTATTATGAGCCCAGAGGAAAGGGCGGCGGAAGCATCATAGAGTTCCTGAACTATGGAACGAGGTCTGGATATCAGATCCACCTTAAGTCTGCGTCTGCATTCAAGTTCAATTGGCCTGGCGGCAGCAGGACTGGAAACCCTGGCGCATCCTTAGATCTGCCGATACGTGGTTCAAAGACGTTCTTTGGGCTTCCACCCACAAGGGACTATTTAATACACCCAGGCATCAAGCCGTTCGGCTTTATAGAAAAAACCTTTCAAGATTCACTTTTGAACCTTAAAGTAAAGGTCAAACAACTGCGTTCGATTAGATTTTTTGTGGGAGTGTAATGGATTCATCTAGGACAGCTAGAAACATTCGTATAACCATCCAGGACAAGGTTGGGAACACGATCACTGTAGATGGTGTCACCTATAACATCTATCACAGCTATACGTTTGCAGACCCGGATGACATGAGAGACCCAGACTCCAGGACACAGGAGCCTGCATGGGTTGAGTCCACCTTTTTGGTGCAAAGAGCAGGTCGAAGGGGATCTTCAATTCTTCAACTCGACGTGTTTTCTAAGGTTGGCGGGGAGTCTGAAGACGACAACGACCCATTTGGAATGAGGGCTGAGTCGATTGCGGACGGCTTAGAGGATCTTTTTTCTGGGCTTGGCGGCGGCGGCTCTCCAAAGGGGCGTTTTCATGTGAAAAACTACTCAAACCCCTTTAATCCCATAGATACAGGTGTTTGTATTGTGTGTCAGAACTCGCAGGGCGATCTGGGCATGATTGAGGATAGACGGATTTCGAGTAGCGAAGAAGGTCTTCGCAGGATTACAATGACGTTGAGATTCCAGTTGTTACAGGATACTGCTGGTCCAGCAGCGTTTTACATAGATTAGGAGGGCTTTATGCCTATTACAGGAAAACAGTCGGTTGGCTCAGTGTCCAACCTTTTTCAGGGCTATTGGAGCCAGGTTTCTTTTCAACATGGCGGTCTGATCAAGGCTGGCACATCCAATAAATACTTGGGCGTTGTTCAAGAAGGGTCTCTTGAGATCTCTCGAGAAGACGCAGAGTATATGGGCACTACATTCCCCAGAGTTATGGAGCTAATCTCTCCTGCGCAGGTCGGAATGTCTTTCAGTGGACAGTTAGATGAACTGCACCACCGAAATCTTCAGATTGCTGCAGGATTAAAGCCCACCACAGTAGGCAATCATGTTCGAACAGACGATGCGGACAACGATGGCGTTGCTGACACGGCGGACCAGGCTGTGAGTCAAGCAAATGGCGACTACATCTTCCCTGGCGCATCCTGCAGAAGCGATGACGCTTTCGGGACGCTTACATGCAAAAGAGAGCGATGTGACGGATTCGTCATGGAGGCTGTTATGTGGAAGGCTCTTTCAACTGGAGCCTTAACGCTTGGTGGAGACGCGAACGTCATTGGTACTCCTTTAGAGTTCACCGCATTTGACGATTCTAATGGAGATTTCCACAACACAGGCGCTATGGACCTTACTCCTGCAGCTCTTGCAGATAAGGTTTGGGGCGGCGGAGCACCACTAGGATTCTTGTACGCGCCAATTGCAGCAGCAGGCAGCCGAACTGTATAATTGTCTTGCGGTCTCTATTGCTTGGAGAACTCGCTCTTCATCGTAGAGACCGCTTGCCTATATGCACTCTGATTTGCTACGTCTAGGTTGACGAGGTTGTACCTCCTGCCAGACACCTTCCTTTTCCAGGAATAGATCTTGCTGGACCTTCTCTCCCTTTGCAACTGGTCTTGATTCACATCTTGTGAGTCATTGCCTTGTTGCGGAGAGGGCTGGACTGACTCAGAGCTTGTTCCGTCTCCAAGAAAAGATTTAGCTATCTGGTTGACTGGATAGATAAACGAGCTCACCCATCCAGAGATATCGGACTCAAAGTCTCTTCTGGTTCTCTTTCTCATGTATGCAGATGGAGAGATCCCACACTTGTGAGCGACAATGCTAAGCAGAACGTCCACTTCTGGAAGATCCACAGAGCCACCAGATTGTTCGTTGCCTGCTACTCCCCCGCTGCTAGGGGGATCAGTTTTCCCAGCGCCTGAGAGTATCCGTTAAGCTCAAAGGATTTGCTGAGCACGTTGGAGGCCTGAATAAGTGTAATGTTCTCCTTAACAAAAACTCTTACAGCCGAACATCCAACGTAGCATCCATCATCGTCTCGCTCTTCGGGTGACTCATCTGGTATATTGTTCGAAGATAATAGCTGTTCTCTATTAGTGCGGGTGTCCAAAAGAATGACTGCTGATTTTGTCATAGCCGGAGAGAGCTGCTTACCAAGCACGACTCTAGCCGCAGACCAGAGCTCGGGACCCTTCTCGGCGATCTTTGGGATTACGTCAAGCGCCGACGATGTTTCTCCCTCCGCATTGATGGCTAGAAGCTCACCCAGAGGCTTAAATACAGAACCAAGGTCAAGTTCTGATAGCGCCGAGAGCATATCGGTCTCTTGGTGCATTTTAGACGTTGATAGGGTAAGACTATTATCACCTACTGGCACTTCTTCAGACTTCGGTCGAAGCTTTGCAAAGGGGTCAGTGATTTTTGATACTTTTTTGGTCGCCATGTTGTGCTCCTCATGTGTTGTGTGCGTTAGTATTAGCATATACTCGTGAGGTAATGAATACGTTTTGTGAGGTTTTAGATGGCTGCAGGAGTGAATAATTTAACGCTCGTCCTGAATGTTGCGGACAAAGGTTTGCGACAGGGTTTAAAGAAGGCCCAGTCGGACCTCGAGCTTTTCGCCAAGAGGGTTCAGAAGACATTTGGTGCTCGAAACACTAAGAGTATCAAGTCTTACTCTGCCTCCGTCAACTCTTTGTCTGCGTCTATTAAGAGGCTTCGGAAAGAGATATCAAAAACAAATGCTGGCGTTTTGGCGAAGGAGCTTGCTGGTGTTGGAAAAGGAGCCAAGTCTGCCCAGAAAGGTCTTGGCGGAGTAGCTGGCACTGCGGGTGCCGCATCTCGAGCGACCAATAAGCTTTCAGGGTCAGCTCAGCGTGCATCACTTTCCTTGAACACCATGAGAAAGAGCACAGCGAGAACCGCTGAATCAATCAGAAGCACCATGTTGAATACAACGTATCTTGTGACTGCTCTAGTCGGTGGTGCTGCAACAATTAGGGCGGTTAAGTTCGGCGCCGAATTTGAGAAACGTCTCGGTGAAATTGACACCCTGCTAGACTCTAACACTGTAAACATTAAAAGGTATCAGGAGCAGCTAATCGAGCTATCCAAGGCGTCCCCAAAGACCCTGATGGACCTTTCTGGCGCACTGTACCAGATTATATCTGCGGGTATACCAGCAGTTGAGGGCGCGGGCGGCGCATTCGACATTCTAAACAAGTCGCAGAAGCTTGCCGTCGGCTCAATATCTGAAACTAAGGCTGCTGCAGATCTTTTGATTACGACGATGTCCGCGTTTGAAGGTCAAAACATTGGCGCGGCGGACGCTGCGGACAAGTTGACGGCCATATACCAGAAGGGTCGAACAACGATACCTCAGTTGGCGAGAGCCTTTGGTAGGGCTGCACCAATTGCGTCTCAGTTTGGCGTAAGCTTGGATGAGCTTGGTGGGCTCATGATTAGCCTTACACGGGCAGGGCTGAATACGAACGAGTCCGTTACGGGCGTCAGAGCACTAATGAGCTCATTGGCAAAGCCGACCAAGAAGACCAGCAAACTTTTAGCTGAGCTTAATATTGAGTTCGGTGAGGCCGCAATACAACAGAAGGGCTTTAGTGGTGTACTGGACGATTTGATTCAGAAGACTGGTGGTTCTGTTGACGTACTAGCCAAGCTTTTCCCGAACATTCGCGCCTTGTTGCCTGCGGTAATCACTGCTGGACAAGGGTTCGGCGGATTCTCGACCAACGTTGACTCTGTAACCAAGTCTATTGGTGCTGCAGATCAAGCTGTACTAAAACAGCAGGGCAGATTCTTTTATGCTGCAGAGTTGCTTAAGTCGAACTTCCAGGGTGTGATTCAGGAGATTGCCCAGAAGTCTCTCCCGGCTCTAACTGTCCAGCTTTCAAGATTGTCGAGGTTTATATCTGAGAACAGAGAGGCGATCGTATCGTTTGGCACAAGTGCTCTTAAGGCGTTTAGTACGGTTGGCAGCGTTGGCTTTCAGGCTTTTGTTTCATTAACAAAGTCCCTTGTAGGACTACTTGAGATATTTACATCCCTGCCCGGCGCAATACTTTTAGCGACCGCAGCGATGTTAAAGTTTGGCTCTGCCGCAACCGCGTCTCTTACCAGTGGCGCCGGAATGGTTGCGCACATGTTCAACCCTGCCAAATGGACTGCTGCTGGCGCAAAGGCAGGTGCAGCCGCATCCAGTGCAGCCGGAGCCTCGGCAGCGGCAGGTGCCGCAACAGTCGGTGCGAGCATGGGGTCTCGCCTCATGACCGGACTTAGAGGCGTCCTTAGATTTGGAGGCGTCTTTGCCATAGGCGGTATGCTGGCCCAGGCTATCTGGGCTGGATACAAGGAGGCGTCTGAGGAGGAAGAGAGAAAGGCTCGAGAGAGGCAGCTTAGGTTCATTGAGCAGAGCATTGCCACCAGTGCTGCTGCCCTCAAGAAGGAGTTTCGAGAGGTTCAGGGTGTTGGCGTAAATGAACAGGCGTCCGTGACCCGCAAGCTGGAAAGGGGCACGCTCGTCAAGGGGGAGGAGGAGAACCTTGGCTCAGCTCGGACGCTTAAGGCTGATTTCGAGAAGAGGCTCCAAGAGCAGACCCGTATCGAGAAGAAGGCCGCCATACAGTCAATGATGGCGAAACTTAACGTTGAAGAGCTAAGCGTTGCCCAGAGGTTGAAGCTTGAAGAGGAATTTACCAAGAAAAGCAGCGAAATTAGGGGGCGTGTTCTCAAGGAGACGGTTGAGCACTACCAGGGTATCGTTAAGGCGTCCAGGGAGGCACTTGCGACGCAAGGCGATGACCTATTGGCTGAACAGAAGAAGCAGATAGGTAATTTAGAGTCCGAGCTGGAAAATGTGAACAAGTCCATCTCTCGAGGCTCAATGAGTGTTCTGGGCGGGATTTTCTCCAACGAGATTCGTGGCGCTGCTCTTACTGACCTTGATTTACTTGAGAAGAGGATATCTCAAATCAAGTCCGCTTTTGCGCCGGGAGCAGATACATCGTTTTTTGATAAAAAGGCAGACGAGATTAGAGCCCTCGCCAGTGAATTTGATGCTGCCAACAAGAAGGCAATTTTAGGTGACCCGGCTGCGGTCAAAACCGTCACAGAGAAGAGTGAGCAGTTGCTTGAGACCTCCAAAAGTATGGGTGAGTCCTTTCCTGCCTTAAGTGAGAAGTTTATCAATTTTGCCGTTGCTGCATCAAATGGGCTAGAAAAGACGGACGGGGCTGTGCAGCAGTCTATTAAGGACCTGGGAGGACTTGGGGAGCTTGCGAGGTCAATATTGCCTGAGATTAAAGATCTGGGCATTAATCCAATAGACCAAGGGGCCCTCACGCGGGCTGCGGATCTTAATAATCAGTTGACGCTTGTCAGGGCGACGAAAGATGCTTTAGACGGCAAGAATTTTGAAGGATTCTTTTCAACCAGCTACTGGTCAAGGCTGACAGAGGGCGCTGCAGGACTGGCGGCACAAGTCAGGAAGATTGCATTTCCAGACGTGATTCAGAACCAAATAGATAAACTTTTGGCCGCAGAGTCCGCAAGAGCCAAGGTTAAGAAGCTTGGGTCAGGCAAGGGCCCCAAAAAGAGGACTCGGGCACCAACAAAAGCTAACTTCGAGTCTATACTGGACCAGGCAACGGCGATTAGGCTGAGACTTCTCGACAAGTATAGAAATGCAGAGCTCAAGGTTGGCGATGAGATATTTAAACAACGGGAGCGGCTCAATAAGGCGCTTGTTTCCCAGTTAGAGATGACAAAGGGGCTTAACCCGTCCCAGGTGCTTGCAGTAACAAATAAGCAGCTTAAGATTCTTGAGGATGCGGAGCGTGAGTCAATTGAACGGCGATCTCAAAGAAAGACCGAGTTAATCAACAACGCCATCAAGAAAGAGCAGGACGCTCTAGACCAAAACAATAAGAAGCTTGACGACAGGCTGCGGAAGCAGATGTCAAAGGATGACGCAAATTCAGCTAAGAACATTGAGCTAAGGAATCGGATAGATGAGCAGAGGTGGACGGCGCAGAGAAACGCGGAAATCCTTGAGAGGAAACGCAGAAAGCTCATAGCAGAGGAGGAGAAGCTGTCCGCAATTGAGCAGGACGACCTTGAGATTAGCTTCATTGAGAAGAGGGCAGCAGCAGAGCTTAAGTTTATCGCTGATGCTAATAAGGCTTTATCAGAATCAATTTTAAGCAACGAAAAGCTAAGAATCGAGTCGGCTAAAAGATTTCAGTCCATATCCAAAGCCATATCATCTGAAGGCGCTGCCCGTGAAATTAAGCAGATGGGTGATGGAATAGTTCGCTCCATTGATCTAATTACTTCTGCAATAAAGGAGCAAGAGAGGGCGCTTGAGTCTTTGAGGGACGACGAGGATACTGCGTCTGGTCTTAATGGCGTAGAAGCGGCAAAGGCGCGTCTAAAGATTGAGCAGGAAATAAGCGAGCTTAAGCGTCAGCAGAACATGCTCGTCAAGACCGACTCCACGTTGAGCGATTTGCGGAAGATGATGAGGGGCTCAGGGTCCTTATTGTCTTCAGGCGCAACGAAGACTGTGGACGCCAAGGCCGCAAGCCTGTCGGAAGAGTTCTCCAGAATGATGAAGGATAGTCCTGAGTTTTCCGCAATCTTCGGGTCACTTTCGGCAGAGGACAAGTCAGAATTTGGTAGAAGAACTGGTTTGTCGGACGACCCGGAGGCGGTAAAGTCGTTTGCTCGAAGGGCGACAACGGGCAGCAGTGTGGACCTCGGCGAAGGACTCGAGGAGGAGATGAAGATAATTGGTGCCGCAGAAGGATTTATCACGTCTCCCGCCGTAACTGAGCAGCTTAAAAAGGTCGGACTCGATGGGGTGGCAAACATCCTCTCCACGCCATTCCTAATGGAACAGCTGGACAAGGCTGGGCTCGGAGGCATGGTCGGGGAGCTGAGGGATGCGTTCCTTGTTGATGGACCAAAGCAGTTAATCTCTCAGTCACTTGACGCCGTATCGTCTCTTGCGTCTGGGGACTCTTCAGCAATGATGGGCGTAGCAACTAATTTTGGCAAAACTGCAGCATCTTCGGTTTCAGAAGGGCTCGCCTCTTCCGCCAGGATGCTTGGGTCAAAGATCGGAAGCTCTGTAGGCATGTTTGCGGGAGAGACCTTTGGCAGGACGGTTGGACCGATACTGGAATCCACAATTAGCTTTGTGGCCGAGAACGTCCTGAACCCAATCGCATCAACGCTGTCATCTTCCTTTGGGGTGATGACGGGTGGCATATCTGCAGGGTTTAGTGGGATAGCCAGTGAGGACAGGCTCTTCTCTTCGACTCAGGCGGCTCAAGCAGACGCCAGGAGCGGATTAAGGTCTAGCACTGGTGAGATAAGGTCTGCGGCGTCCGATCGGGTCTCTGAGCTCGATTCTCAGATTGCGTCTTCTTCAGACTCTCAGCAAAGGCAGGACCTTATAGTTCAACGGCGCGAAGTCTTGGCGAGCATGGAGGAGCAGCTTCTCGAGGCAAGGACAAGTTTTGCCCAGTCGGAGAGGGAGCGCGTAGAGGAGCACAGAAAGAACAACCCGGTACTCAAGGTTGACGAGGCGTTCTCTAAGGCTCTCGAGATGGCGGACAAGGTTGCAATCGACCTTCCTATTATAGCTGTAAAGGTTATAGACGGTCTGATTGAAAACTTCCCAGTCCTCCTTGATAAGATGGCTTCTGGATTCGCTGACACCGTCTCATCAATAGCCAAGAAGATTCCAGGTCTAATGCTGGCTGTCGTCTCTGGGTTGATAGACGCAATCCCAAAGCTTGCAGGCGCGTTGACTGAAATGGTTCCCGCCCTCATTGATGGAGTATTAAAGTCTCTCATTGAGATAATGTCTAGGTTTGGTGAGATAATTGGGCCTTTGGTGAATGGCGCTGTAACGGCAATAATAGAGTCCTTTATTCTGCTTGTGGATCAGATACCGCAGATAGCGGTAGCTCTGATAAAGGGTGTAATCCAAGCGGTTTCCGTTCTCGCTCAAAATGCGCCCAGAATAATCTCTGCTCTTATCTCGGCTGTGCCGGGGCTAACGTTTGCGCTTGTTGCGGCAATACCTGAGATCATCGCTGAAATAATTAAGGGTATACCCCAGATTATAGCTGGATTCGGGATAGGGCTTAAGCAGGCTGCAATTGATTTCGGCAAAATGCTTAGCAGGATTGTTAGCAATTTCCTTAATGTTGGCGGCAACGAGAAGGGTGCCAAAATCGGAGGCGGTCTTGGGACTGTTGCGGGAATTGGAACTGCAGTAGCCCTGTCAGCCACAGGTCCGATCGGACTGGCATTGGGCGCACTTGCAGGCGGTGGACTCGGCGGACTTGTTGGCAGCTTCCTTCATGATGGCGGAATAGTTGGCAGTGGAGACCGTAATCCTGCGACCGCAGCAATCATGCGCGGACTTGGGTCGGCGAAATACGCAAACGGCGGAATGGTTGAAATGATGAATCAGTCGTTATCCTCAAACCCGCTGTCATCAATGCGTCGTGCAATAGATGACGTCCCTGCGGTACTTCAGGCTGGCGAAGCGGTACTAAACAGGCGTGCGACAGCGGTGCTTGGAGAGGAGACAATCAACCAGTTGAATGCTGGCGGCGTACTGCAGGGCGGAGACACCAGCGTCACCCTAAACATTCAACCAAGTCCAACAGGAATCAAGAGTGCGGCAGCAGCACTATTGCCGATGCTTATCGGCGGTGTTAATGCTGAAGTAACACGACCAGGTTCGAAGATTCGAAGTGCTATTAATTCGTCATCAGGCAGACCTATTGGTAGCATGTCCGTACCCGTGTCAAAAAGGTCTACAAGCTAGGAGCTAAAAGTGATTTACAGCAGAAGAATATTAATCATCCCTGACGCACAGATAACACCAGACGTAGTTAAGAGTGTGAGCATCCTGTCTGATGCGGGTGGCGCAAATGTTCTTGCTGACGGTGAATCAAGTAGAAGCGTCGGCAGGCCTATAAGAGGTGCTCGATACCGGCACTATCAGAGGGAGGATATTGTTGACTCCACAAGGACAGGTCGGGCTCGAGCTGTAACGATGGTTGTTGACCGCCTTGGCGAGACTGACTCTAAGCCCAAGCTGTTCAGATCTGATACCGTTGTAAACTATAAGCCCACAGACAGAGAGTCTCATCAGTTTGAGCCAAAGGGATCTTCATCAGCCAGGGGCGTTGGTGAGCTTATGCCAGATGTGTCAGGCGATCCGTCTGCGGACTTCAAGGGTAACCTTCTGGTGACTTCTCCAGGCTCCACTGGTGACGCGAGATTCTCATGGAATACGGCAGAGGAGTTCAGGGACGGGAAGTACGTGCCAGGGGATGCAAACTTTAGACAGTCTCCGAACGTATTTGGGGCACAGTCAAGTGTGCTTAATACCGTTGAAGGGTCATCAAGTCCTGGCTCAGGCGGTGTTTCCTCTGATACTGCAACAGGGTCTTTTGAAGAAGTCACTCGATACCTGTGTAGACCAAAGATATTTAACATGAAGGATGGTGCGATTGGATGCGTGTATTTAAACACAAGCCTGCCTCCACACCACTGGCAGCTTGCATCAAACATGGACCCGTCTTCATCCGACCTCAGCTCTAGGACTGAGGCTCTTTCATGCAAGGCTTATTTCCAAGTCAAGTCTGCCGCTGGAGTATGGGGTGCGCCAGTAGAGCTTACTGATGAGGAGTCTTATCCAGGGCTAATTAAGGACGGCTCTCTTGAGGAGATTGCGTTCATTGATTGCGTAATGGACCCTGTTACCGACGACATTGTGTGCTTTGTTGGCAAGAATGTTCCAGACGTTCAGTCTTCCAGT
>Ga0315321_10004151_pt1 | contig 11153 bp, 8 predicted proteins | sample M180m21515metaG_FD_203464 | JGI IMG/M metagenome (GOLD analysis project Ga0315321, IMG submission 203464) | Ammonia-oxidizing marine archaeal communities from Monterey Bay, California, United States - M1 80m 21515 | ecosystem: Environmental > Aquatic > Marine > Intertidal zone | place: USA... | reverse complement strand
GGCTCCTGGCGGGTGTGGGATGCGCGCGACCCGGCCTCGGCGGTAGAGGTGGCGGTGCTGTCCGGTGAAAACACGGATGGAGTCGAGATTGTGGAGCCGGAGCACTGGGCCCAGCCAGACTTGGGCTGTGCCTTCGACTTGCAGATGGCGACCCCCTACGCGGTGGTCACGGTGGCGTCTGTTGCGCCTGGCGGACCGGCCGACCGAGCAGGGCTTCGACAAGGGGACACCGTGGTGCGCGTCGAACCCGGCACCCACGATGAAGCCAGTGGCAAGGGCGAGCCGGCGACCGATGCGGCGGAGGGGCTGTTCGCGTTCACTCTGTCGGGCGACAACACCGCTCTGGTGACCGTATTGCGCGATGGCGGGGAGCATCAAATCCGGATTCCGTGACCCGCCCACGACCAGTGCTCAGGGCCCCACACTCCAGCGGTCCACGTTGTCGTCCATCCAGTTGAGCCGCGTGTCGATCCACGCCCGCACGCGGGTGTCTTCTTCTGAGTACGACGACACCTCGTAGAGGTAGCCGCCTCCAAATTGGATCTCGTCGATGGCCCATACGTCGAAGTTGGCCTCGATGGAGTCGCCCATGATGGCTTGGTAGCCATCGATTCGAGCGTGGATGGCGTCTCGGTGGAGCGGTCCTTCTCGCAGCGCGGTCCAGCGCGTGGCAAGTCGGTCGTCCCATCCGGGGATGCGCCCCAGCGCGGCCACGGTGTCGGGGCGGTAGAGCACCCAGCTGTGAGGGTCTTCGTTGTTGTTGTAGCTGGGCTGTCCCAGCGCGAGGTCCAGGTCCCAGGGGGTGACTCGGAGGGGCTCACCCGGGGCCCGCCACACAAACAGCGACAGGTAGTAGGCGTCGTTGTTCTTGAACAGCTCTTCGAGGAGCACCAGATCGGCCCAGCTGTCGAGGTCGAGGTGGTCGCCGAGCGACGCGGGGTCGTGGACGGCGGTGTCTTCCCAGGCGGACACCACAGACGAGATGCTGTCCACCTGCTCGGCGGTGGGAGACCGCGGGCTGATGGCGGCCCAGCTGCCGTGTCCCAGGGCGTTGTCGTGGATGCCGCCGGAGTCGTCGAGCTTGAGCACGAAGCTGCTGCCGGTGCCGTCGTCGACCGGAATGTCGATGCGGTCGTCGTCGCGCTTGACCTGCTCGGTCAGCAGGAACACGCCCAGCCAGTCCCCGTCCAGCACCAGATCGCAGTAGCGTACCTCCGCGGCGTAGCGGGTGGGGTCCATGGCTCGGAAGAGGTCGTATGCGAGGGCGTTTCGGAACAGCGCGCGGTCGTAGTACATGCCATTGAGCACCCAGTCAGACTCTCCACCCATGCCGAAGAGGCTGGTGGACAGCTCGTCTCCAGCGTCGTCTCGCAGCTCGATGCTGTACTGGTGCTTGGGGGCTGTCAGTGAGGACCGCCCGCGCAGCTCCACGCCTGCCCGTCCTTCGAATTCGACCTCATCGCCCGCAATCTGGAGATCACAGTCCACTTTTGGCTCATCGGGAATCTCGGACGGGCAGTCGAGCTGGACTGCACACAAGCCTGGTGCGACATTGGCGTCGCCTGCGATGTCTTCGACTGCTGAGTCGGCCTCAGCGCTCCAGATGGTCTCCGGCGGGTCGGTGCCGGGTCCTGCAACGCCGCTGTCGGGTGGAGTAGCCCCTGGGATGGCCTCGGTGGGCTCGGACGAGCACGCCAGCAGTCCGCTGAGTAGAAAACAGACGGCACGGGGGGACACGGGCACCTCGATACGGCGGTGACCGAGCTTACTTCCAGAGAGGAGAGGTTGGCGAGGTCGCGTCGCATTCGAGGGGGCGAGTGGTGCGCTCCGCTGTACAAGGGGGTTCGAGTCCTGAGGTCCATCTGCGGTGCCCCCCCCCCTCAAGTGGAGCTCAGGCGCGGCGCCGTCCCACCATCCATACGGGCCGGCGGATGTCGGTCATCTTCACGAGAGACTTGGCTGCGCGGGCATACTGGAGCAGGTCGCTGGGTCGTCTCACGCGGGTGAGGGTGTCTGTGATGTAGCTGGGACGCAGGTAGAAGCTGCGCACGGCCGCGCGATGTACCCGCCGCATGTCCTCGGGGGTGAGGTTGCCCGGCGCATACTCGGGAAAGCCGGTCTCGCCGCGCATGAAGCGCTCGAAGACGTCCTCCGTGACCTTGCCTTCGCGCACCGCCCGGCGGAACAGCTCGGTGCCTGGGATGAGCACCATGATGTGGAACTCCACGTAGACCGCGCGAATCTTCTTCACGAACTCCACGCTCTGGCGCATCTCATCGAGGGTCTCGTCGGGGTGCCCGAAGATGATGGTGCAAGCCGACTCCACGCCATGGCGTCGACATGCCGCGAAGACCTCCTCCACCTTGGGGTTGTCGAAGTTCTTTCGCATCCGCCGGCGGTGGTCGTACACCCCACTCTCAAGACCGAAGCCGAGCTTGCGCAGGCCGGCCCGGGCCATCAGCGCGATGAGGTCCTCGTCGACCAGGTCGATGCGGGTCTTTGCACCCCACTTGAAGGTCTCCCCGCTGTCGATGATGGCCTTGCAGAAGCGCTCGACGTATCTGCGGTTCACCGTGAAGGTCTCGTCGATCATCTCGAGGTGGGGGGGGCGATACCGACGCACGGTTTCCAACACATCGGCCACGGCGAGGTCTACGTCCACCCAGCGGCTGGTGTTGAACATGGAGTTGGGCGATGCGCTGCTGCAGTAGCAGAAGGTGCACTTGTAGGGGCATCCCCGCGATGCCAGGGCCAGCTCGATGCGGCCGGAGAAGGGCAGCTTGTAGGCGCCCTCCCGCACGAGCGTGCGATCGGGCATCCAGGGGTTGATGTCCTCGAGAAGCTCGGGTGCACGTGTGTAGACGCGGCGGTCCGAGAGGTCTCCAGGGGACTCCGCGATGATGATTCCGGGGATGTCCTCTGGACGCCCTTCTCCGTCGATGAGCGCCCGACACAGCGCCGGGAAGCTCTCCTCTCCTTCGCCTGAGATGCCGTAGGTGAGCCCCATCTGGGCCACAATCGACGGCTCCACCGAAGGGTATGCACCGCCCAGCACCACGGTATAGCCCTTGGCCTTCATGGCCTGCACCAGCAGGAAGGTGGACCGCAGGTTGGCGACCAGCAGCGAAATCCCGACCACCTTCGCGCCTTCACACCACGTGGCGGTGTCCTCCACGGACATCGGCTGGGTGTTGCAGTCGAGGCAGACCACCGAGATGCCGGCTCGCTTGAGCGCGCCTCCGATGCTGAGAAGGCCCATCGGGGGGTAGAGGAACTGCTCTCCAGGAAGGTCCATGAACAGAGGGTCGTCGCGCAGCGCGCTCTTGGCTTCGGCATCGAAGGGCGGGAACACGTAGCTTGGATTGAGCAGTACGACGTCGGCTTGGTGGTGTGTCATGAACCGTCTCGGGGGAACCGTAGCGACCGGTCTCGCATGACGACCTATGCCGTGCTCGCCGACCCGCGGGGCTCTGTTAGCATGACTTCATGTCATCTCTCGCGCAAGATTACGGCCTCCCGCCAAACCGCCCTCCGCGAATCCTGTTTTGCCGCACTCCGCGGTACATGTGGCCAATTCTCTCCGAGGCCGACAATTTCCTGATCCCGCTTGGTTACCTGTGTCTCGCAGCAGCGCTGCGCGAGTCGATGCCCGACGTGGAGCTGAAGCTGGTCGACTGTCCGGTGGAGCGGATTGGATGGGCCAGCCTCGCCAAGCTTCTTGAAGAGTGGAAGCCCGACATGGTGTGTGCGGGCGACGAGGCCATCTACGTGCACGAGACCGCCCGGCTGTTCCAGACGGCCAAGCGACTCAATCCCGAGTGCCTCACGGTGGGCGGTGGCTACACCCTGCCCCACGTGCCCGAGTGGGCCATCGACCGTGCCCAGACCGACATTCTCGTGTTTGGCGAGGGCGAGATCACCTTCTGCGAGCTGGTGTCTACCCTTCGAAACGGTGGCGATCTGTCATCGGTGAAGGGGCTCATCTACCGCGACCACAAGGGTGTGCTGATTCGCACTGGCTGGCGCCCGCTCATCCACGACCTCGACTCGTTGCCGATGCCGGCCTACGACCTGATGCCGCGCATTTCCAGCCGTCGTCACGCGAGCCTCTTCCAGAACAGCTTCAACATCGAGAAGGGCCGCGGCTGCATAGACACCTGCAACTTCTGCGCGATCTGGACCCAAGCTGGTGACTGGTCGAGCGGCTCTCCAAAGCCCCGGTACCGCGTGAAGTCGCCGGAGCGGGTGGTGCGTGAGATGGAGGTGCTGCACCGCCAGTACGGCTACGACAACTTTATGTTTGTCGATGGCACCTTCAACATCGACTCCAATTGGGACGAGGAGTGGTCGCGTCAGGTTCTCGCCAAGCGCTGGAAAGACATCGCCTGGTACGGCTTCTTCCGGGCCGACACCTTCGAAAAGGAGCACCAGCGGGGTGTGTTCAAGAAGCTGGTGCAGACTGGTCTGCATTGGTATCTCGTGGGCGTCGAGCGCCAGGATGCCGAGGATTACGCCTTCCTCCAAAAGCACAACTACGACAGCACCGTGATGCGGTCGATGTTCGAAACGCTGCGCCGCGACTACCCCAGCGTGGTGCGCCACGCGACCTTCCTCATCGGGCTGCCCGACGACACCCGCGACAAGCTCGACCGACTCTTCAAGTACGCCGTGAGCCTGGAGCCCGACTTCATCGCCTTCCAGACCATCTCGCCGGAGCCTGGCACCACCCTGTGGAACCAAGCCATCGCCGAGGGCTGGATGGAGGAAAAGGGCCTCGACGACCTCAAAGAGTTCTACTGGTGGCAGCCCGTCATGCGCACCAAGCACTTGTCGATGGACGAGATGGTCGAGATTGCCAACCAGATGAACCGCGACGTGTTCAAGAGCTATGTGCGACTCGACACCTTGCGCAGTCTGGTGTCGCGGAGCCGCGCGCGCCGGGGCTACTACCGCTTCCTGGTGGGTGTGGGAGCGAAGACCTTCCTGCAGCATGGCCGCGATGTGTTGGGTGGCCGCACCGACTTCGAGCACCTCAACGTCATCAAGGACATGAACAAGCCCTCCTGGTACGACGCTTGAGCGAGCTGCGCCGACGTCTCATTTGGCGGACCGTCATCGCGGTCGGGCTGGGTGGTGCTGGGCTGGCTGGCCTGTTGGCTGCCATTGTCGGGCTCACGGACGCCGCGCAGGGAATGGCGGAGGCGTCTCCGAAGCTGCTGGCGGCCGGTGTTGGGGCGTTCTCGGTGGGGACCGCGCTGGCTGGACTGCGCTTTCGGAGTCTGCTGCCGACAGAGGGACCCAAGGTTCCCGCGCGGGTGCTTGTGCAGCTGTTTTTTGCGGCGAATGCGCTCAACATCGTGCTTCCCGGACCAGCCGGAGACCTTGCGCTTGCTGCGGTGCTCGATCGACGACACGGCCTGCCGGTGGAGACCGGCATTGCGGTAGGCTTGCATGCGCGCTTGGTCGGTCTGCTGGTGACTGGGCTTCTCGCGGTGGGCGTGGCCCTTGCGCTGCCCACCAGCGCGGTGCTCGGCCAGGCCGTCACTCTGGGTGTGCTCGCACTGGGGGTGGTGGGCACCCTCGCGGCGGGGGTGGCCTTCCGACCCCGACCCCTCGCACGGGTGTCGGCGGCGATGGCGCAGCAGTGGTCTTCCTGGAACAAGGTCCATGCGCGTGTGGAGCGCGTTGTGTGGGCTCTCGAGGCCGTCTCGGCCCAAGGATGGCGAGCGATGCTGGCGGCGGCGGGCTGGAGCCTCCTCATCCAGGGCTTCATGTTCTGTACCTTGGTGGCCACGTGTGCTGCGGCAGGGATGACCGTGCCGCTGTCGGGTCTGCTGCTCACCCACGCCGCGGCGGGGGTGGCTGCGGTGGGTGCAGTGATACTGCCGGCGGGTGGTGCGGGCGGGTACGAGCTGGCCTTTGTCACGGTGCTCTCGGCATCGAGTCCCCTGTCGGTGGCGGCGGCGAGTGCGGTGGTGGTGTTGGTGAGGATGGTTCAGCTGTCGTGCATTGGGTTGTCGTCGGCGGTTCTGCTGGCGATGGTGCCGGAAATGCTGGTCGAGCCGTCTGAGCGTATGCAGCCCGGGACCAACGTCTGATGCGGATTCTGCTGCTCAATCCAAGCGTGCGCCCCGAGCAGTTCGGGAGATTTTCTGGACTGCTGGAGGCGATGCCGTGCGGGGGCCTCGCCTACGTGGCCACGTTTTTGTCCAAGGCCGGCCACGAGGTGCGGGTCTTCGATGACTTCGCCATTCGTCGCGGCGAGGCGGCCTTTGAAGAGGAAGTGCGTCAGTTTGCGCCCGATGTCGTGGGGGTCAGTGTTCTCACGCCGGTTGCCACCCATGTGACCGCTTTGGTGAAGCGACTGCGCGAGGCCCATCCTGGGCTGCGTTTCCTCTTTGGAAACATCCATGCAGACCTCTTTCCCGAAGAGTTTCTTGGGGATGGCGACGCTGCGGTCCACCGAGAGGGCGAGCACACTGCGGTGGAGATTGTGGCGGCGTGGGCGGCGGGTCGTTCTGCTGCGGGCATCGCGGGAACCACGGTTCGAGTGGGCGACGATCTGGTGCGCGGTCCGGTGCGCGAGCTCCGCAACGACCTCGACGACTGGCCCTTTCCCGACTGGAACCTCCTGCCGTACCACCAGTACAGCCTGCTGCCGCTTGGCACCATCGCGCGGCCCATTGTCAGCGTCATCGCGGGGCGCGGGTGTCCCTTCAAGTGCAGCTACTGTGCGCTGGAGAACCAAGGCAAGACCTACCGTCGGCGCAGTGCGGCCAACGTGGTCGATGAGATCCAACGCAACGTGGAGGTCTACGGGGTGCGTCAAGTGGGCTTCATGGACCCCATCTTTCCGCTTGGAGACCGTCATGCGATCGACTTCTCGCGCGAGATGGTGCGCCGCGGACTTCACGATCAGGTCATCTGGCTTAGCGAGCTGCGCACCGACTTGCTGTCGCGGGAAGCACTGGCCTGGATGAAGAAGGCGGGGTGTCGACGCTTGGTGTTCGGCATCGAAAGCGGCGACGACGAGCTACTTCGCAGTGTGAACAAGAACAACTCGGCCTCGCGGAGTCGGCAGACAGTGCAGTGGTGTCGAGAGCTGGGCATCACCACGGTGGGCTTGTTCATGATTGGCCTGCCTGGCGAGACGCCCGCGCAGACCCGCGCCACCATCGACTACGCCTGCTCGCTGGAGCTGGACTTCGCGAAGTTCGCCATCACGGTGCCGTTTCCGGGCAGCGAGCTCTACGCGCAGATGGTGGCCGACGGTCGGCTCAACCGTCGCGATTGGGACGCCTTCACCACCATGAACCCGGACATCGCCACCATCTGTGTTGCGAGCGAGGTGCAGAGTCCCGAGCAGCTTCTTGCCGCCCTGCGAGAGGCGACTCTGCGATTCTACATGCGGCCGCGGATGATTGCGCGGCAGCTGTTTAAGATTCGCAGCGTCGATGCCCGACAGATGGCGGCGGGCCTCTGGAGCATCGCGCCGGACCTTCCCCTGCGGCCGCTTCGGAGTCGGCTGAGAGGGGTGCTGACGGGACCGCGGCTGGGCGGCTGAAGGCTACTTGCTTGGGCTGGATGCAGGGCCGAGGCAGGGTTGCTCAAAGCGGAGCAGCGCCACCCACCCCACATCTGGCGTGCGGTCTGCCGGGGGGACGGACAGGTGGGGAAGCCCGTCGCCTTCCGCGACCCAACACAAGCGCCAGGCGGGGTCTTCGAGCATCTCCAGGGACCGGCCGGCTTCGATGAGACCGGCGTCTACAAGCAGTGCGTGGTCGCCGGATGCCGGGGTGAAAGCCTCCCAGGTGCTGGGCAGCAGGCTGGGGGACAGGCCTGCGCGCCGCAGGATGCCGCGGCCTTCGAAGCCGGCATGGATCGGGCCGAGTGCAAGCCGGGAGTCCTCGGCCAGCACATCGGCGGCAAGGCGGGCTGCGGGCGTGCCGATGAGAAAGCGGGGTGCTGGCTCGCGGAGCGGTCCAAGGTGGACCTCAAGGACCAGGGCGAGCAGCACGCCGACGGCGACTCCCTGCCTGCGCCGTGCCCGGCTGCGCCGCTCGCCGCGCTTGTGTTTCTGACCTCTCTTTTCGCCTCCGGCAGCGCGCACGGAAAGAGCCGAAAACACCGAGGCTACGGCCACAAGCAGCAGTGGTATGAGACCCACGAAGTTGGCGGCTCGGGTCGCTTGTCCCCCACTCATGGGCGCCGCTGCGATGGCCATCACCAGACCGCCTCCCAGCACGACTCCCACCAAGCCAGACCGAGAACGTTGAGCCAGCCGGATCGCACCCCAGACCGACAAGCCCAGCAGCCCGCTGCCCACCGCCGCACCCAGCGCGAGGGGCGCCTGTCGCACGCTCCCCAGCACCGCGAACAGCAGCCCGCCGAGGTCGCGCGGCCCCTCAAGAGTGCCCTCAGACAGGGTTTGCAGGGCGAAGTGGCGGTAGTCGGTCGGCAAGCTCGCGGGTCCGTAGAGCGCGAGCAGGTCTTCGAGGCGCCAAGTGTCTATCCACGGGCTGAAGAAGGCCTCGACGGCGCCTCGCGGGCTGGGAAAGGCCGCCTGAAAGGCGGTGTGGGGTACGAGCCCGACGAGCAGTCCGAGCGCAGCGCCCTTGAGACCGGTGCGCCCTTCGGTGCCTGCGCGAGCGGCGGCCACCAACACCGGCAGCGCGATGCCTTCAGGACGGGCGAGCGGGGCGACCGCAGCCAGGCCCACGGCAAGTCCCCATCCCTGCTGTTGTCGGACGGCGCGTATGGTGGCCCACAAGCACCACGCTCCAATGCACCATCCCAGCGGTCGGGCATCGAGCACCACGGCGTGCTCCCGGACGGTCGGGAGCAAGATCCAGACCGCTGCGGCTCCAGCACCCGCCCAGCGGGTGAGGTGTGGCGGGCCTCTGGGGGTGCGCTCGGTGGACTGCAGCAGGTCGACGGTGCGCCACAGCGGGGCCACGACAAGTGCCGCCAACAACAGATTGAGCGCTCGACCCGCCCACTCTTCGAGGTTCAGTGCGGCGGGCAGGGTCATGAGGGCCGGCCAGAGTGGCGGCCAGTAGCCCAGGCTCACGCCCTCACAGGGGTTGCCAATCAGGCAGTCCGAGACCGCGAGCATCTCCAGCCCATCGGGACTCAGGCCCGTGGCGGGCGCCGTGACCCACCACAGTGCCGCTCCCAGCAGGGCGCACAGCTCTGGCAGTAGTCGGTGGACGCGCGGGATGGCCTCTCCGGCGGGCAAGGGCGGGGAGCGGCCGTTGTAGCAGAACAAGGCACCGGCGGGGTGGGCGGACCCCGGGCGATGGCGGTTGACGGTAGAGTCCAGGTTCATGCCGCACTCTCTTCCCATGCCTGCCCCTCGGTTCGCGATGCCTGCGGTCGTGGGGGTGCTGTTGGGAGCGGGCGTTGTCGATGGTGTGCGCCACCACCGTGAGCGGGCGGCGGAGCGCATGGCAGCGCAGGAGTGGCAGGCGGTCCGGCAGAGTGGCTCGACCCAGCGCGCGGCCTTTCCCCCGGATCAGACCACTGCCGCTGTGCGCCTCCTGGCCGAAACACAGGGACCTGCACCGATGGCCAGTCAGCTCCGAGCGGTGGGCCTGGTCGCCGAGCTGGGCGCCGATCACGTGCCCAAGAGGGTGCTGGCGCTGGCAGCGGCCGGCACCGCGTCGCTGCTGGGTGAGGAGGGGGCTGACCCGCGGGACTGGGACGGCAGTGTGCGAGACCGACTGTCGCGGCAGGAGCGCCTGCGAGCGGCCTTGGCCCGCCTGTGTGGAGAGTGCGCACCTCCGCCGGCCGCGGCGTCGACGCACTGGCGCATCCCGCCGCGCACCCCCTTGCAGGCAGAGCGCGCGCTTCGGGCGGGTGTGGAAGTGCCGGCGATGGATCCCTTGGCGGCCGTCGCTGCGGCGGTTCGCGCGGGTGATCCCATCGATAAAGATGAGCTCCAGCAGCCTGGGCTCGCCGGTCTGGCTTCGCTGGAGCTGGCCCGGATGGGCCCATCGGGATGTGCCGGGCTGTTGGCCGACGCGCCCCCGCTTCCTTCAGCCGCGGACGCGCTCGCGCTCGCCTACGCCCGCAAACGGTGTGAAGAGGAGTCCCCTTGATGGAGGTCCTGGCCATGTCCCGTGTCATGTTGTGTGCGCTCTGCGCCCTCGGGCTGTCTGCCTGCTTTGAGACGTCTCCACCACCTCCTCCTGGGAGCGGCGGTCCCCAAGATGCGCCGATGGCTGGGCTTTCTCCGTCTCCCTCTCCCGCACAGTCTCCCTCTCCCGCACAGTCTCCCTCTCCCGCACAGTCTTCGTCTCCCTCACCGTCTCCTTCGCCCTCGCCGGATCTGGGCATGTCTCCTCCCGCTGGTGGCCCGAGCTCCGCTCCGGACGGCAGTCCAAGCCCCGAAGATGCGGGTGCGGATGTCCGGCCGCCTCCACCGCAGGGCGAAGGCGGTGGGCTGCCCGAGGACCACGACGCAGAGCTTGGCGACGAGGAGCCCTTTCGTCTCGCGACGGTGACCGACACCTACCAGCTGTACCTGGGCCGGCAGGGCGGAGCGTGGTGGGGCCGCACCCTCGGCACGCTCGACGCGTCGGTCTCCGACTTGTCCGCGCTGGTGTCCGAGCCGGCTCACTACGGCACGGTCTTCCCCCGCTTCACCCGGTTTGCATCTCTCCAAAAAGACGTATTCCACGCTGTTCTCGACTTGCCAGACCCCATGGGTCAACGCGGCATGGTGCTCCGACGCTCCGTGGAGCAGCAAGGCAGTGTCGCCACGGTCCGCTTCAGCCCCGCGCCGGAGGTGTCGCCGCCCGCTGACAGTCCCACCTTTCTGCCAGACTATGAGGTGAACTGGCGGTTCGAGCCCGTCGATGGTGGGGTGCGCGCCCAGGTGAGCTGGAACACCGAGCTCGCCATGCCGCTGCCGCCGTCCTTCGCCAAGCACGCCGTCGAAGCACGGGCCGGCGAGGAGTTCGCCCAGCTGATGGCCGGCACTCAGTGCGAGAGCTGTCACACCAACTAGGGGATCCTCAGACGAGGGTGACATAGTTGGCGGTCTTGGCGCGGGGGTCGCCGACATGCCGGAAGAACCGCAGGCCATCGAGCCATCCCACCCGGTTCATGCGCTTTTCGGTGAGGGGCGCCAGTGCGCGCAGAGGCAGCAG
>Ga0315321_10004150_pt1 | contig 11154 bp, 2 predicted proteins | sample M180m21515metaG_FD_203464 | JGI IMG/M metagenome (GOLD analysis project Ga0315321, IMG submission 203464) | Ammonia-oxidizing marine archaeal communities from Monterey Bay, California, United States - M1 80m 21515 | ecosystem: Environmental > Aquatic > Marine > Intertidal zone | place: USA... | reverse complement strand
GATAACTTATCTGGAAACACAACGCCAACCTTACTTTGGGACGGGACTATGTCGTGGACAGGAGATATGTTGATGCAACTCTCAAGCGATGCTGAATATCGTAATATCATTCACTCATTTGATACAGCAGTCGATAATGACTTTGCTCCATCAGATGGAAGTTGGTCCGTACCTGGCACAGACCCACTTGTTGAGGGCGTAATGTATCACTGGAGATTGGCCCAAAGAGACTATAATGGCCATCATTCATGGTGGGAATCATCTTCATTCCTAATTTCATCACTCGAATCTGAATACTTGCAAGGTGATGAACATAGATTGCGATTATCACATGGAAATGCGACAACTGCAGGAGATGCACCGAATTGTAAAGACACTTACATTGACAGTGGAACTTCAACAAATAACTACAATGGCGAAGATGAAATGCAAGTGTCATACAACACATTCCCCTCAGAAACTGCAATCCTACTTGGATGTGATCTTACGAGCCACTTGCTCCCAGCAGGATATGCTGTGAAAACAGCAACTTTGAAAATGAAACTCTATGACTATCCATCTGGAACTCCGATTCTCGGTGCGTGGGAAAGTAGGCAGCATAATTGGACTGAAGAAGGCGCAACATGGGCTACATATGACGGAGATTCATCGAACTCATGGGGTACTGCAGGCGCTAAAGGTTGGGAAAGAGGTGGATTACTTGATTCCGAAAGTTTAGGCACTTCATATTCTAGTGGAGATTGGGTCGAACTGGACATCACTCTTGCAGTACAAAATGCAATGAGAGAAAACAGGGAAGTCGATTTGATTCTTGGAATTGTTGGAATTGGTAGCGGCTCTGATAGAGATGCACGGTTTTATCCAAATCATGCGGATTCAAACAACCGTCCTGAAATTTCATTTGTTTATGTTCCCGGTTCAAATGCACTTCCTTCTGAACCTGTACCATTCGCCCCACTTAATGGCTCTTGGTCCATCGAATCAGGCATTAGTTTAGCACCGGAACAATCACCTCAACTATCATGGAACTTTAGTACAAGTGGTGTTACTGTAGGCGGTTGGTCTGTAGAATTAGACACTTCTGCTAACTTTGATTCGCAAAATCTGATTATGGCAACAAGCTGGACAGATAATGGATTTAGTATTTCGAATATGACGTTCGATCTTTCTAATCAATTAGCAACCGGTAATACTTGGTTTTGGCGTGTAAGAGCAACTAGTGCAACCAATCAAATCGGGAATTGGTCGAATTCTTTCCACTTCCTTCTACCTGATTTGACGACCTGGGAACTTGATTCTACTTCATCTGCTATCGAATTGCGCCATAGAACTGCAATGCCAGAACTAAATCTTCCTAATTTCATTGATACATGGGTTGCCGATTCAGGAATTGGAGCTACTGCTGACCAATCATCATCATCTAACATCACAGTAGGGACTAGTAGTTCTGGAGAAAATGCGACTGGATTATTGAAGATCCCACTTACCGAATTACCTAATCCGCAAAACGCTCATGTTTCGAAAGCAATACTCAATTTGTATGCCCAATTTGGCTCGGACACCAGTAATGCAGTGTCTATTCACCCAGCCCTAGTGGGATGGAATACTAGTGCAAATGGTACAACATATGATGGTACAAACAATTGGTCAGTGCCGGGTGCCATGGGTTCAACCGATAGGGGACAAATGTCAGATATCAAAGACGGTGCATCCGCTGATTGGATGGATTTTGATGTAACTGAAATGGTACAGGCAGCACTTGCAAATGGAGATACTCACCTATCGTTAGCAATCGTGGGAAGTATAGGGAAAGGTCAAACAATCTTTACATCAACTAGTGGGACAAATATTGACCGCCCTTGGATGAATATGACATGGACCACAGGTAATGCGGTCACTCCAGAAGTGGCAGGAACAAATAGCAATCCTGCTATTGATGAAATAATTTGGGACATATCAACACATGCCCTCTTACCAGGAGATACTCCTAGTTTCACTTGGACTCATTCTAATTCATCGACTATCGATGATTGGAGAATATATATCTGGAATGATTACTCTGATGTGCGCGAAGGTTGGACTGTATACGATAGTAGAGACTCTACAATTGGATGGGACTTCACCAATTTAACTTGGACGCCACAATCCAACCTTACATCTGGAAATTCATACGAATGGTTTGTCCAGCCAATAACTGATGATATATTTGGGGCAAGAGGCGTGGATACAATTTTCCATATCCCTGCAAACACAGGCAGTAGTATCAATTCTACAGACGCATATATCGAATTACAAGAAGGTCAAATCGTCGATGCTCTGGATTATCCGGCTATTTTTATGGATACATACCTCGATACCGGTTCTACAAACTCGGCATATGAGGGAGGTTCTGAATTAATTATTGGACGCTCAAATATAACTACTTCAATAAATCATCATACTGAAACTATCATGATGATTGATTGGTCATCAATGCCAATTCCCGGATCTCATGAAATGATTGAGGCAGAGATTAAACTTCACAAAATAAGTGGTGGAGAGTTTTATCAAGAAAATGTTAGAGTTGCAGTCTGTGAAGTACAAGATGTATGGAATGTTAATGCAACAATGAATGGACCTACTGGAGCTAATTCATCATGGGCAAATCCAAAATGCGATGTACCATTTGAAGTTGTAAGTCTAGATTATCAAGACAATAATGTTGTATTTGATGCGACATATGCTGTACAGCATGCCCATGCATCTGGTCTCGATAAAATAAATCTGATGTTCTGGATAATTGACGATACACGTGATGAATGGCATTTTGCTAGTAGCGATTATAATATTGATGAATCTATGCGCCCTGAATTAAAACTGGAATGGAGAACTGGAACACAATGGCTTCCTTCATCCCCTAACAGTTTAGTACCTGCGGATGGTTCAACAATGTGGAATCAATCTGCATCTCGCCCTAGAGGTGCGGATGATGTTACAATGAATTGGTCTGGTGTAGAATCAAATGAAACACGTTGGGTGATCCAAGCATCAAAGTCACCATTATTTACAGATGAAAATCAAACCTGGCTTTATGATTTAACAGACTCTGGAACTTTTAATGGAACATGGGACTATTCGAATCTAGCATACACTACCCCTGATAATATCACGTGGGGAGATTTCTGGCTATATTGGAGAGTTAGAGCAGAACAAGACCATCGATTAGGTACTTGGTCTGATGTCAATTCATTCCGTGTACCTGGCCTATTAGGCACAGACGATGGTGCAGGGAATAATTCGATCACTTTGTATGACGGTTCAGTATTCTCGGAAACTGGATCATTACCTAGTGTGCCAGATGCAACAATCGATTCGAATCGCGCTAGCAATTCCTTAGGCGACAATGGTCGTCTCGAACTTGGAATTTCATCCGTAGGTTCTGGAGAATCGAGAATAATGCTATCGTTCGACCTTTCAGAATTGCCATTCCCAGCAGCAATGACTCCAACTAGTGCCTTATTATCGTTATACAGAGCCAATGTATCTGGTACATCTTCACTAACTGTTAGCGCACATGCATGTGATACTTTCACTGAAAGTAGTGTTACTTGGAATAATGCACCTACTTGTTTGAGTAGTGAAATTACTCGCTCAACAATGCTAATTGTTCCTCCAAATGGTTGGCAAGAATGGGATTTAACCTCTCTTGCCCAGTCCAATATTGCGAATGGCAACACTACTATGACGATAATGCTGAAATCTGTAGGCACTCCTATGTCAGGTCACAGTTTCTATGACAATATGTACAATGGGGCACTAAAACCCAAGTTGGTTCTAGACTATGTTGACAATGTCGATGGAGTGATTCCTCCTGCACAACCGGTATTGACATATCCTGCTGATGGAGCAATTTTGTACAACACAAGCACATGGGTATTGGAATCTCTCGATAAACCACAGCTAACCTGGAACAGTGTTACCAATGCGACTGGTTATGTCGTTACTATTGCCAAAACCATCGGTCAAGAAAAATACAAATCATGGGAAGACAATGAAATTAATGGAACTACGTTTACCTTCAGCCAAGATTTAGTTGAAGGTGATGTTTACAGTTGGTGGGTACAAGCAATCAACGGTTCTATCCCTGGTCCATCATCTAGCCGTAGAACTTTTGCAATTGGATCACCAATTGACCACTCTTACAACAATGATCATACTTGGACATACTTGTTCCAAACAGGCAACGAAGTTGCTGAATTAGGACATACAAACATTAGAGACTCGTATATTGGCAGTGGATTTGCAAATGCAAACCATGGTGCTGAATCACTGGTAGTTGGATCAAATTGTGAAGGTGCTAATACCGAATGTAGGATGGTAATCGGACTAGATAATAATCAGATACCGTTACCACCGGGTGCTAAAATCCACTCTGCTGCAATCAATTTGAATGTAGAGTCTGCCCCCGCAGGTGCATTGACACTTAGTGTTCATCGATTGCTAACTAATTCATGGACTCAAGCAGGTTCGACATGGAATAATTCTGCCAGTGGAACTCCATGGAGTGCAGGTGGAATGGCACCAGGCGTGGAATATGAAAGTACTCCGATTTCAACAACTACTATCACAACAGGATCAACTAATGTCTGGCTAGAATTGGGTCACTCTAGTATGTTGATTGATGGTGACCATGCATGGGTGATCATTGGTACATCAACGGCAGGAGCACCAACTTGGATTGAATTCTTTTCAAGTGAGAGTTCACTAAACCTAAGGCCGAAAATTATGATGAACTATACCGACGTACATTCCGTTGCAGTTTCCCCCGGTGGTTCTACGACAGATGCAGATACTACGGTTCAATTCTCTCATATTTTGAATGATGCAGTAGGAGGTATGATTTCTGAAGGAGTGGTATGGTCCTCAAGTAGCGGCTCTATCGACGCAGGTGGTTTGTTTACACCAGATCTTGTAGGTGTACACAGCATCACAGCATGCTTTGGAATCATATGCGCTACAGAATCTATTACCATAACACCTGGAGAACCTGATACGCTTGTTGTCGAAGATACTGAAGAAACTATTACAGCGGATAATTCTTTTACAATTAATGCAGTAATCCATGATCAACATGGAAATATTGTGCCTGGAATGACAATCACATATACACCATCTAATGGAACTATGACTGGAACAACATTCTATCCATACAACTCCGGAACACAGACTGTCACAGTGGGATGGATTGGTCAAACTGTTGATGTAATCATCGAGGTTGTTGGTGGTCTGCCAACAAATTATGTTACAACAGGCTGTGAAGATGTGGTTCATGCTGGAGAAACCTGCCAACTAAATTGGACACTACATGACCAATTCGGCAATCTTCTGAACCTTTCAGTCGGAGGTGGAATCTCATGGACCGTAGGTGGTGGTACATTCACTGAATCTAACGGAACATACTTTGCAATGACTGTAGGTAATTACAACATCAGTATGCTATCGACTGGAGGAATTGCACACCAAATTCCAATCACTGTAGAGCATGGTGCAATGGCGAGTCTAGAAATTGATGCGTCTGAAACATATGTTACCGCTGATGATATGGTGTGGCTAAATACTACTCGTATCGATATTATGGGTAACCGATTATCGGTTGAGTTACCACAAGCTAATTGGACCATTAGTGATGGACTGATAGATGAAGGACAACCCGCTATATGGCATGCTGCGAGTCGTGGTGCCAAAACATTGACTGCGAGTTATGCAGATATGGCAAACAGTGTTGTTATCCAAGTCAGTGAAGGTACAATCACAGGATTAATACTAGTCATTGATTCGGAAGATGTAGATACTGCCGTACCCCAAATTATGACTGCAGATGATGAAATTACTATCAAAATAAAAGCACAGGATTCAGACGGAAATCGTTGGACTGAGAATGTGGCTTGGACTATCGACCACTTACTATACAATGATCAAAGTGTACTACAAGAGATGACTTATGGTAGTACCACAATGTTCGTACCGAAGTACTCATCTGATACGGATTACACGCTTGTCGCAACATTTAATGATGGAAATACTACTCTTGAAATTAATCTTACCATTACCGTATCACATGGAGCCTTGGTGGAAATCAAAGTGCAAGGCCCTGGTGATAGCGAGCAAAATATAGACGCCGATGGAGAACTAACGTTCGCACCACAATTGTTTGATGGAGATGACAACTCGATTGATTCTTCAATTGTAGAATATATTTTGACTAATACCGACTCTAATGAAAAACAAAATATCACCTCTATTATCGTAGGAAATGGCGGCATATGGGAAGCTAGTACTGTAGGCAATTGGTCAATTACTGCCTGGGCAATTTCAGAAAATGGATACAATATAACTAACACAAGTGTGATCAAGGTATCGCATGGTGCTGCTTTTAGCGTCGATATTGAAGTTATTGCTAATTCTGCTACAGCAGGAGATCAGTATACTCTAACTATTATCGGAACTGATTTTGATGGAAACACGTTCTTAGAGGATGTAATGTGGAGACAACAGAGCAAGCCGGTTCCTATATCGACAATCGAAGGTGAAGATGGAGTATACAGTTGGAGTGCATCTACTGCAGGAGAGCACACTTTCACATTCATCGCACCAAGTCTCGTTGAGAATACATGGACGGTTCAGGTAAATCCGTCGCAAACAGTCTCTCGTATTGAATTTGAAATTTCACAGGACTCCGTAGAACAACTCGAATCTTTTGAAATCGAGGTCCGTACCTTTGATGCATGGGAAAATGAAATCCCTGTACCGCTGGAAACTAAGGTCACACTAACTGGCCGTATGACTTCAGAAGCTGGAGAAAATGGATATTGGACTATCACAACACTCGAAGACGAGGAGCAAAAAGTAACTATAGCCGTTCATAATGTTGAAAAGTCTGATACAATTATGGTCGAAGGCAATATTATGGGATTCTTTGAAGCGGGTGGAGCAATTTACTATGCAGGTGGAGTTCTTGGAATTCTGGTAGTAATTGTTCTTCTAGTGGTCTTAGGGATGGTACTGCTTTCAGGTAGTAGCGAATATGATGATGACGATGATTATGATGATGATGATTACCAAGATGATGATTCCTCACCATCTCCAAGTTCTGCAGGCTCAAACCCTGTAGGACCAGGTCCAGGAGGTCCTCCTCCAAGTGCCGAGCCACAACAAGAAGAATGGATGACTGACTTCCGAGTTGATGATGATGGCACCGAATGGGCAGAAGATGATAATGGCATATGGTGGTACCGTGATTCTGGAACTACCGAATGGAATGAATGGGCTGATTAATCGGTTACTTAGATAATGTAAGAAGTGAATCGAAGTAGGGGTGAACTGGTGAATAATCGGATATTGTCCTTGCTGGTAATTCTTTTCCTAGCACATATCGCAGCGCCAGCTACTGCAGCAACACCGGCTAGTATTGATATCGATTCCCATACTCAAAGTGTGAGTGCTGATCAAGCTGTTCGATTTACTGCAATAGTGAAAGATTCCTCTGGAAACGCAATAAATGAACCCATAATCTGGTCTACAAGTTCTGGTTCTATCGATCATGAGGGGTTATTCACTCCCGGATTAGCTGGACAGACTACCATTACTGCGGTGAGTGGGAATGTCAATACAACCACTACAATCGATGTATTAGCCGGTTGGCCGGTCGGTATACAATCAGGGTTTAGTAACACTGAGATCAGTATTGATGATGAAATTCAACTTAATGCCACGCTAATCGATAGAGCAGGTAATTCGGTTTTAGGTGATTTAACATGGAGGTGCCAAAATGGTGCCATCGATCATGATAATCAGACCTGGATTCCAGGTCATATTGGTAATGCCACAATGCGCATAATACATCTTGAATTAGAGACCCAAGTCGTTTTCAATATTGTACCAGGAAGCCCTAAAACCTTGGAGATACCATATGGGCAAACCGTTCAGAGTGGAAGTACAATTCATATCCAGCCAATTGCAAAAGATGCAAGGGGGAATGAAGTTGGAATTTCCAAAGCTGGTGCTCTTACTTGGTCTGTAGAAAATGGCTCAATTTCTCCAACCGGTGTATATTTCGGAGGCGCACCTGGTGTTTGGAATGTTAGTGTAAATAGCACATCGGGAGCAAACGGTACTGGAATAATTCGTGTATTACCTGCTAAAGCGACCGGATTAGACATCGCAATGGATGTTGGGCAAGCAAGAACTGGTTCGGAGGTCATACTTTCAGCAATTCGAACAGACGTACTTGGGAATTCAGGCGAAGTTATTTTGCCATTATCTAATTGGACGGTTCCTACAGGTTCACTATCGATGGATGGTGATTCAGTAGTATGGATTCCTTCGAAAATTGGTGACTGGACAGTTGGTGTTTCAGACCAAGGTTTCTCTGCAACCATGCAAGTAAGTGTAACCCAAGGCGTAATTATTGGAATTGATGTATTACTATCAGAAGATATTCTTCGTTCTGGTGATTCAATCGTTGCTTCTATTTCTGGTTTTGATGCAGCAGGAAATCAGCGATCGGTAAATGGCGCATGGACAATTGCGTCAGAATTAGGTGCCGAGGATTTCAACGGCTGGAAGCAGTTGAGACCTGGCCCAATCGGAGAGTTTTCAATTTCTGCAACTTGGTTTGACAATGAAACGCAAATTGCTCACAATGTTGAGTCTATTCTCAATATAACATCTGGTGAATTAGCACGAATTATTCTACCGGAAAGTGGAACACGTGTACCTTCCGATGGAGTGCTTGAACTACTGCCTATTTTTGAAGATGAATTTGGAAATAATTTGGAGAACATTCCTCTAAATTGGGTTGTAGATAGCAATGACATGACAATGGAAATCCGATTAGCAGGGAATAAGTGGGCGCCATCATCACTTGGAATGCATGAAATTAGGGCGATGGCCCAAGGGGTTTTTGCGATTACTGACGTCGAGGTTATAGCGGGCACTGCAAGACATATGTCAACAGATTATGATGAGGGAATCACTGTTGTGAGCGGAGAAGAGGTTGAAATTACAATATCAACATTTGATGTTCACGGAAATATGGCCCTAGCATCTAGTGTCGAATTCGAATTTGATGACCCCTTAGGGGTGGTCTCCCAATCCTCACGCGGTGATGGTTACTGGATGATAGAGGGTGGCGAAGTTGGTGAATGGAATCTTCGATTGCTTACAGGTTCTGCAACTCTCGACATATTGGTCACTGTATCACCTGGTGCGCCGATTCGGCTCCTAACCGAGATACCGGAACAGAACCCAGAAGAGGGTAGTACAATGATAATTAGAATATATGCCATTGACCAAGCGGGTAATACTGTTGATGTTCCCGCTGATGAAGTAGACATACAGTGTACTGTCGGCTCAGTAACACATCTCGCAGGTGATACTTACGAGGTGGTAGTGGATCAATCAGGTCAATCTCAATCCTGTAATGCATATTGGAATGACCTCGTAGCGCAGCGTTTCTTTGATGTTGATGCAGTATTATTTGGAGGTGGATTAGGTGATTCTAATACCGCACTAACAATGGTTTCAATAATCGTGTTCTTATTTATTGCAATAATGCTGGTACTAATTAGGAGGATGAAAGGTGAAATCGAATCCAATGATTACTGGGATGATGATGATGAATACCTCGAAGTAAGTGAGAACGATGACCTCGAAATGGAAACAGTAACACCTGAAACTAAAGTGGAAGAAGTCGTCGAGGAAATTACTGAAAAGGTGGAGAGTAAAGAAGAACTTAGACTTCGTTTGACAGCTGAAGCAAATCGTACAGGAATAATGCAAGCAGCACCTGGAACCGTGCAAGGTAAAACAGGATGGTATATCGATTCAAGTGGTGAACTTACATCATGGCAGGTCAGTGAATCGGGTGATTGGACAAGAGTATCTTAATCAATTTCGTCTTTCTCAAATTTTACCAATAACTCCTCAATATCAATTACACCATTTTCATCCGTGTCTATTTCGTGGAAGATCGTCCTAGCTTCTTCAAAATCATAAGGGAACTTAAGAGCATGTAAAGCGACTTGGAATTCCTTCAAGTTTAGGTGCCCTTTGCCGCCCATATCTGCAGCATGAAACGCCAATTCACGTCTATCGTGCTCTAAACCGCTAGGGTTGCGGAATTCTTTACGGAATGTATCGAATGGAGTTGTCCTAGAATACACGTGTCTCTTTCCATATAATTGGTACACGACCAGACCCATCACGATTGCAGCAACAGCCCCAATTACAGCTTTTTCACCCATTATGTAAACCAAAGCCAATCCAGAAATTATTCCCCAAAGATGTATTATTGGATAGAGTGGGCCCTTGAATTCTGGATTCCAATCATGCTTGTAACTTGTTTGTCGTAGTACTATTACACATGAATTAATCATAATAAAAATCATAATTTTAAACCCTGATGCCAATTTAGCCACATCTTTTACAGGCAGTAGTATGATTACCAATCCCATCACAGTTGCTGTTACAATGATAGGCAGATGAGGCGTTTCGTATTTCGCATTCACTTCTTCCAAACTTTGTGGAAGTAATTTGTCCCTAGCCATTGCGAATAGGAAACGAGATGCCGCTAAAATACCTGAAAGAGCCATAGAAATCATAGTTAAAATTGCCAAACATGCAGCGATTACTCCTACCGTTGAACCAGCGACTGTTTCTACAAATTTGTAAATTGGATCTTCAATTGTGTTGCCATCAGCATTGACCCACCATTCACCAGGAATTGCTGCCATCATGATGTAAGTTATAGAACAATACAAAATTGTTGCAATTAGTAATGAAATCAAAATTCCGTAGGGAAGATTTCTTCCAGGGTTTTTGACTTCTCCACCTATAGCGGCCACCTTGGTTACACCGGCATATGCTACGAAGACAAATGCTGAAGTTTCAGCAATAGTCCAAGGATCTGCCCCTAGTGCTGCATCCCATGGTCGAGACAAATCAGTAGATTGATCGAATAATGCCATTATTGAAATCACCAATAACAGACCTAAAGAAATCCCCAATATTGGTGCTTGAATAGCTTTTACTTTCTTAACACCTAATATGTTGACTATCGTAATCAAAATCAATGCTGAAAACGTGACTACATATGTATTCAACTCTATGCTAAAG
>Ga0315321_10004147_pt1 | contig 11159 bp, 12 predicted proteins | sample M180m21515metaG_FD_203464 | JGI IMG/M metagenome (GOLD analysis project Ga0315321, IMG submission 203464) | Ammonia-oxidizing marine archaeal communities from Monterey Bay, California, United States - M1 80m 21515 | ecosystem: Environmental > Aquatic > Marine > Intertidal zone | place: USA... | reverse complement strand
GTAAACCAAACCCCATAGAAAAAGGGGCGACCGAAGCCGCCCCTGATTTCTAAACGCGTGCGTATGCGCAACTTACATATGGCGCTTGGCCGCATTTTTGAGAAGGCCGTACATGTTGCGAACGCCCTCGTTCTTGTGCTGGCCAAGAAATTCGTCACCCAGCGGACGCACGGTATCCATGAACTTCTTCTGGTCGCCAGCAGACAGACGAATGACTTCGGCGCCATTGTCCTGCCACAGCTTTTCAGCATTTTTACCGAATGCAGCAGCGGTGTCGTTATTCCACTTGCTCATATCGGAGAGCGTGGACGTCACGGCAGACCGCTGCTTCGCCGACAGCTTCTTGAGCCAGATGTCGCTCAGCATCACGACGCTGGGGATCATGCCGCTTTCGACGACCGTGATCGATTTGGTGACCGTGAAAAACTTGGAGCCGCCCATCACGATGATCGAGCTGCGCACCGCATCGACCGTGCCGCGCTGGAGCGCCGGCAACACCTCGGTATAGGGGATCGGCACACCGGCGGCGCCGAATTTACCGACCAGGGTGCTTTCCATCTTGGTGGCAAGCACGCGAACCTTGCGTCCTTTGAAATCGGCCAGGGTACGAATCGGCTTCTTGCTCGCGAACGATGTCGGCCCATAGACATACATCGATGCCATGGTGATGCCACGCGCCGAAGCGAGTTTCGAATACGGGCCGAAGAAGGCGGGATCGTTAAGCGCCTTGAAGGCATGATTGATATCGGAGAACAGGCCCGGCGCATCCGGCACCTGGAACGCAGGATTGATGCCGACCAGGAAACCCGGCGGCGTGATCAGCGCTTCAAGCGTGCCGAACTGCAAGCCTTCGATCATCCGCGGAATTTTCCCGATCTGGCCGGCGGGGAAGATACTGACCTTGATGCCCAGCTCTTTGTTGCCGCCGATACGTTTCTGGATTTCCTGCGCAATGGCGTGCTGTGGATCGTTAATCGTGCCATAGCCGATTTTCATTTCGGACTGTGCGGTCGCCGCGGTCGCGAAGCCGGCCACCGCGAGTGCCGTCAAAGCACCGAGGTATCTTTTATGTCCCATCTTTATCTCCTGTTAAAAACTGCTTTTTTGCATGAATTTTTCTGACCATCAAAATCCTAACGATCATCGGCGGACAGGCCAATTACTGTTAGAAATCTAACCATCAGTATGCTGATTTAAAAACATTCAAGTCAATAGCGCCGCACCGGCCATTGGCGTTAAATGAGTGGCAACAAAAAGGACCGAAATATGAGCAACAAATCCGTAGGCGCCAATCCGGCCTCTGTCGCACGACCGATGAAACCGCATTACTCCAACAGCATTCGCACTGAAAGTGGACCTTTGCTGTTCATTGCCGGACAGGTCGCGCTTGATGCCGATGGCAAACTGGTCGGCGAAGGCGACATCCGTGCGCAAACAACCCAGGTGCTGGAAAGTATCCGCGAAATTGTCGAAGCGAATGGCGGCACGATGGCCGACCTTGCCCAGGTCACGGTCTACGTCCGCGACATCCAAGCCTTCAATACGGTTTCCGATATCCGGGAACGCTACTTCCCCAAAGACGGCCCGTCATCGGCCATCGTCGAAGTCTCGGCGCTGGCATGGCCGGAATTCCTGATTGAGATTTCGGCGGTCGCGGCGCTCCCGGCATAGGGCGTGCCGTTGGCGTCGATCAGGCCGCGCGCCGCCAGTTCGTCGACCGTGCGGCGGAACTGATCGGCCGCCGACGGACGGTCCCAGGCCTCCAGCCAGTTCTGTTCTACAAATGCATGGATGGCAGGCTGGCCCAAGGTGGCTTCCCACAGAATCCCAAGCAACGATGCCAGCAGTTCTTCGCATTCCTTTTCCGCGTCGGACACACAGCGCGCAGCATCCGCCTCGGCGACACGTCCGGTTTCCGGCCCGGCGCCAAGCCCGAAATCCACCAGCCCCCGGCGGTCCGGCGATGCGATCTGCCAATGGGCGATTTCATGGATCAGGACGTAGGCCTCGCTTCGCACCCGGATCACGCTGCCATCCCAACTGACGGCCACGGCAGGTTCTTCATCAAGCGTCGCGATGCCAAGCTGCGCTGCCAGACCGACGGCTTCCCGGCGATGCGCCGGGGTATCGTAGGGCACATCGTAAGCGGCAACCGTTTCCAATATCCGCGCAAGCGCCCGTGCCGCAGCGCTACCGGAATCGAGAAACGACGCCATACGTGCCAGCGCCCGCGGCAGGTCATCCTTATGGATCGGGGTCAGTTTCATCGCCGGTCATTATAAACCGACAATGCGGCAATTGCTTGCATTCGGCGCACGACCCGGCGATGGTCCCGCCGTCTGAAAATTGCGAGATCGGTATGGTATACGGCTGGTTTGAAGATATGACCGTTGGCGATGCCGACACCATCGGCGAATACCTCGCCGACAAGACCGAGCTGGTCGACTTCGCGCGGAAATGGGACCCCTTTCCGCTCTATATCGACCGCGCAGAAGCAGAACAATCCATCCATGGTGGGCTGATCGCATCGGGCGTCTTCGGCGGAATCGCTGCGCTACAAGTAGAAATTCCATACATTACAAAAGATTAATTCTCGGAAGCTTGCGTAACGGCGACTTCCGCCCCTACATATTGATAGAACAACATCCAAACGGTCCGATCCATGCGCGTCCTGGTCATAGAAGACGACACCGACGTCGCCGCCTATATCGTCAAGGCGCTGACGGAAGCGGGGCACAATCCTTCGCATGCCGATAACGGCAAGGACGGACTGGTCATGGCCACCACAGATGATTTCGACGTGCTGGTCGTCGACCGGATGCTGCCCGGCCCGGACGGCCTCGCTATCATCCGCACATTACGGGCGTCGGACGACCAGACCCCGGCGCTGATCCTGAGCGCGCTGGCGGAGGTAGATGATCGGGTCAAAGGACTGAAAGCGGGTGGTGACGATTATCTGACAAAACCATTCGCCGCTGCAGAACTGCTCGCCCGTCTCGAAGCGCTGACCCGCCGTGCATCCAGCACCGGCGCGACGGCGGAAACCGCGCTGTCGGTCGCAGACCTGGAAATGGACCTGCTTTCCCGGACGGTGAACCGGGCGGGGACGGCGATAGATCTACAACCGCGCGAATTCAGGCTCCTTGAATGTCTAATGCGAAACGCCGGCAGTGTCGTGACACGAACGATGTTGCTGGAAAACGTGTGGGACTATCATTTCGATCCGCAGACCAATGTGATCGATGTGCATGTCAGCCGCCTGCGACAGAAGATCGACAAGGAATTCGATACGGCGCTGATCCATACCGTGCGCGGTGCGGGATACGTTCTGCGCGACGCCGGGCAGGATGGCAGTTCACAAGACAGCGGTTCATGAAATCCCGCCGCCTATTGAAAAGCGCCACCTTCCGGCTGGCGTTGCTGTACATGCTGCTGTTCGGCGGTTCTGTTGCAGTGCTGCTCGGCTTTCTCTACTGGGCGACGGTCGGCGTGCTGTCGGAACAGGTCGACGAGACGATCCAGGCCGATATCAAAGGCCTTGCCGAACAATACGAACAGCGTGGCACCCCCGGCATTGCCAGCATCATCGGCGAACGCGTGCGCAAGGATCCGGGTGGACGCACAGTCTATCTGCTGACCGACCCCTTAAGGCGGCCCCTGGTCGGTAATCTGAGTGGCTGGCCGACGGTCCCGCCGAACGAAGACGGCTGGATCACGTTCGAACTGCTCGACCGGGACACGCCGGACGGCACACCCTATCCCGCACGGGCCAGGCAGTTTGTGCTGCAGGGCGGGCTTAACCTGCTGGTCGGGCGCGAAGTTCGAGAGCTGCAGCGCACTCGGCGCATGATCATCAACGCCATGGTCTGGGGGATCGGCATTACGCTCGCCCTCGCCCTTGCCGGCGGCATCGCCATGAGCCGCGGGACCGCGCGGCGGATCGATTCCATCAACCAGACAAGCCGCGATATCATGAGCGGCGATCTCGACCGACGCATTCCCGCCGGCGGCACCGGCGACGAGTTCGACCAGCTGGCAGGCAATCTCAACGACATGCTTGACCGTATTCAGGGTCTGATGGAAGGTCTGCGACATGTGTCGGACAATATAGCCCACGATCTCCGCACCCCGTTGACGCGTCTGCGCAGCCGGCTCGAAGATCTGGACGACCAATCCCTGGACGGGACGGAACGCACGCGCTGGATCGATGCGGCCGTTGCCGAAGCGGACGGACTGCTCGCCATGTTCAACGCGTTACTGCGGATCACGCAGATCGAGGCCGGCGGCAGACGCGATAATTTCGCCACGGTAAATCTGGCGGAAGTCCTGCAGGACGTCGCGGAGCTCTACGAGCCCGTCGCCCATGCGGAAAATCTCTCGTTTTCGTTTCACTGCGACGGTGAGGGACGGGTGACCGGCGATCGTGATCTGCTCTTCCAGGCGATAGCGAATCTCACTGACAATGCCATCAAATACACCCCGGTTGGCGGTAACGTCACACTGCATTCGACCGGCCAGTCAGTCATTGTGGCCGATACCGGACCCGGCGTGCCGGTCGATGCGCGCGAAGATGTATTCCGCCGTTTCCACCGGCTGGGAACGAGCCGCAACGCCCCGGGAAGCGGACTTGGTCTTAGCCTCGTGAAGGCGGTCGCGCAGCTTCACGGCGGGAACATTCTGCTGGAAGACAACAACCCCGGGCTCAAGGCCGTGTTGTCCGTGTCCTGATCCGGCCTGCCTGTGCTGACGTAATAATAACAATTCCATGATCCAGAACACCCGCATCCAGAATCTGAACGACCGCGCGCGCCACCAAGACGGCGCGTATGTTTTGTATTGGATGCAGGAAGCCCAGCGTGCCCGCGGCAATGCGGCGCTCGAACTGGCTATACGCGGGGCGAACAAATACGGCCTGCCGGTCATCGTGTGTTTCGGCCTGATGGACGGGTATCCCGAAGCGAATGCCCGGCACTACATGTTCATGCTCGAAGGACTGGCCAATTGCGCCAATGAATTGCGCACACGCGGTATCCCGTTTGTCGTCCGCCGGGGAAATCCCGTCGATATCGCGATAGAGATGTCCCGTGCGGCCGCCGCCGTCATCTGCGACCGCAGTTACATGCCGGCGCAACGGGCATGGCGCGCCACACTTGCGGAGGCCGCCAATTGTCCCGTCATCCAGGTCGAGACGGAAGTCGTCGTGCCGGTCGACGTGGTGTCCGATAAATCGGAATACGCGGCGCGGACAATACGCCCCCGAATCCATCGTGTGTGGGACGAATACCTGGCGCCGCTTGATGAAACCGAGATCGAAACGTCGTCCGCCGCACTCAGCCTCGAAAGCGGTTTCGATGTGTCGGACCCGGTCGCGGTTCTCGCGGAGCTTGACCTTGATCGCTCGGTACCGCCGGTCAAACGGTTCCGCGGCGGGCGCACGGAAGCGCTGCGCCGACTCAACGGATTTATCGATGATGTGCTGGACGGATACGCCACGGGCCGGAACGAACCTTCCGCGGCACTCACATCTTTTCTCAGCCCGTATCTCCATTTCGGCCATATATCGCCCGTGGAAATGGCGCTGGCAGCGCGCGATTCCAACATCGGCTCGACCGAGGATCGCGGATCGTTCATCGAGGAACTGGTGGTCCGGCGCGAGCTTGCCATGAACTATGTGGCGTTCGAGCCCGCCTTCGATTCATACAACGCCCTGCCCGGCTGGGCGCAAAAATCCCTGGCCGAACATGCCCGCGACGAACGCGAATACGTATACACACAGGCTCAGCTCGAAGCCTGCGATACCCACGACCCGCACTGGAATGATGCGATGCGGGAGATGGTCCATACCGGGTTCATGCACAACTACATGCGGATGTACTGGGCGAAAAAAATTCTCGAATGGTCAACCGCCCCCGAACAGGCGTTTAAAACCACGCTGGCCCTGAACAACAAATATTTTCTCGACGGGCGCGATCCAAATTCATACGCCAACGTGGCGTGGTGTTATGGCGTGCACGACCGCGCATGGACCGAACGCCCCATTTTCGGAAAAATCCGCTACATGAATGCGAACGGTCTGAACCGAAAATTCGACATGGAGGCCTATGCGGAATTCGTGAATATCGTTGTCGCGGCAGAAAGTGCCTGACGATAGGCGATCACGCCTCCCACGGCGGCACCGGCGTCAGTTTCTCAACCAGGAAATCCACGAAGGCCCGGGTCGACGGCGGCACCAGACGCCGGCTGGGATAGACGGCATGGATGATGTTCTCCTGCGGGTCGCGCCAATCGGGCAGCAGTTCTACCAGCCGTCCCGATTTGATATCGGGCCCGACAAGGAAAGTGGCGAGACGCGCAATGCCGGCGCCCTGGAGCGCAAGATCGCGGATCGCTTCGCCCGAATTTGCCGCAAAGTTGGACGACACCCGCACCGCTGTCGAACCTGACGACCCACCGAACCGCCACGTGTCCGAATAGACCGTCGAATAGATCAGCGCATTGTGTGCGGCCAGTTCTTCGGGGGTGGCGGGAGTGCCGTGGGCGGCGAGATATGCGGGCGCAGCACAGACAACGCGGCGATCCGGTAAGAGCTGCCGGGCAATCAGCGCGGAATCAGCGGGCGCCGATACGCGCACCGCAACATCGATCCCTTCATCGACCAGGTCGATGACCCGGTCGGAAACCACCATGTCGACACGTATGTCGGGAAAGCGGGACACAAATTCGGGCACCAGCGGCACGATCTGGCGCTGCCCGAAAGAAATGGATGCCGTCACCCGGAGCGCACCGCGCGGCTCGTCGGACGCATGACCGACCGCGCGTTCAGCCTCATCGATCTCCGCCAGGATCGTACGGCTGCGGTCGTAGAAATCCCGCCCCACATCTGTAAGGCTTGTCCGCCGCGTCGACCGGTTCAGCAATCGCGCCCCGAGCCGGCTTTCCAGACGGCTAATCTGTTTCGACACTGCGGACGGCGTCAGCCCCAGAACGCGGGCGGCAGCCGAGAAATTACCGGCATCGACCGCGGTCACAAAGACCGTCATTTCGAGGCTTGAAGCGGTAATTCCCATATGTTCCTTAAATTCACAGATAATATGCCTAAGAGCGATATTATCATTCTTTGCGTCATCAATTACAAAGACTAATCTTATCCTTACGACGACAGACAGGCAGGAGCTCAGTATGAAGATCGGATTTTTCACGATGCCGGTACACCGGCTGGAACGGGACTATACCGAGTGCCTTGAGGAAGACCGTGAGGCGATTATTCTGGCCGACAGGCTCGGCTATTCGGAAGCGTATGTCGGCGAACACGTCACCGATGCCGCCGAGAGCATCACCAATTCAATGCTGTTCCAGGCGAGTCTGATTTCCGACACCAAGCAGATCAAGCTCGGCACCGGCACGACAAACCTGTCGCATACACATCCGGTTCTGGTCGCAGCGCAGGCAGCCATGATGGATCACCTGCTGAAGGGCCGTTTTATTTTCGGCATCAGCCCGGGTGCTCTGGAATCCGATGCCGAAGCGCTTGGCATTCGCGGTATTGACCGCAATGAGATGTTCGCCGAATCCATTGACCACATCCTCAACATCTGGACTGGTGAGCCGCCCTATGATCTGAAGGGCAAACACTGGAACATCTCGACACGCGAGACCCAGTTTGCCGAAATCGGGCTCGGCCCGATCGCCAAGCCGTATCAGAAGCCCTACCCGCCGATCGTTGGCACCGTCGTCGCACCGTTCTCGAAGGGTGTGATCGAAATGGGCAAGAAAGGCTTTCTTCCGATCTCGGCCAATTTCCTGCTCGCCAAGTGGATCACGACGCATTGGGCCAACTATGCCAAGGGCTGCGAAGAAGGCGGCCGTCCGGCAAACACCAGCGACTGGCGGGTCGCGCGGTCGATCTTCGTTCATGACGACCACAAAACAGCCGTCGATTACGGTAAGGCGAACGAACGCAGCCCCTACCGGTTTTATTACAGCCAGTTATTCACCAAGCTGAAGAAGGCCGGACGGCACGAAGTATTCAAACCGGAACGCGATTTCCCCGACGAAAAACTCAACCTGGATTACATTCTCGACAATCTGGTGATCTGCGGCGACGTCAACAGTGTAGTCGACCAGATCCTCGCCTTCCGTGAAATCACGGGCGATTTTGGCACGCTGCTCTATGCCGGCAAGGACTGGGAAGACAAGGAACTGGGCAAACGCTCCATGGAGCTGATGGCCGAAAAAGTGATGCCGGCCGTCAACGCCGCCATCGGTCAATCGGACGCCGCGGAGTAATATTTCTGCTATAGTCGCCCCATGGCGATTACAGATGAAAAACCGCTTTCACTGGTCCACATTCTGTCGAACCGGATCGGACGCGCGTTCTACGGCGAAGTCGAAACCAAGTATGGTGTGACGATCGCCGAATGGCGCGTGATGCTGACCCTCGCGGCGGAAGCTGGCGTGTCAGCGGCCGAAATCACCAACCGTTGGGCCATCGAAAAAATGGCTGTAAACCGTGCTATTCAGCGCCTCGTCGATAACGGTCATGTTTCGCGCACGCGCGATCCGGACGACCGGCGCAGTTACCAATTGGCGCTGACGGCGAAGGGTAACAAGCTCTATGAAAAGATCATGCCGCAGGCCGACAAGCGGTATAACGAACTGATTTCGGCGGTGTCAGAAGACGAGCTCAACACGATGGTGGAAGCGCTGCGAAAAATGATCCGGCGTGCCGAAGAGCTGAACTGAGTCGCGAATCGCCGACGCCACAATATTATCATTGGAAATTATATTGTGTGATAACCGGCCATACGGATGAATTCGAAACCCCCGTGACCGAGAAGTAGCTTTGCCGCCGCCGGAAGTTTTATGACTGCCATACTGAATATTATCGCGCCGGTCTTTGCACTGATCCTTGTCGGCTACGGCGTGGCGCGCACGCCCAAATGGAACCCCGAAGCGACGCGGTATTTCAACAATTTCGTCTTCTACGTGGCACTGCCGACGCTGCTGTTCGGCAAGCTGGCAACGGGGCAGGCCTTCGACGGGGTGGAGCCCCTGATCGCGGCCGGCTATTTCGGCGGCAGTTTGATCTCCATGGCACTGATCATTGGCTTCTCACGCGCGGCATTCCGCCTGCCCGGCGACGAGCTTGCGCTGCTGGGGATGGGTGCCGGATTTTCCAATACGGTCCTGCTCGGCCTGCCACTGATCGTCCTTACGTTCGGTGACAACGCGGTTGGGCCGATCACCACACTTATTGCGTTCAACACATTGCTGTTATTGCCGATCACCATCCTCCTGATCGAAGTTTCGCACGGCCGCAGCAGTCAGAGGACGCTTATCAAGATAGCGATCGCGCCAATCTCCGCGCTGATCCGCAACCCGATCCTGATTGCAATTGTCAGCGGTGCGTTGTGGAGCTTTACCGGATGGGGACTGGCCGTCCCGGTCGACCGGTTCATCGGCCTGATGTCCGGCGCCGCAGGGCCGTGCGCCCTTTTCGTCCTGGGCGCAAGCCTCGCAGAATACAAGCTGGCCGGCCGCCCCGGTGAGACCGCGACACTCGTCGGCTTCAAGCTGCTGATCCACCCGCTGATTGTCTGGCTTCTGTGCGCACAGGTCTTCGCCCTCGACGCATGGACGACAGGAATAGCCACCATGATGGCGGCAATACCGGTGGGCGCCACCGTGTTCACGGTCGCCCAGCAATACCGGACCTTCGTCGGACCGGTAACGAGCTCTATTTTAATTTCGACGGGGATATCCGCAGCGACACTGGCCGCCGTGATCGGATTCCTGACCTGACCGGAAAGCGGGCTTACGAGATAGCGGGCATTTCCTCGAACCGGTTGCGGTCCAGAAGCACGCTTGCTGCGATGATCTTGGTGACAGACCGATCACTGACACCGACCATTTTCACATGCGGTATCGAAATCGACAGATTGCTGAGCGTATCGACTTCCCAGAGAAGGCCCTCGCTTGCTCTGAACTTCTGACCGGGTTTGATTTCCAAGGTTTTGCTCATTCTGACGGCTCCGCTATGACGCTACACAACAGCACACAGAGTGATCGGATTTTTCAAATAAACACTTAACGTACCGCCAAAAACTGGGGATAACCTATTTCAGTCGACCCGGCGGCCTATGACGCTGCCCGATCAATCTGCGCGAGCCATTTATCCTTGGCCGCATCATCGAGAAACGATGCGCCGATCGAATTCTTCGCCAGAGTCACGATTTCATCCTGGGTCAGGTTCAGCGCATCGCGGACAGCGATATAGTTATCAAGCACATAGCCACCGAAATAGGCAGGATCGTCCGAATTGATAGTGGCGACAATCCCCGCATCCAGCATTGCGCGCAGCGGGTGTTGCGTCATATCGGTGACCCCCTGGAGCCGGTAGTTCGACAGAGGACAGACGGTAAGCGCCATTTTCATCCGGGCGAGGCGGTCGACCAGATCGGCATCCTGCATCGCGGAATTCCCGTGATCGACGCGGTCTACCTTCAGCAGGTCCAGCGTATCGCGCACGTATTCGGGCGGGCCTTCTTCGCCGGCGTGCGCGACAGTAAAGAACCCCGCTTCCCGTGCCTTCGCGAAAACCCGCTCGAATTTCTGCGGCGGGTGCCCAAGTTCGGACGAATCCAGCCCGACGCCGATTATCCGGTCGCGATGTGCCTGCGCCAGTTCGAGGACGGGAAATGCTTCTGCTTCATCGAGATGACGCAGGAAGCACATGATGATCCTGGAACTGATGCCATGCTCCGCCTCGGCGTTCTGCAGCGCGCGCCATATACCGTTGAGCGCCGTCTCGAATGGCACGTTGCGTGCAATGTGGCCCTGGGGGTCAAAAAATATTTCGGTGTGCACGACGCCATCGGCGACCGCACGCGCCATATAAGCGGACGTAAGATCATAAAAATCCTGCTCTTCGAGCAGAACGCTCATCCCCGCATAATACAGGTCGAGAAATGCCTGCAGATCGGCAAAATCATAAGCCGCCTTGAGTTCTTTCACGGTCTTATAGACGATCTCAACACCGTTGCGCCGGGCAATTTCGAACATCAACTCCGGCTCGAAGCTACCCTCGATATGCAGATGCAGTTCTGCCTTTGGCAGTCGGCGGATGAATTCGTCTGAAACTGTCATGGCGAACCCTATTG
>Ga0315321_10004145_pt1 | contig 11160 bp, 8 predicted proteins | sample M180m21515metaG_FD_203464 | JGI IMG/M metagenome (GOLD analysis project Ga0315321, IMG submission 203464) | Ammonia-oxidizing marine archaeal communities from Monterey Bay, California, United States - M1 80m 21515 | ecosystem: Environmental > Aquatic > Marine > Intertidal zone | place: USA... | reverse complement strand
CCGTCAAAGTTCCTCAGGGAGATGTCACCCCAGGAGGAAACTGGGGAAGTTTCATCACCGCCTGCCGCGAAGGGAAACCTGAAATGGCGAACGGAAACGTTCTCGAGGCCCATTACGGCTGCGTCCTAGGTCACCTCATGAATAACTCGTATCGTCTTGGTGAGAAGGTTCCTTTTAATGCCAAGGCCGGTCGCTTTGGAGATAATGCCCCCGCCGCTGAGCACTTTGGAAAACTTCACAGCATCATGGCTGATGGAGTAGGGGTTCCCAAGAATGGGGCGGAGTATGTCGTTGGTCCTTGGCTTAAATTTGATCCTAAGGCTGAAAAGCACGTCGGAGATCATGCCGCAGCGGCCAATGCCCTTCTCAAAGATTCGAATCGTAAAGGCTTCGAGGTTCCCGGCCCTGGAAAGGTGTAAGGAGACTCGAGATGGGCTTCTTCTATTTCGGATTCTAGTTAAAAAATAAGGGTGGCCATGAAGTTGGCCGCTCTGAAAGTTGAGTGAGGAGAATTCTTTCTCTCGTTTTGTAGAATGGCTACCTCATGGGGTGCGCCTTGAGCAGTTCATCAGGGCTGTAGAGTCCCTGCTTGCTCTTGATTTCATCGCGCACTTTTTTCACGTCATCTGGCCGGATCGGGGAGGCTTTGTTTCCAAACGAGTTGCGGACGTAGGTCAGGACCGAAGCAATCTCATCATCATTGAGAAGGGACTCGAAGGGAGTCATGGGAACCTGGCCCGGGTATTTCTTACCCGCCACTTCGATAGGGCCCATGAGACCTTTTAAAGTGAGTTTGATAAGGCGATTCGAATCGCCTTGTGCCCACTTTGTTCCATTCAGTGGCGGGAAACCGGATCCGGGTAATCCTTTGCCATCGGGTTGGTGACAGGTGGTGCAGTGAGCCTCTCGACCGTAGACCTCTGCTCCCTTGACGAAGCGAACGGCATCTTCCTTTGAAAGGTGCTTGGGAGCGGTCACCTTTTTGGCGACCTCCCCTTTGACGGCACTTCCTGAGAAAACGTTTTGCGCAAATTCGAAGCTCTGTTTCATGGTAGAATCAATGCCCTTAGCTTCAGCAATCGCGAGGACGGCGAGCCCTTGGTTTGAAGGAATGTATGAGGCGGCAGCGAGCGCCTCGAGACGGACGCGACCGTGATCATCGTTCGCCGCTCTGGAGAGGATCTCGGTCAGGTTGGCAAGCTTGTGCTCATTGAAACGAGCAACTCGCACCGCGGCCGCGCGGATACGATGGTCTTTAGAGTTAGAGAGCTCGTTGAGGAGATCAGCATCGACCTGGTCGGCGCCCCAAGTCACCCAGAGTGCTTCAAGTTTGAGCCGGTGACTATTTTGTTTGGCAGCCCAGGCGCTGGCGGATTTGGCAACTTTTACGCCATCCCGTTCGCGAAGTTCGCGACGAGTGCGATAGCGAGTGCGATACTCAGGAAGAGTGAGGTTGGCGAGGAGTTGATCGATTGAGGCACCATCAACTTTGGCCGGCTTGACTAAGGGGCGTGAGGGGTAGGTCACGCGGTAGATCCGGCCGTGCTCGTGGTCGCGGAGGGGGTCACGTGCACTGTGCTGCATGTGACCGATGAGTGCGTTTTGCCAGTCAGCAACGTAGAGAGAACCATCCGGGGCAAACTCGAGATCGACGGGTCGGAAGTTCAGGTCTTTTGAAACGTAGAGGTCCTGAACATACTTGGTCGTGAATCCAGTTTCATTTTCGATCAGTTTGTGCTGCTTCGCTCCGAGGTAGCCGATGTTATTATTGATGAGGATGTCTCCTTGGGCCTCGTCAGGGAAGTGGCGACTAGAGACGAGCTCGATTCCCGAGGTAGGGCGGACCTTATTGCTCGTGAGAAGGTCGGGAGCTCTGAAGTTTGCGCCGTATCGCGCCTTAACGGTTCCGGGGAGCATCCAGGTCATGGAAGGTCCAGAGGTGTGCAGGAAAAAGTCCTGACCGTAATCATCAAAGGCGACACCCCATGGGTTTGGGATGCTATATTGTGCGTAGCGGAGGATGTGTTTGCGTTGTGGGCTGTAGCGCCAGAAGCCGCCGTTGGTTCCCCGCTCGGGTCCATAAACGCTCTCGGTGTTTGAGTGAAGGAACACTCCTTCGTTCATCACAAAGGCACCGCTGGGGTCAGCGCAGAATGCCGAGATAGCGTGGTGGGTGTCGTGATCGTCGAATCCGCTTAGGAGGAGTTCCGAGACGTCGTATTTATCATCCCCGTTTGTGTCTTGTAGACGGACCAAGCTTCCACTTTGGGAAACGTAAACACCATCGTGTGAGATCTCGAAGCCGATCGGAATGTGAAGGTCATCAGCGAAGATGATCTGCTTATCAGCAACCCCATCATTATCGGTGTCCTCAAAGATGAGGAGCTTATCCTTAGGGCGGGCATCGCCGATGCGGTAGTGTGGGTAGCTTTCCATGGTTGAGACCCAAAGACGTCCCTTATTGTCAAAGGCAATCTGCACGGGGTTCTTGAGGTCAGGAAAAGTTTTTTCTGATGCAAAGAGCTCGATCTTGTAGCCCTCAGGAGTTGCGATCTTTGTCTCAGCAACTTCACCCTCCAGGTAGTCGACCGTTCCATTCTTACCGCTCGGTCTGTAGTTGGATTTTACCGGTGGGAGCTCGATGGTTTTGGAATCAGCGGCCACGAGGTCGAAGGGCTTGCCTTGCAAGGTGGCCCAAATCGCTTGGTCACGATTTGCGGTCATCTGACGGGTCTTTTTTAACTCGAAGGGATAGTTATCCGGCCCGAAAGGATTATAGCGACGGCCATAGACGTGCACCCCGTTGGGGACCTTGAAGTTGTTGAGCCACATGAAGTTCTTTTCGACCACCGCGGTTTGGACGGATGGTCGCTTGTTCTCGTTGGCCTTTCCCTTACCAAAAATTTCATCGGCTAGCATTGGGGCCAGCTTTTGATATCCCGCATCGTTAAGAAGAGCTCCGTCGATGGTGAGGTCTCCAGACCAGCCTTTGCTGCCGAAAAAAGCATTCACAAAAAGGGCACCATTGGCTGCGGCGATTTCTTGGGTGGCTTTGGTGTAAAGCTCGAGATTTTTGTTGATGGCAGAACCATCAGGAACGCTGAATTGATCAGAGAGATCTTGCACCGTGGTGGGGGAGACTAAGGCAAGCTGGGGAATTGATTCACCGTTGTACTTTTGCGAGAGGGTGTGGCGGATGAAGGCCTGAAGCTCAGACTTGTATCGATCGAGATCAGCGGGACCCGCGAAGGACGAATTGTATCCGAAAAAGGCAATGATGGTATCGGCCCCAAGGCGAGTTAGCCATTGGTCAGGTGTTTCAAAATGTCCAGCCGGTCTTGATGCGGTTTGCAGTTCTTTGGGCAAAAGCTCTTTGGCACCAGGGAAGGCGTATTGGTCATCCTGGTTACGGCCAGGGTGGGGGCGGAACCCCGGGGTGTTTCCCTCATCGCCCATGTTACGGATTTTAATGTTCTTCTCAGGGAAACGTAAGAAAAGCTCGGTCTCAAAATGAGGGAAATGGTTCATCCGAGAGGCCATGCCGGATCCAATGATGACGATGCTATCTCCTTGGTTGATTGCGAGCTTCTTCGGAGCGGGCTTCATCTTAAAAGCGACACTTTCGGGGTCCATTGGAGTGAGGACTCCACGAGAAAGTTTGCGTTTCGGAGCCGCAGGCTTCTTCTTCTTTGGATCGGCCTTCTTTTCTTGGGGCGCGGCGATCGTTACGGGCGCGCTAAAATTTATAGGAAGCTTGGCATCGAGCTGGGCCAGCAGGCCAACGGCGCTGCCTAGGATGAGTCTATTAAGGGTTTGTTTTTTCATCGGTCAGTTTTTTGAGGTTCTTAAAATCAGGGGATGGATGATCAGCAATTGATGAGCCGTTCAGGATCCCTTTTAGGCCCCAGGCCCTTCATTACGTCACCATTCGTTTCAGTCTCTCTTTTCAATTCTTTTTTGAGCTTTGAAAAGTGCTTTTTTCATCTGTTTTGTCTCCGTGGATATTTTTACTAAAAACGACTTTTATTACACCATCCTTAATAAATTTGAGTGGCGGTAGCCTCTCAAGGTTCACATGGGAATTATCGGATATTTTTAGTTGCTTCCGACTTGATCGCTTTCGGGAATCGGGGAACAAAGCCCCCCCTGCATAGATGCAAAGCGGGTTTTGGTTGCAGTTGGATTGCCTGCAGAGTTTTCGTCGCCTGCTACTTGTTCTCGAGGGCGAAGCGGTAGAACTTGCTTCCGGCTTCAAGCGGCAGGGTGATCTCGTTGATTCCGTCGCGCTTGGTCCAAATTTTCAAGTCATCGGTCTCCTCAATTGAGAAGCGGATTTTCACGTTATTATTCGCGTTATCGGGCTGAAGCACCACTGAGCCTAAACGTGCATCCTTAACTTCGCCGATGGCAGGCCGTGCGTCTCTTTCAGTGATTACCGAATTATAGGCTTCTTGAGTTGGGCGAGCATCTCTTTCGGCGGTTACTTGTGCCAATTGAGCCTCGAGTAATGCAATTCGGGGGTCATTAGGATCTGCTATGATGACCCCTTCAAGTATCGTTCCAGGGAGATCAGCGCCAGAGAGATTAGTGCCAGAGAGATTAGCACCAGAGAGGTTAGCACCAGAGAGGTTAACAATTCCGAGCTTAGCGCTCAAGAGGTCAGCTCCCGAGAGGTCAGCGTTAGAGAGGTTAGCGCCGGACAGGCCAGCACCCCGGAGGTCAGCGTTAGAGAGGTTAGCGCCAGAGAGTTTGGCCTCAGAGATATCAGAGCCATAGAGTTTAGCGCCAAAGAGGAAAGTGTCAGAGAGGTTAGCCCCCGTGAGCTTAGTGTCAGAGAGGTCGGCCCCTGTGAGGTTAGCACCAGAGAGGTTAGCGCCAGACAGGTCAACACCAGAGAGCTTGGCAAAAGAGAGGTTAGCGAATGGATCAATAGAATACTCATTGACGGTGCCTGTTCCATCAGGACCGATCTGGGCGAGGGAAGAAGTAAAGGTGGCTAAAAAAATAAATGGAACGCAGACGATTGCTTTCATGGGTAACAGTCAGCCTTTTATAAGGTGGGAAGAGAAGCGAAATCGGCAACGATATCTCTCATCGTCGGCCCCGTGCCATTGTTTAATGATTCGTGTATCCCGAACCACTGATTCCGCTTTAGTAGGATAATTGAGTCTTGAGTTGTTAGACAAAGACCGTTGCGGCCTGCACCACCCGCTTGTATGGCGCAAAGTGGATTTTAAAGGCCAAGGGGCTTTATCGTTCATTCCCTATTATGCCCATCGCACTCTCAAGAGGGCTGACAAAACCTGTCTTGATGAAGTCTTACTCAGAAGTAAATCCCCTTAACATCAGGGAATAAAGATGTTAAAGAGTGGCAGGCCCGCAGGGAGTCGAACCCCGATCTATGGTACCGGAAACCATTGTTCTATCCATTGAACTACGGGCCCTCTAAAAAGGTGCCGGAGGCTAGTCGAGCGTGATCCGAAGTCAAAGCGCAAATTCAGAGGATCAATTTCAGATCCTATGATTGCAGTTTGATTCGTTAAACCCATTAACTGAGAAGCGCTCAAATATCTAGGGTGAGATTCCAATGTAATTCGGAAAGGTAGATCGGTGGGTAAGGATTGGAAATCACCGAGGAAGAAGTTGAATTTTGAGTTCATTATGCTCCTCCATGCGGTGCCTATTTGGGGCTTGGTTGTTGTCGACCTCGATTCTATTGTCCTCTCTTTTTCGTCATCTTACTAAAGAGATTTTAATAATCAGGAAGTTTAAAAGCAGCTTATGGGTTGGGAGTATGATGGGTGGTTTCAAATCTCTAAATGGGTAAAAAACACGAGGGTGACGCGCTCAAACCCTTTTGGAATGGGCCTTGAGCGCACTGTGAAGGACTCCGTTAAGATTTTGTAAAATATCGGAGTTTATTAAAAAATTTCGAGCCAGTTAGCCTTTTCAATTTTAGGTGGCCAAAAGGGGAATTGCTTTCAGTCTTCCGCCGCAATGACTGTCAGTGAGACGGAAACCCGTATCATCGTTCCTAACCGCCGCAACTTTCTTGCGGCCGCTGCAGCTGCTGCGACTGGTCTTGTCGCTTCGACCCAAACCTCGCACGGATTTTTATTTCGTCAGTCTCCGCCGCTTGATCTGAGATTGCTTCCAAAGACTTGGGTTTCACTTCAGGGCGAGAGAAAAATTCAAAGCTATGCCAAGTATCTCGAAGGGCTTCGGTTGAAGTATGTCGACCCACTTCAGATCATCAAGGCTCACGCTAAGACTCAAGGAAGCCTCTGGAATACCCTTCCTCCGCGTTCCATGTGGAGATCGATGGCTGGAACTCTCAAGGCTGTCGACCGTGTCGCCGCTACGATCGGGCAACCTGTCAGGGAAGTAGCTTCAGCTTACCGTAGTCCTGCCTATAATCGGCGTTGCTCGGGTGCTAAATCGGGGTCATGGCACATGCAGAACTTTGCGCTCGATTTAAAGTTTAAGTCTTCTCCAAGTGCGGTGGCTCGCGCGGCGCGTGCAGTTCGTGCCGATGGATTTTTTAAAGGAGGTATCGGCCGGTATCCCAGTTTCGTCCATATCGACACCCGTGGTCGGAACGCGGATTGGTAGAAAGTTTGAACTTCCGCCATTTGATAAAGGCCATCTGGATCAGATGGTTTTTTTGGTTTGGGGGAGAAGCTTATTGATCGGCTTCGACGGCCCGAGCGCAACGAAGGATTTCTTTCTCTCCGAGATAAGGGCCAAGAATCTGCAGCCCGACCGGTTTTCCCTCGATGGGCTCGAGCGGGACCGAAATTCCGCAGTTACCTGCGAGGTTTGCAGAAATGGTGAAAATGTCGGCGAGGTAGTGCTTGAGCGGGTCGCCGGTGGCATCGCCCATTTTAGGTGCAGTTTCTGGGGCAACCGGAGTGAGGATCGCATCGACTTTCTCGAAGGCCTGCTCGAAGTCGCGGCGGATCAAGGTTCGAACTTTTTGGGCTCGGAGGTAGTAGGCATCATAGTATCCGGAGGATAAAACGTAGGTTCCTAAGATGATCCGACGTTTGACTTCAGAGCCAAATCCGGCTTCACGGCTGTCCTTGTAAAGAGAGAGCATGTCTTCGGGATTATCAGTCCGATTGCCATAGCGGACCCCGTCGAAACGAGAGAGGTTAGAGGAGGCTTCGGCTGGCGCGATAATGTAATAGGTGGCAACGGCATACTCGGTGTGGGGAAGTGAGATTTCCACAATTTCGGCTCCTTGTGCTTCTAGTCTTTTCGCGGCGGCTTCTACGCGATTGCGGACTTGAGGAGAGATGCCATCGGTAAAATATTCCTTTGGAAGTCCCAGTTTCATTCCGGCGACTCCTCGATCGAGGCCATCCGTGTAATCTGGCACTGGTTCGTCCAGTGAGGTCGAATCGCGCGGGTCCTCTCCGGCGATTGCATTCAGTATTAGCGCCGCATCTTCAACCGTGCGGGTAAGTGGTCCGATCTGATCCAGTGAAGAGCCAAAAGCGACGAGGCCGAATCGAGAGACCCTTCCATAAGAAGGTTTGAGGCCAACCACTCCACAGTGACTTGCCGGCTGGCGGATCGATCCTCCGGTATCGGAGCCCAAGGTGGCGGGAATGAGTTGGCCTGCCACCGCTGCCGCAGATCCGCCGGAAGATCCCCCGGGAATGTGACCGGGAGCGCATGGATTGTGAGTCGTTTGGAGTCCTGAGTTTTCGGTGGAAGATCCCATCGCAAATTCATCGAGATTGGTCCGACCGAAAGGAATGGCACCTGCTCCCTTGAGCCGGGTAATAGCGGTGGCGTCATAAGGGGAGGTGAAGGCTTCTTTGAGAAATTTAGACCCGCAGGTGCAGGGTTGTCCTTCAACGTTGATGTTGTCTTTGATTCCGATGGGGAGGCCGCCGAGCGGCAGCGTCAGGTCGACCTGATCGGCAGCGGAGAGGACGGAATCCGGATCAAAGGAAAGAAAAGCGCCGATGTCTTGATCACGTGTCGTAATCTGGTCGATTACGTCTTGGACGATCTCACGTGATGAAATTTCTCCGGCAACGAGCTTTCGCCGGAGAGAGCTTAGGGATGAGGAAGCGAGAGACATAGTGAGGAAAGCTTATGCGTCGACGACCTTGGGGACCCGTAGTTGGCCATTGGCTTGATCCGGAGTGTTTTGAAGGAACCCTTCGGCTGGAAGACTGGGGGCCGGCTCATCCTTGCGGACGCGATTTGACCTTATCATGGGGTGAGTGCTGGCTTCGATTCCCTCGACATCCACTTCACCCAATTTTTTGATGTAGCCCATAACATCTTCCAGCTGTGTGCTGAAGCGGGTGACTTCGTCGTCGCTTAGGTTTATCCGGGCCAAGTTTGCGACATAGCGGACATCAATGTGGGGATCAGCCATGGACGGAGGATGTACCGTGATGACTTGAGATGGAACCGCAAAGAACCCCTAGGGCGGAAAAAATTGCCGTGCCCCTAGTTTCGCAGGATCCCTACCTTTCAGGGTATAGATATGTCCCTCTGTTTAGGAGAGGACACCGTTGCGAACTAGTTCGCTATACATCCACCAGCAGAGTGACGTAGTTGCGGCCAGTAGAAGTACGAAGAGAACAATATTTCTAGTGCGGTAACGTCGCTCGTTGATCAGTTGGCCTCTGGACATTTGGGCGTAAAACCGTTTCTCACGCTGGCGCTGTTCGCGGTCGTCTAGAGCCGGAATCATGTGGCGTTCCCGCTCTTTTTGCTCAAGGAGCTTAAGGGGAGCATTCTCAATTAAGGCCTCATATTTTTCAATCTCCGAGTCTAAAGAAGAAAGCTCGTCGCGAGAAGGTGGGCTTGGCTGGCGCTTCATTTTACGAAAGAACATGGCGGTAGCGTTTTATTTAAAATGGTAGATGAGGATGGCGATGGAGCCAAGGAGGATGATCGGAAGATTGAAGGCGAAGCCGTTACGAATCATGCAAAGAAAGTTTCCCTGGGAAGAAGTTCCCGATAATGATCCTGCCTGTCCATCGAAAATACTGTTTTTACGGGTCTCGCCAAAGTGAGAGACGGCTTGCTCGAACTCTTCATCGGCCTTGTCGAGAATGACGAGGGCTTTCTCGAGCTCGATGCTGAGGGAATCCTTGGGCCACGCTTCGGGATTGAGGGACTCGAGCCGGTTGAGGTGATTGGTGAAGGCGATCCTAGTCTGATCGAGATCTTCGGCCTCCTGTTTGGATTCAAAGAGTTCACGTTCGATCGTCGTGATTGCTGTGGAAAATCTTTCGCTCAGGTCCAGCTGTCCGCTTAGAAACTCTTGTTTTCGATGGTTCAAATCTTCAAGCGCCGTTTTTTGTCGCTCGAGCTCCGCGCGCTGTGAATGGAGGACTTCGAGTTGGGTTTGGGCGTCAGCAAGCTTACCTTCGAAATCGTCGGTAAAAGGGGCTTTTTCGTCGGAAATTTCCATCTGAGTTTCGCGGACCTTGATGTGCTGTTTTCGGCTTTGGGTAGTTGGCATGGAGCGTTGGGTTTTGTTAGTCACCTATATAACTACCACGCAAAAATATCTCGGACAAGCAAATAATTAAGGAAACTTAATTTATTTATCAGTCAGTATTTCAGGTTCTTCCTCCTCGTTAAAAGGTTTGGAGTACCACCTCCAGATTGGTCGGAAGAGGCCTTTAAGATCCTCTAATGCCAGATAGGCCGTCGGAATGAGGAACAAGGTGATTACGGTGGCAAACAGGATTCCGAAACCCAATGAGACTGCCATGGGTTTCAGGAATTGCGCATGGATCGCCCGATCAAACATGAGCGGCATAAGGCCCGCAAAGGTGGTGATTGAAGTGAGAAAAATGGGACGGAACCGTCGCACTCCGGAGATCCGGACTGCTTCTTGAATATCCATGCCTTCTCGCCTCTTTTGGTTGATGAAGTCAACGAGGACCAGAGAGTCATTCACGACGACACCGGTAAGGGCCATGATTCCAAAGATCGAGAGGTAGGATGGAGTGATGTCGAGGATGACGTGGCCAGCGTAGGCTCCGATCACTCCGAAGGGCACCGCGAGAAGAACGATAAAGGGTTGGAGAAGGGATTTAAAGGGAATGGCCAGGAGGGCAAAAAGGGTGAGGATCAAAAGGCTGTAGAGCCAAGTGTAACGGCCGCTAGTTTCCTTTTGCTCTTTGATGTAGCCTGCCCAAATCCAGCTGATATCTTGGTTCTTTGCCACGATTCGGTCAATTTCGGGTTTAAGTCGCTCGGCCATCTCCATGATTTTTATCTCCTGATTTTTTGGTTGTGCATTGATGTAGGAGACCTGGGCTCCATCTAGGCTTTCGATCGTCCCGGGAGCTTTCTGTAAATTAGCGGTAGCGACAGTGGAAAATGGAATTACAGATCCATTGGGAGCTAGGATGGTAAGATTCTCAAAGGTAAACATGGACTCGCGTTTTTCTTTTGGGAGGCGGACCATAACCCGGATTTCTTCACCGTCGCGTTGAAGGCGTTGGGCTTCTTCTCCGTAGAATGCCTGACGGATTTGTTGAGCGAGTTCTCTTTGTGTGATGCCCAATTCGAGAGCTCTAGGCTTTAGGGTGATTGCAAATTCCTCCCGCTGGCGTTGGTTGTCGGCGTGAGCCCCTTGGATGCCGTCTTGCGCTTCGAACAAGAGTTCAATTTCCGCTGCAATTCCTCGTTTTTCGTCGCTGTCTTGTCCCCTAAGTTCCACGCTCATGCTGTTGAGTTCTTCCCGACCGTGGCTCCGGCTACCCCATTCTCCTGATACCCTGAGGTATTTGACGTTTTTAATTTCACCAATTTTATCCTGCCACATCTTCGCAATTTCAGCATTGGTTGGGCCGGGTTCGCTTCGTTCGCTCGGAGGCATGATTTCAAGCGAGGAAAACCCTTGTTCGGGATCGCCGGCCCCACCCCAACGGGAAGCTCCAGCGCTGGTCATAATATTGCGAACGAGAGATTCGCCGGTGCCGGGATCAATGAGTTCCCGTTTTAACTCTTCTGCGCAGGTCGCGATGTAGGTAATCTGTTTATCAGTTTCCTCAAATGGGGTGTTATCAATCATGCTGAGGTAGGCCGAAATCCGATAACGCTCGACTTTAGGCATGTCGACAAATCCAATTGCGCCACTCTTATGGTAACCGAGCCCGGCCATGGCTAGAG
>Ga0315321_10004144_pt1 | contig 11162 bp, 9 predicted proteins | sample M180m21515metaG_FD_203464 | JGI IMG/M metagenome (GOLD analysis project Ga0315321, IMG submission 203464) | Ammonia-oxidizing marine archaeal communities from Monterey Bay, California, United States - M1 80m 21515 | ecosystem: Environmental > Aquatic > Marine > Intertidal zone | place: USA... | reverse complement strand
AGGCTGATGGCTCAACTAGATCAGTTTGGTTATATCGCTGGCACCAATGCAAATATGGCATCTCGATCAGGGGCAGGCTTCGCTACCCCCTATGGCTTAACTTACGGATAATAAGAATGGCACAAATGAAAACGTCAGAAAGTGGCGTACACTTAATTCGAAGATTTGAAGGATTACACAAGAAAACTGATGAAGGTGATTATCGCAGTTACCGTTGTCCAGCAGGACGGTGGACGATTGGAGTAGGGCACATCAAGGGAGTTCGCTCTGGTATGCGGGCTACTGAAGATGAGTGTATGGCGTTTCTCAAACAAGACCTACAAGTCTGTGAAGATGCTGTAGAAAAAAACGTAAAGGTTGAGCTTTCTCAAAATCAATTCGATAGTTTAGTGTCATTTGTATTTAATTTGGGAGAAACTAACTTCCGCAAAAGCACACTTTTAGCCAAGCTTAACAAAAATTTATTTGATGATGTTCCTTCAGAATTCTTGCGTTGGAATAAGGCGAGAGTTGGAGGAGAGCTAACAGTTCTAAAGGGGCTTACCCGAAGACGTACAGCCGAAGCAGCTCTCTTCACGATGGACGTACCTCTTCCAGATGATGATGACAAAGAGGTTATGGCACAGAAGCCAGAGCCTACATCAGTAAAGCCGTTGAAGAAGAGTAAAACAATTGCTGGAGCGGCAACAGCAGGTACTGGAACGTTAGGAACCCTACTCACAGAGGCGGCGGGAAACCTACAAGCATTAGTACACTACGCAGAAACTTTAAAAATTGTGTTCTTAGTTTTAAGCGTAGCCGGGATTGCCTTGGTTACTTACGCAAGACTTGGGGATCACAATAAAGGCATTAATTAATGTTCTCATTATTTAGCAATATTAAACTCATATTTATGGGAGTATTTAGTGCTCTTTTGCCACTGCTTTATGTTTTAGGGAGAAGAGATGCAAAACAGCTACACGAAAAAAAAGAACTTGAAAAAGATATTCTTAACGAACAGAAAAAATCTGAATTTTATCAAGCAATGGAGCAAGAAGAAGGGGTTATTACTTCTGGTTCCAGCGATAGTAGGGATGACCTTCTTACAAGGCTGCGCGACAAGGGTATCTAGTCCAGACTTAGAGATTTACTGCCCACCTATTATTACTTACTCAGATAATTTTAATGAGAAGTTACTGGGTGAACTACAGGCTTATTCTGGCAATGGTGATGCGATTGTTAGAGCTCTTAACGACTACATTGCTCTAAGAGATAAAGTAAAGCTTTGTTACAGAGAGAGAGAAAAATATGCCACCAAATGATGTAACAACTATAGATGGTCTTGTTGGTGATCCTAACGCTGTTCCTGTAGAAAATACACTAGAAGAAAATGCCGCATCATATGCAGGAGATAATCTTGTAGGTGGAACAACGCCACAGGATGTACAAGGTATTCCAACAGACAGTACTGCCCCTGCCATTCAAGATACTACTCCAGATGGAACTGAAGCAACATACCCCTCTAGCGTAGCAGATTACTCTCCTACAACAGGCGGAGTTGATCCCTCTACTGTTACCCCAGAAGATGCTCTGGCTGGAGCAGGAACGCTAACAGGTAAGGTAGACGGTCTTTCTGATGACACTGGCATACTAGGAGATGCTCCTGGATTACAGCCAAACTTACAAGCCGACACCTCAGTAGTCACGCAGATAGGTCAAGTAAATCCTGTCAGCCAAGGTGCTACAAACGTATATACCAGTAAAACCACCACCCCAACCATAAATGCCATGCTTACTGGAGCGCAAGCCGCTACAGGAGAGGTTGATCCTAACGCCATATCCAATATTGACACCTTCGATATGAAGGGATTGGCAACTGGCGTTAACTCAGATGGTACTCAGAACGCAGTTGGGGCTAGTCTAAACACTGTATATACTCAGAATATTAGTACCGTTGTAGATACTAGTACAATATCTGGTAAGTTACTTGCCAACACTTTGGGCGAGGGAAACTACACAGATGCTAAGACCACTGTCCAAGGACAGATGGCAATCCTTTCAGAACAGTTTATAGGCCCAAATGGAGAGCCTCGCATTCCTGCCTTTGCCGCGGGCGCCGTAAAGGGCGTTGAGCGCATGTTGGCGTTTAAGGGTGTGACTGGTACGGCTGCACTGGGTGCCGTAGCGAGTGCGACAATGGAAAGCATACTTCCTATCGCTCAAGCAGATAGTGCATTCTTTCAAACTCTAACCGTTAAAAACCTCGATGCAAAAAATACACAAGCACTTAATACTGCAAATATTCTAAGCAAGATGAACATAGCAGACTTGGACACTCGGATGACCGAAAGCGTTCAGAATGCAAAAACGTTCATGGCTTACGATATGAATAATTTAAATAATACTCAGCAAATGACCATCGTCAAAACGCAAGCTCGACAACAATCCATTATGGAGGATGCCAAGCAAGAAAACGTGCGTAGGAGATTTAGTGCAGAGTCACAAAATCAGATGGATATGTATTATGACAATCTTGGATCTCAAATAAGTCAGTTTAACGTTGGTCAGAGAAATGCCCTTCAACAGTTTAACGTTGGGCAAACTAATGACATGAGCAAGTTCAATACTACTCTTGCCAATCAAAGAGAACAGTATGAAGTGACGATGCAAAGAGAAACTGAAATCTTTAATGAAAAGTGGCGGCAAACAATCGCTACAACCAACACCTCAATGCAATTTGAAGCGGCAGCTTTAGATGTAAAAAACATAGCAAATCTAACGTCTGAGCAACTCAACAACATGTGGGATAGAACAGATGCCCTTTTAGACTTTGCTTGGAAAGAGGGTGAGAACGCAAAAGATCGAGGTCTTACAGTTTGGACTAAAAAATTAGCATTTGAACTTGAAAGATACCAAACAGAAATTGACGCAATCACCAAGAAGTATGGCTACGATCTTGATTACGACAAATCCGTATATGGTGTTGATAAAGACTACGAAATTAGAATGGAGCAAATAAGAAAAGAATATAAAGCCGCTAAAATAAACGCAGTAGGCTCAGTAATTGGTGCAGTAATAGGCGCTATTCCTTTTTCAGATGAAAAACTAAAAACCAACATTAAAAAAATTAGAAAACTTAAAAATGGTGTGACCTTATACAAGTGGGATTGGACTGAAACTGCCAAGAAACTAGGCATAGAACACAACCCTACACGAGGCGTATTAGCCCAAGAGGTTATTAAAACTCACCCACACGCAGTCAAGCTAAACTCTAATGGCTATTTAAGTGTAGATTACGGAAGGGTTTTAGCATGAACTTTGAAGACGCAATAAGAAAATCCATATCGGCATATTACAAAGGCGTAGATCCTGAGAATTTGAACGCAACTAAAGAAGAGGTTGTGTACACCCGAGAATATTTTGATGAGCTAGAGGAAGACTTGCTTGGAAAGAAGTCGGAAGACAAAGATGAAGTAGAGGGGGAAGAGGATGGATCTTAAATTTCTAGACCCTTCTTACGCAGATGGGCCGATACCAGGCGAGAACCAAACATCTGATGAGAGGAATTACCCTTGGCATCGACCACCAGATTTTACAGATACAGATGAGGCTATTGATTACATTGTAGAAAGCCTAGTCGATACACGAGAAGGCTTCATGTATATGAACCTAATCGAACTAGACATAAGTATTGCTGCATGTGTTGATATGATCTTAACGAAAGGCATTAGCGAGGGGCGTTGGTCAATTGATTTTGCAATTATCTTAGCAGGCCCAACGGCTAGAGTAATTGAGATTATGGCGAAAAGCTTTGACCTTGAATACACTCTCGGAACGGATGATCCCAAAGAATATACTTTAACAGCGGCAGGTGCAAAACAGCAAATGCAAAGAGCTGCATCTGAACTCAAAGAAAAGGTATTTGGGTTAAAGGAGACTGCGCCTCAAGAGACTCCAGAAGGTGTTGAAGAAATTGATAATGGGCAAGGACTTATGTCTGCCCCAGATGAGCAAAATGATATGCTTGGATATGGCGAACCTACAGAAGTAACTGAAGAGGAAAATGTCGATGGCTAATTATGATATGACCTCTGGCTTTATGCAGGGCTTTGAGTTTGGTACTAAGATAAAAGAACGTAGGCAAAATCGAAAGGCAGCATCTTTGTTGTCTTCTTGGAATGCTTCTTCCTATGATACTTACATTAAAAACCAAACGGCTGATAAAGAAGGCGAATTAATTGGCACAAACCTTCTAGAAGAACTGAACTTAGCAGATCTGTCAGATGAGCTAAAATCTGATTGGACTTCTCAGGCTCGCTCTTGGAGGATGTCTGGGCGCACTAAAGATCAAACTAGACAAGGGCTAATCGATCTAGCCCCTCAGTATAGGAAATTAAACAACGCAGCCATTTCTGAAAGTGCAGATACTGAAGTTGCAACTCTAGCCGCACCTACAGACAGTCCATTTGATACCACGGTCACTGAATTTTCTAAACTTATGGATATTGAAACTAGCCCAAGTATGCCTAACGCAGAGAGGCTCGTTGCAGTGAGTAACAAGGGTGCTATTGGAATTTCTCAGATAATGCCAGCAACAGCAATGCAACCTGGATACCAGCTGGATAACATCTTTGACTTAGCTGACAGTGCCAACATGAGCTACTCAGCGAAGACCGAAGATGAAGCAAAACGATTGCTTACAAATGAACTTTTAAATAAACAGATGGGCTTTAATTATTACAACATGCTTAAAGATAAGTATGATGGAGATACCACAAAAGCGTTAATTGGATACAATGCCGGCCCAGATGTTGCAGATCTTTGGGATGGTAGTTTCTCAGCCCTACCAGAAGAAACTCAAAATTATCTTCGCAAATTTGGAATAGATATAGATAGTCCAGAAGCAAGTATGGCATCTGTTGATTCCCAGATGAGGGATGCTTTCTCTTCAGAATCTACAGGCAAAAAAGAAAATACTGTAGGTGGTACATTTAGAGAGTTCTTATCGAACCCTTGGCAGTCTATGAAAGATTCAGAGGCGGCTGAAGTTGAACTTATTGTTCTCAACAAGCTTGGTCTTTCGTCTATGGATGACTTTAGAAAGTACCAAAGTGCATATGTTCCAGTAGGTTTAAAGTTTACTGAGAATGGTGCCGTAGCTTTAGATAGTAGGATTGATAGAAGTGTAATTGGGAAGTCGAAAGAAGACCAATGGAAATCAGGTTGGATGGCAGATAATGGTTTAGATCCATCTGATGTTAATAACTTTGCTAAAGCAGATAAAGCTTGGAAATTAGCTACGACAACCTCAACAACCTCTACTCGAGATTCAGCTATAAGTGGTTGGCTTGCTGACAATGCTAGTGATAAAAACAACCCAACGCCTGCAGATTTAAAAGCCGCCAATGATTGGTGGACTTCAAAACCTCAAGATGATGATTTAGATTTGATGGCGTTTGATGCATTCAAAGCTAGATATCCTGGTTTAGGAGATGACGATGCAATTTTAACGTGGACTTTGCACGAAAATAATCCAGAGAAATTAGAAGCTCTGTCTGCTTGGAGATCAAGTGAGGCGTACAAGGCACTAAAAGGAACTGGAGAGGACTCTGTAGCAGATAACAACGCTATAAAAGAAATAGAAACTGATATGTTAGAGTTTCTGGAAAACAATTCAGAAATGACATTGCCAGAATTTGAAAGCCTCGAAACTACTGCTAATAACATTATAAATGATGCAGACTATAAGGGTAGTCCTGAGATCTTACAGCAAGCAAAAGATTTTATTGCGCGAAGTGATGCAATCAAGGCAGGCATAATTAGAAAGCAACCTTTAGATGAGCTTGAAATTAGCACTGTATTTGTTCCCACATTTAAGGATGGGGTGCAGGATGGCGTTAGAGAGATATCAGTTAAGATTAGAGGCACTCAAATACTCGATGCCGCAACCAACGCTGAAGTACAAGTTCCAAACTCAACTGGAGATCTAACGACTATAACCACTGAGACAGACCAACTAACTCTAAAAATACGTTCTGGTGCAGAGCAAGAGAGAATTAGTGAGATAACAGGGGATATTGAGGGCAATGGTGACTACAAAGAGTTAATAGCACTACGACAAGTTGTAATTACCGCAGATCAAGGTGCCTTCCAACTTGCTAACATGGCGGCTAAGAACCCTACGGTATTGACTGCTGCGGGTGGTCTTAACAAACTTATTAACGATATCGACAAGGAATTTGGTGCATTAAAACAACTCTTTGGGGTTGGTAACTGGAACCAAGGAGCAGCCGATACTGCCCTAGCCGACATGCTTGCAGGTGTTGAAGAGCGAAGAGTGTCTTCTATGGAAGGAGGCTTGGGTGGTTATGGAGCTATAGATGAGGTTGCAGCGCAACAAAAAGCTAACTTCGAAGCCTCACTAATCCGTTATATATTTGCACAAGGTAAAGCTCTTGGACAATCGGGTAATGGCTTCTCTAACAAAGATTACTCCAACATTCTTAACTCCGTTGCAAACTCCAAAGACATGTTTGCGTTTAGGCGAAACATGGTAACACTGGTTAAGTCCAACGCACAAAACTACGAAAACTTGCGTGTGAGCGTAGGGAATTCCTTATTTACGGACTACTACAGTGTAATTGAAAAGGGCAGTGAATTTGATAAGTATACTGCACAGGGCATATTTACCCCAATCAATACTTATCTAAGAGATAATGATAACTCTGAATCCAATCCTTCTTTTAGTAATAGGTATGGTGAGTTGGCTCAGTTTATGGAAACTGAATATCCAGAGGATGCAACAACTTTCGATCTATTTACTGGTGAAATAGGTGAGGTAATATCTGGTCTAGAAAGTATACTAGCAAACCCAGACACTGATGAGACAAATAAGGCTGCCTTACAATCTGCACTAACGACAATGTTTGAGTACAGAGAGAGAGGCCTTACTTACCTCTTTGCCTATAATTCTTCTAGTCAAGGCATACAGGTTGAGGGATATAAATAATGGCAGATAATACATTTTCTCTCGGTCTTTCGGCTGATGATTTAAAAGAAGAAACTAGTAATTTAGCAGATACTCAAGCAACTGAGGAAGCCGAAACAGCTAGAGAAACACAAGTCTTCACTGGTAGCGGTGTGGGTGGCTACACTCAAACTGAAGAAATGAGAGATAGCGACTTAAACCCATTTACCTCCCCTATATCTTATAGCCCAAGCCAAGGTTTCTTATCGAGTATGCGTGGAGAACCAGAAGGAGATCTACTTCTACAGCTTCCAGAACGATATCAAACCAACCCATCAGTAAAATCAATTGTAAGAAGCCAAGAATATATTAACGCTGATGGTTTGCAACGGCGCAGAATGCTTGAAGAAAGTCTCAACGCTGAGAACCAAGCCATATATCAAAACACTGGGCGAGAGAGGGTACTCTTAGACCTTCCTGGAACTATGTTTGATATTGGTAGGAAGAGGGTTCAAGACGCACAAGTATTAGATCCAGATACTGGAGAGATGGTTAACAGAACCTATACAGTGCCTTCCCCAGATAATGCAAACTTAATGGATAGATCCATACAAGGCGGTCTGTCTAGGTTCGCAAAAAGCATTACTGAGCTAGGTGCAAAGGCAGTCGATGCGTTGGCTCCTTCTGGTACTAATATAGGTATGGAAGACTATGTTGAAGAAAACATGGCTACTGTACCCCCAGAGGGCAACTTAGAAAACATCCTTCAAGAAGTAACAAGTATTGTTGCAGGTGGTGGAGCAGGTGGTGCCATCGTTAAGGGGCTGACTAAGTACAAATCTATTGCTAGAGCCTCTGACAAGCTTGGTGAAATAGGTGAAGGTCTTGCCGACATTTGGAAGAAAACAGGCAAGGGCGATGCTATGGATATGGCACAACGCTCTCAAAAATTTAAAGACTTAGCAAAGGCATTCCTAATTGAGAGGGGTGTTACGATTGGTGGCACTATAGCCGAACCAGATATCGAACCTTTCTTTAATATTGGGCAAGAGGCATTAGCAGCCGCAGGCATAAACCCAGATGAAAATAAGTATATTTCTATTTACGTTGATAACGAGTTATTTAATGGTGTTTTAGGTAGCATAATAAAAGTTGGTGGGGCGGTTTTTAGGTTTGGCCGATCCGTTAAACAAGGAAAGAATGTCAAAACTGATGCAGATGCTCAAAAAGTAGTTGCCTACCGCATGTTTAAAGATTTGGACTCTGGGTTGGCAGACGATGCTACACCAGAGCTTACCGCATTTAGAATGGGTGTTCTGGCAGATGTACTCGATAAGTACAAAGTATTTAATCTTGAAGACCTAGCACAAGCACCCAAACCTACAGATGAAGCAATTAATAACCTCCCAGTAATATTTAGAGAGTCGCTCCTAAAGGGTGAGATACCGCTAGATACTGCAACTGCACTAGTATCAGGCTCAAGAGAATATGCTGAGAAAGCATACTCTGGGATAAAAGGTTTATGGCAACAGCAAAATCCTAATGCAAGTTGGGATACTTTTTTAGATGAAAAAGCTACAGAAGTGGCAGCTAATATTCTTGCTTTGAGGAAGGGTAGAGCTCTTGCAAATAAAGAGTTTGCAAACACAGTTGGAAGCGTAAGCGATACCGCTGTTAATTCTCTTGATAATGCGGCAGAGACTCTTGCAGATGGAGTGCCAAACAACATTGAAGCACAATTGGCAGAACCGTTAGTAGACAGCCTAAATGCAACTAGGGGTGAGGCTCAACAATCGTTGGCAAATAAGCTAATTGCAGAGACTGCACAAGAGACTGCCTTTGATGAAAACGCATTTATTAATGGAGTGAGAGTACTTCAAGACACTTCACCCACTCTATCTGGAAGTGTAAGCAATTCTAATGCCGTTCTTGTTGATATGGGCGATCAGTTAATAGAGGCGTTTACCACTTCAAAGAACGGATATAATGAACTATTCAATAACCTTCCCTCTGGGGTTGGTTTTGATGTGGGTGCTTTGTCAGACATTATGTCTCGATTAAAAGCAAATACTGGAGACTTTGGTGAAATAACATCTAACGCATACAAGCAAGATCCAATTGCTACTATGTTGGCTATGCTTTCTCCTCGAAAAGTTGGGGCAGACAGTATTCCAGAAATAATTCCAGGCAAAACAACTGGAACCATTACGTCACCAGACGGTGGCATTTCTGTGGTAAAGAATGCAGATGTTGAATTTTTTAAGCCTATTCTTGAAAATCCACAAGAATTGGCAACTCGCCTAATGGAAGATGGAGTTGATTTAAAACAACTTTATAAAGTAGCTCGCCCTAATATATCTGCACTAATAGACAATATTGCTATTACAAAGGGTATGGCAGCGGTTCCAGAGGAGCTTATAGAGCTAAAGAGGTTCATAGATGATGCAGCAGAAAACAGTGGCGATCCTTCTTTTGTTGGGGCAATGGATGCGTACAAAAAGCATGAAGAAACTTTTAACGCAAATACCCTACTTCAGACGTTTAGCCGTTCCGCAGACAACATCAATCCGAACTTTAATACGTCTATCCCCGGCTCTCCTCAAGGTATGGCAGACGCTAAGAAAGTAGCTGTCTCCACTATTCAACAATCCATGACTGAGGTTGTACCAGACTTTGCTGAACAAATGATTAACGCTATGAAAGCATCTGGTATGGAAGACCCCGCTGGAGCATTGTCTGGTGTGATTTTGTCTCACATTATTAAGGATGCTTCGGGATCAATAAAAGTAGGTACTACCAACGCAAGTGACAAACTAATTGCTGCAGGCGATCAGATGGTTGGCGATGGCATAACCCTTTCACAACAATTACAAAGAACAAACCCAGAAGCATTCCAACAATTTGAAAACACCATAAAACAACTACAAGACGTTGAGTCTGGTGTGATTGACGCAGGAGATTTGGTTAAGCAGGCAGATGAGGCACACGCTCTTAATGTTCAAATTCAAAGTGAGAGAGCTGCTAGTGCTTTTATAGATAATATGAACCCCACGGCTCCAGATGCTATTGTTGGAGTAATGCAAAACCCCACTACTAAGTGGCCTAGTATATTTGACGCAGATAACTCAATAGAACAAATTCAAGAGCTATACAGGCAAGCAGATGAGCTTGGAAATCCTCTCATTAAAGCTGGCATTCAATCTCACTATCTAAAGCATTTGAGACAGAAGATTACCACCACCCAAACAACAAGTCTTGTACCGGGTGAAGCGGGTGTGGCTGCTAATCGAACCACAAGCGTTGCTCAGTTAGCTAAAATTTTAGAGAGTGACTTTGATGGAACAATGAAAACGTTGGAACAGGTATTTGCAGACAGTCCTCAGTATGCTGATCAAGTGAAGGGATTGTTAGGGCTTATAAATCAAGTGGCTAATCAGACGAGCTTAAAAACTGGTGGTAACATGTTTAAGTCTGATACAGCAATGAACCTCAATTTAGAGAAGCAACTCAAGACGATGGTTATGATTGGTTTTGGTATTTTAAACCCACTCGCAACCAAGGCAAATAGATTGGCCTCTGCCTACGCAGAAAGATCTATTGCTAAGTCTGGTGCTATTTATGATGATGTTATCAACGCCATGTTGTCTCAACCAGAAAAGATGGCAGAAGCCATGAGACTTGGTGCCAAAGACCAGAAGAAAATGTTGGGTATGATAACAGGGATTTTAGGTAAAAGAGGTTCTCAATTAGCTTTCGTAGAGTATAGAAATCTAGATCGAGATGTGGAACTAAACACTCGTACTCCTGTAGAACAGCAAACTGAAGAGGCAATACCTCAATAGGAAGTTATTTGTTGCCCAAAAGTAAAAGCCCCTGACTTAATGTTGGGTGATTAATCCAACGCCAGGGGCGTAACTCACTAGCAATGAGTTAAAGTTAATATACTACTTTTCAGCCTTCTCGTCAACGCTTTCTGCATCTCCTACTGGGTTTGAATTTTGTTTTTCAAACAGGTTTAGCTCAAAGGTTGCCTTGCTCAAAAGGTAGTGCATAAAAGGAACATTTTGTACGCTTGTTTTAAGAAACATGTCTCCTTTTGTGTTTATGCCTGCAATTACTAAAGACTGAAACTCACCCTTAGACTCTTCTAATATACCGTCTGCAAGTTGTGCATCCGTTTTTACCTTACTTTCATCTGTCATAACATTCTCCTATT
>Ga0315321_10004141_pt1 | contig 11168 bp, 4 predicted proteins | sample M180m21515metaG_FD_203464 | JGI IMG/M metagenome (GOLD analysis project Ga0315321, IMG submission 203464) | Ammonia-oxidizing marine archaeal communities from Monterey Bay, California, United States - M1 80m 21515 | ecosystem: Environmental > Aquatic > Marine > Intertidal zone | place: USA... | reverse complement strand
CACTTTCAAACCACCGAAGTAAAGCATGATCATCCAAATTAGATAGATATTCTTCATGCTGAAGTAGTTCTGTTGGTACTGGAACTGGCAGTAATGATAATTCATCTAACCCCTTTATTTCTTCACCTAGATCTCCAAGAACAACATCTTTTACCCATTCCTGTAAATCGTATCCTGCCTCTGGTAGGTCCGACTTTTCATCATGCATTTGCAATGCCAGGGGGTGGCATCCTAGGCGTTCAGCAACTAATTTTTTATCATCAATATGGTCCGGTAACAGGCTAACTGCATCCTCTATTTCAAGAGGTGGTATCTCTGTAATTGTGAAACCTTCTGTGATTGGCAATGGAGCGCGACTAGCCATGACCAAATGTTCAGATTTGGAGGCGAATAACTCAAGTCTTCCAAGATGTCTTTGACTAACTTCTTGAATTTCATCAAGTATCAAAACCTCATTTTTTGTGGAGTTTAATACTGCGGATTCGCTAGTGAATTCCAATCCCCATTCCCCAAATATCTCATTGATATCTTTGAAGGATTCCATCGATGCAAATCTTACGGTCTTTCCGTCAGCTACTAATTCATCGGCTAGTTTGCGTAAAATGGATGTTTTACCAATTCCAGGTAACCCCGTAATTATCAACTTCTTCTCGTTTTTTAGTTGATGGATAATAGAATCTCTTCCCCGAATGGTTGTCCTAGAAGGGGGTGACCCCAATAATTCACCCTTTTTCTTTTTCAGGGGGACATCTATGTCTTTACATTCTGCACGGCCTAATTCTGTGAGATGGTATACCTTCCTCTTTCTGCTACCGCCGTCGATAACATGGGCCTTACGACTGATGACCAACTTTTTGCTAATGAGTTCATTTAATGGCCCGTTTAGTGCAGAGCGAACGACGCCTAAATATTCAGATAATCCTGGTAAACAGATGTCACGAGGAACATCCCATGATGAATCCAAACTAGGTGGAAATGTTGCAAGTCGGGCGAGAATTCTTGCCTCGGGACCTGTCACCATGTTAGTTTGCAGTCACTCATCAATGATGTTTCTTGCCCTTTCGCGTTTGGCGATGAATTATTGATGCACTGACACTACAAGTGTAATATGCCGGTGGATCCTGATGTGGTTGATCTTCCAGCAAAACCAGGTGTTTACCTATTCCGTACGGCGAATGGCCGTGTATTATATGTTGGAAAAGCAACTGTTTTATCTCAGAGGATTCGTTCTTACTTTGCAATAAATCCAGATCGAGCAATGATTCCTGAACTTGTAAAAAAGGCAGATGATGTTGAGTGTATTGTTACCAACTCCCCACAAGAAGCTCTAATCCTTGAAAGGCAACTAATCAAGGAACATCGTCCAAGATATAATTCAATGCTCAAGGATGACAAATCTTACCCTTATCTTACTTTGACCAAAGAAGAATTTCCCCGAATTCAATACACGCGCCATCCAGCAAGTAATTCATGGAAATGGGGGCCTTTTCCCAATGCCGGAGCTGCTAAACAAGTCATACAATTATTGCGAAGACATTTTGGAATTAGGGATTGCAAGGAATTGTTACCTCAAGGCTGCTTAGCAATGCATATTGGGTTATGTGCCGGCCCATGTATTGAAGCTGGAGATTACAGTCAAAGAGTACTAAATGCCCGACGTATTCTTGATGGAGATGCTAGTGATTTGATTGAAGAATTGGCTACGCAAATGGATGATTATTCGTCGGCCCAACAATATGAACACGCTGCATCTATTCGCGATATGATTAAAGCGGTTAGAAGCGTTACTAGCCAACAAGTAATTTCGTCAACCGTGTACAGAGATTGTGATGCCATTGGAATTGGAATTAAGGGTGACCTCGCAGCAATAGTAGTGATTCATGCTGATGATGAAGTCATCAAAGGACAAGAGTCTTGGCCACTTATTCATAGAGGCGATGAAGGCGACTCAATTTCTACATTCATCGTAGATCACTATTCTACAAGGCGTCCTCCGCGATTATTATTGACACCTATTCCGCTTACAGACACTGTAATTCAATGGCTAAGTGAACGTAGGGGTTCGAAAGTTGAGTGTCGTAATCCCTCACGTGGAGATTTTGTTACATTGACAAATCTTGCCCGGCAGAATGCAGAAATTCAAATCGAAAGGTTATCGAATAAAGCAACTGGGTCCCTTGAACAACGTGCTGCAACAGAAGGAGCGACGCTGCTATCTATGGACTCCCTTGACCACATTGTTTGCTTTGATATGGCACAATTGCTAGGAGATTCTAGAGTTGGGGCAAGTATTTGTCTACGTAATGGAAGACCTGCGAAGAAAGAATACCGCACCTATACCGTAAAGGGAGAAGCCATGGATGATCTACGCATGATGCGTGAAGTCGTTGAAAGATGGATCAAGAGAGTAGAGGATTGGCCTGATTTGTTATTGATTGATGGTGGAGAAACTCATTTAGCAATAATTGCAAATTTGTTAGAGGAACACGGAGTAAGAGATCGGATGGAATTGGCTAGTCTTTCCAAGAGAGAAGAGACGATTCATAGAGAAGGACATGATGATTTAGTTCTTGATCGAAGGGGGCGTGTTTTGGTACATGCCAGAGATGAGTCACATAGATTTGTCAATAAATTCCACCGTAAAAGCCGAGCCAGAGCGCGTCTTTCTGATCCCTTGGAAATAGTAAGTGGGCTTGGGGCAAAGAAATTACAATCTCTACTTCGCCATTTTGGCGGGCGACAAGGAATCGGTCATGCTACTGTTTCTGATTTGAAAACCGTTCCTGGAATTGGACCATCATTAGCACAGAGAATATATGATTCGCTTCATTAATTCCAAATGTCTTCATCGTCAACATTCAAATCATCACCATATAGATCAAAATCACTACCGCTTGAGAAGGTAGGGTCTGTTCCAGCACTCAGTGATGCGAAATCTAAATCGGATAAACCTCCTTTACCAGGGGATGCAACCTTGATATCTGCGGCTTCTGCAACTTCTTTCTTCCGACGTTTCTTTTTCCTTCTAGCTCTTACACGCCATACAATCAATGAAAGTAAAATTGTTGGATATATCCATATTTGAGTAAAAACATACCACCATGAAACTTGTACGCTAAATGTGAATTCATCTCCTGCGATAAATGATTCAAGGGATATGGTGATTTTCTGCCTACCGTCCGAATCCGTCCCTAGTTCTTCCCAACCGTTAGCAGATTGGAAATTCTCTAGTGTGATTCCATCTGGTAAAATTACTGTTATTTTACCACGTAATTCTGAATCTGTTTCTTCATTTAATTCCAAATTTCGAGGTTCGAAATTGAAATTCAATGGCTCCCCATTGTTATCAATAATCAAGCCTGAGCCACCCATTTGAAGAAATTGTAACCCGATATTGGATAATGCATTACTGAATGAATTAGCAATTCCAATCAGAGGTGAACTTAGAGCAGTCGTAACTCCGAGTGTTGGATTACCATCGGTGATTCCGCCCCAACCATTAGTAACACCTGCTTTGAATGTAAATTCAGGTATTCGTAATTTTAGTGTGATCGGTGTTTCATCGCCTATCGAGGTTCCAATACCACCTAAATTTTCCAAAGAAGTAATTATTTGAATCCCTGACAGATCTATTTCGGTAAATCCATCTTCTTCATCAAGTTCTGCAGATTTTTCATGAAGTCTTGAAGTGACATCTTTTCCAAGATCTTCAACAAATTGTTCAAACCCTGATGTTGTTAATTCGAAAGTAGTCTCTTCGTCTCCTCCAACATTAACATCATCTGTGATTGGTTCTGAAAGGCGATCTGTGATATCAAAACCGAGCCGTATGAGATCAGATGGAATTACTTCAAGTGAAACCGAGGTATTAGCTGTGGTCATTTTATCTAACACCGCATCTGGAATTTTAATTCGGTAAACATCAATTGTGGCGGTAAATGAGGCTGTCAATTCTATGTCAGGTCCCCATTCATTGAAGTCTAAATCGCTAACATCCAAATTCACATCAAGGTTAATGCAAGACCAATCCGCTTCATCTGCAGAACAGATTTCATTATCATCAGCATCAAGAATTGCATGGTCGGGCCTATATGCATCAGGACCGGCCATTGTGATTGAAGTTTGGTCTGGGCCGTTACTTCTCTCAACTAAAATGATTGATGATTCCCCTGTTGCTGCTTGCATCCACATTGGCATAATTAATTCAAGAGTTAACTCGGTTGGAGGAAGGTTACTAGGTATCATGTTTTGAAGTAAATCTTGACCAAACTCTGTTTCAATTGTGAGTCCTGAATCCAATAATTTACGCAAATCACTTTCCTCTACTACATCTAGAATTCCTGTTGAATCATCGACCTCTTGCTTGATCAAATCCAAAAGATGCAATTCAAAAGTTCCTGATGATGCTCTCAGATAAATCGGATGGCTACCATCCATTGCATTCTGTCCTTCAATGCAATAATTTACTTCAGTTCCAGGTGGAAGGCTTTCTGGACATGAATTATGAGTATAATTTAGTCCACCTCCCGGCTCAGGTATGCCAACTGCAATTGATTGTGAGACCCACGAAGGTTCATTTATCTCAATATTTCCAACTCCCGGTACTGCATCTTCAATAGAATCCCCTACAGTATCCATCGGGAAATTATCTGTGAAATTATCTAATTCGACTAAATCATTTTGATAAGCTAGACGGATACCATCTGATGTAACCCACGGTATTTTCGCATTTTGAGTAACATCTACCAGAGAAATACCCCAATCATCCATAGTAGATTCATCAATATGATTAATTCCAGCGACAATATCAATCCAAGCTGAGTTTTCATCAGAGAGATCGAGTTTCACATTCAAAGTAATACCTGTGTCTAATGGAGTGATTTCGACACTACTGGTTTGAGTCGAGTTACGATGGCCAATTTCTACATTTACTGCTTGAGAAATTCTAGCACCTCCAATCGGAGAATCTAGATTATCGATCTCCCACTGAGCGGCCATGTATGATGGGTTTCCAGTACGTATAATCTGTACACCAGAGGAATCTACATCCTTTACTGTTGCGAAATCAGGTGGATTAATTACGAAAACCGAAGAATGACCTGGCTCACAAAACAAATCGAACTCTGAGGTGATATCAGAACCCATTACCAACATGCCGCGATAAACTCGTTCTAAAGTCAGAGGATCAACTGTTCCTAGATTGAAAGTCGATGTTGCTAAAGAAACACTAGCGGTAACTGAAAAACAGATTGGGGGATCGAATACATTGTTAGAAAGACCCGCTTCAGCAGCAGTATCAGTATCCGGATCATCGCTACAAGTGGTAGTAATTCCCGAGTTAGAAATTGAATTTACGTAAGATGTTGAGATTGAATTTACTGTTCCAAAACCACTAGAAAGTAGATCTTCAATAGTGTCATTGACTTCTAGTGCTAACTTATCTCTAACTGTTGGAGTTCCTGCACCTGCTGTCGTTTGATCAAACCAGTTGCGAATTAAATCCGCTGGTGCACCATCTTGTGCACTCATCCCTTCAGCAGCCAGAGCCGCATTCATTGTAGCTCCATCCAAACCAAGAGTTGTACGATTAAATTCATGTAAAGCCCAAGACATTTGCATATTTATTGTCGAAGTATCGACTAAATCGAATTCATACACACCTTCAATCCAATCTTGGGAGTTTTCGGTTCCATCATCCGATTTATCCCAAGTATCACAAACACCTCCATTTGGGGTGCACCCTTGCATTCCGGATGCGCTTGCTAAAGGAACGAACACAGATATTGCAAATAGCAGAGAAAGGAATAATGCAAGTCTTGACTTCATGCTATCACCAGTTGTGTTTGCTGGGACATTTAACATGCTTTGCCTACTTGCAGTCAATTATGGCCTCATCATTCGCTCATCTTTGTACGCGGCTTGAAGCCGTTGAGGAATATGAACGCTTGAAAAAAACAGGATTACTAAATCTTAATTTGAAACCAATGCCTTATGGAAATATGATTGCTATTCCTACTACTGAAGGCGAACTTGAACTCGATTTTCAAATAATTGAGAAACATAACCCTCATAATTTATTGAATCAAATTTTAATAAACCCGCCTAAAAAATGGGAAAAGTTAGGAGATTTAGTTATTTTTCAGCAAGGTACAGATACTTCAGATTGGCCTTTGAGTAAAGTTGCTAACGCCCTTGGAGCTAACAAATTAGCAATACAAGCAGAAATTGACCCAGGTATCAAAAGACAATCGAATATGAAATTGATTTTAGGAAATGATGGGTGGGTTATTCACAAAGAGAACTTCATAGAATACGAATTTGATGCTACAGCAGTCATGTTTTCGTCGGGAAATGTCACAGAACGTAGAAGGATGGGGCAGATTAACACAGCAAATGAAACGATAGTAGACGCATATTGTGGAGTCGGATATTACACCCTTCCATTTCTAGTAAATGGTGGTGCAAAACATGTCCATGCTTGCGAGATTAATCCAGATAGTATCTCTGCTCTACAAAAAGGACTAGCAAGAAATAATGTCTCGGAAAAATGCACCATCCACCAAGGTGACAATCGAAAAACTATGAATGATCTAAGAGGTATTGCAGATCGGGTAATTCTTGGATTAATTCCTTCATCAATGAATACTTGGGGGCTTGCAATAAATTGTTTGAAGCCAAGTGGTGGAATTATTCACGTTCACATGAATGTTCATGAAAACGAAATCGAGGAATGGGTCGAAAAAACAACTGATTGGTTTACAACCGTTAGTGGAAAAACAGCAACTGCAACGCACTTAGAGAAGGTGAAGTGGTATTGTCCACATATCCGCCATGTGGTTTTGGATATCGAACTTTCTTAATCTCAACTTGCGATAAAAGTGTGGTCATCAAACCATGTTTCTCCATTTGAATTCTCACTCATTATTCTCCAATGATAAGTAATACCCGAGGTAAGACCACTTACCGAATGCTGCATATCACCAACAATACTAGTCCCCTTCAATCCACAATTAGCCCATGCAGATATTATCTGTCCACCATCTGCCAAACCCCAACATATTGTGATATTGGAATTAGTGCCATTATCATAGACACTCCATTCTAAATCAGCTGAGCCTGAAGAAATGTTTGACGCTGTTTGGTTTTGTATAATGGAATTGTATTCATATATTCCATTTCTTTGTGCATCCGTTGTCCAAACGGGCAAGTGATCTAATGCTGCATAAGTTTCAGGAGTCAATGGGAAACCCCACGCTTCATGGAATGGGGCAAGATTATACCCGGTGGCGTTTGATATTCTAATTGTCCATTCATTAAATTCCGCGCTATCACCACTTGGAGGATTACTCATAGAATAATACTCAGAAAGTGCAAACGTGATTGGCTCCCAACCGAACTCTTCCTTCACTTGCAGATATGTTTCAAGGGCTGTCCAAACACTCCATTGTGAAATTTGGGAACCTCCGTTGAAGTAAGTATCACGACGGGTTTCTCTTGAACTCGTTTGCAGAGCAGAATGGCCTTGGCCAAGGTCGACACCCACGAGGTCTTCCATTAATCTAACACTGAATAGATTGCAAGTCGCTTCTGTTGTACCGGGAAGAGTTGATGGCATCCACTGATGATTATGACCTAGTTCATGGAACATTCCCCAATCGCCGTTTGTGCTCATATGTGCGAAATCAACTACATTTTGAACACTAGCGAGATGGGCCATGAATGGATAACCTGAATGCATCCAACCCGCACTAATCTGAACATCGAACACGGCACGCTCGATTCTTGGCCAATCGGACATACCAGAAAGGTCATGCTCCATCTGCAGAGCAGTCTCCCACCAATCCATCAGTTCATCAGTATTGTTTAGGTTTCTAATCTCGTTACTTGGTACAGTCAAAATGAATGAACCTGAAACTAATTCTGCCCATGGTCCGGGGTAGTTTCGTTGTGTATTATTCCACTCTGTCATTGTTGTTTGATTGTGGATGTAAAGAGGAGAGGCGATTCCTCCCTCGATTGTGACATTAAATTCACCAAGGTTGCTGCCTGCAGGGACGCGGACATAAATTGGTCCCCCGAAGGAATTTGCGACTTGGAAAGAAGAGTTTTCAGCTTGATATGCTCGAACAATCTTCGGATGTCTACTGATGATATCCTTGTTCCATAATGAATCACTATGTGCTCCTATCAGAATATTTACTCCCGTAGCAACAATCGATGCTGGAATTGTAATATTCACTAATTCGCCCGGCCCTGCATACAAACCTGTACTAAAACGACCATCACTTCTGGCACCTGAATAACCAAAATTGGAAGGTAGACCACTATAATTTCCATCAACAGAGATTGTACGCGTGACCCTTGAGGCATTACTTGGAACTGCTCCGGGGAAATCTTTGGCACTAGGATGGATTCCTAATTCCGTAGGTGGTAACTGCAGCATTAGGCTTTCTTGAATTGAGAGGAACATATCATCGATTCCATCTGCGCCAAGATCAAAGGTATGGGATGGCGAAATCTCAATCCAGCCGGTGGTATTGACCAATTGGCGAATCTGTGGCCAAAATCCTGGCCAATCCAATGGGATATTTGCAGCAATAATTTTGATACATCCTCCCGCGTATTCTTTACCTTCAGTATTTAGCAAAGGGCCTGTTAGAATATGCTCTTCAACGGCTTCAAGTGCTCTTGCGGGACGGTGCAAATCACTCAATGGTGTAGTTAGGTCAGCTCCGGTCCCAATATTTTGTGATGAAACAAACATTCCACTGGTTTTTGCGAAGTGGTTTCCGGGATAATTATTGGCAACATCATTATTCGAATAAGACCAATACCAAGCATGGCCACCCATTACAACCCCTCCGCCTGAAATCAAAAATGATTCAATTGCATCATTTCCGATGTCCCCATAAGAATTCCAAAATTGAGCCAGTATACAATCATAATTTCCAAGCGATGTAATGTCGATTGAAGTGGTTACCGAGTAACCTGCTGCAACCAGTTCATCCTCGAAATGGTCGTAAGATGAAACCACACCAATTGAGGACCCGTGGCATACCCAATTTACCGCATTCATAGACATTACAGATTCATTGCCTGTATTACGAGAAACAAGTGATTCATGGCCAAACCCTACCATTCTTCCTTGGCCCGCATGTGAGGCGGTTATCAGTGGCCTACCGGCCCAATCCATGCCGATAGGGAATGACCATTTGCCATGCGGTACAATCATACTAGGCCATGAAGAACCATAATCAATTACACCAACTCCTGCACTCAAATCACTCGAATCAGCATCGAGATCATGTACAGCCAATTTTAGATTTGTTTGGAAGGAGCCGCCTGAATTATTTGCCCAAATCGTGAAAGTAGTCCAAATCATTCTACCCATTGGAGTTCCAGTAATATTTCCTTCATCCAGTATCATTCCTGCAGGTAATGCAGGTTCGATTTCCCAGGTTTCAATCGCTGGACCTTCGTTTTGTACTACAAGATGTGAAGTCTGATTTGATGCTATAGCAATAGATGAATTCTGCCACGAAATATTTCCGGGAGTCATATCGCTAATCGAGAGATTAAGCGTAATAAAAAATGAGCCCCCGGTGTTATTTGCCCAAACTGTATGAGCTGTTTGTGAATAAAGAACCGAAGAGTTTCCATGAATTCGCCCTTCATCAAAATACAAGCCAATTGGTAATTCTGGATTAATACCCCAGTCCACAACCGCACCTCCTGATAACGACGGCGAGATATCATAAGGGACATTCCAAATTAAGTTCAAATCTCCACCATAATCTATTTCTGAAACTGGCCTATCAACTACATTAATCTGTACAACTGTTGAAGTTGTTCCTCCTGAATTATTAGCAAATATTTGCAATGAATAAGTTCCTATTTCCTGAGGTATTCCATTAACTTCACCATCTGTAAAAACTATGCCAAGCGGCAATCCAACAATACCCCATTCAGTAATTTGGCCTCCACCCATACTAGGTTGAAGGGTAAACATTGACTCATTGACATAACAATTGAGTGGTGAATATGTGTAATGAAGATTGGAAACAGGGTGGTCTACAACTAGAATTGTAATCTCTGTGGAGGTGAATCCCCCGCTATTATTTGCAAAGATTGTGTGATTGCTCATGCCAAGAACGAGAGCCTGTCCTGAAACGGTACCATCTTGGGAAAGGGACATTCCTTCGGGTAAATCTGGATTAGCTGAAAACGAATTAATTTCACCTCCAAGAACGATTGGTGCCTCATTGAAAAGAATCTCTCCGTAAGTGAAAATATAAGGCGAATCTGAATAGATTAATTCACTAGGGCTGATGTCTATGAGTATTAGTTCAAACTCAAATATTGAGAAACCAATAGTGTTTGATGCAGTAATAGAATAATTGTTTGGTGTTGCATCGTATTCCACAGGAGTCCCACTAATTACTCCCAATTGAGATAGGTGAATACCCATTGGTAATTCTGATGAAATAGTCCAAGAATCTGGAGCATCGCCAGAAAATGAAGGTATGAATTCGTTCTGTTGGCCAATGCTCCACACTATTTTGTTCGAAGAATATGTTAGATTTCGGACTGGTGTCAAATCAATACAATCATTATCTCGCCAAACTTGTACCATCGTACAGTCGTCAGATGTTAGTTCATCTCGATGATTTTCTTCTGGGTCAGATTCTGGTTCTTGGACCTCGGAATCAGTCGCTAGGCGGTCCATTACAACCCAATATGAACTTCCCGCAACCAATAATGCAAGAAGAACCGCAGCAATTGCATTTGTCTTTCCAGCCATCACAAGTCCTCATCAGCATCGAGAAGAATTGCATCATTGTATTGAGTAGGCTGATCTTTGCGAGTTCTCATAATCAGAATTACTACCATCGCCAAAACAAAGCCTCCAATCATAGTCATTCCTAGACCTGTGGTGAAGAACGATTGACTCTCCACTACATCTGGTTCATCGGGAGTCGGAATTACTCCAATCATATCGATATTGGAAATGTGTACCTCCCAGATTGGTCTACCTGCAGATGAGGCTGGATTAACAACTATCTCCTCACCAGTAGGGTCATCAGATGTAGGAACTAATGCAATCGCCCTTACATGACTCATTCCATTACGAACGATTCCGAAGGTCACGTATCCCTCATCATCTCGAT
>Ga0315321_10004137_pt1 | contig 11172 bp, 8 predicted proteins | sample M180m21515metaG_FD_203464 | JGI IMG/M metagenome (GOLD analysis project Ga0315321, IMG submission 203464) | Ammonia-oxidizing marine archaeal communities from Monterey Bay, California, United States - M1 80m 21515 | ecosystem: Environmental > Aquatic > Marine > Intertidal zone | place: USA... | reverse complement strand
TACCCCGACAGCCTCACGGTGCGCGCTCATCTCGTCGATACACTGTCCCTGCAAGACACCTGGATGCGCCGGGTCGACCAGCAGTGTGCGGTCCGCTGGATGACCCCCCATGGCGCCTTCTTGCATCCCGAGCATGCCCCTCAGGGCAATGTGCTGGCCACCCTGCCTCCGCGCCCTCTGCGGTGACCTCCCCCAATCTCTGCGGTGACCTCCCCCAAGGTGTGCGGGCGGCACCGCAGCCGCCAACGACCTCGCCGCCCCCAAGCACTCTTTGATTGGCAGGACCGCATCGCAGTCTCGGATCCCATGTCTGTCTCTTCGCCCGCAGCCGCCCGCGCGGAGCTGCTCTGGTGCCTCCATGGTCCCCGTCTTGTGGACTCTTCGGGACTCTCTGAGCTCGCCCTCGACCCGCAGTCCATCCGCCAGCTCCCTGTCTCTGACTGGCCCATCCTCCCCCGACGCCTCGGCCGCCGCTTCGAGCTCATCTGGGGATGGGCCCTCGCCCGGCTCCCCGGCTGGCAGGTCGTTGCCGACGAGGTCCAGGTGTACGATAACAAGCGCACAGTGGGTGCCCTCGACTTGTTGGTGCAGCGCGATGAGCAGGTCATCCACCTTGAGCTGGCGGTGAAGTTCTACCTGTGTCGCAGGGGGCTCTCCGGCGGGCGTGCGTCGGACTGGGTCGGTCCAAGCTTGCGCGACCGGCTCGACCTCAAGCTGAATCGCATGCGCACTCACCAGCTCCCGATGGGACAGCGCCCCGTCACCCGAGCCACTCTGCAAGCGCTTGGCTTGCCCATCCCCGACATCTCGATGGCTGTGCTTCGCGGAGTGTGTTTTTCAGACTGGCGTGCGCCGGAGTCCGGCGGAGCAGGGCGGTGGTGCACCTTGGACGAGCTCGAAGACGCCGTGAGCGAAGCCCATGTGCTCGACCGCACCCAGTGGCTTGGCGGCCACGGTCACCTGGAGATGAAGGGCGGACGGGATCTGTGGGTAGCCGTGGAGCAGCAGCTGTCCAGAGGCGCGGTCCAGCTGGTGGACTCCGCTGGCGTGCGCGTGATGGTCGTGTCGCCATCCTGGGCCGAGCCCGTGCCTGAATAAGCAGTCCCCGAGTAAGCAGCCCCGTCAATCGCCCAAGGCTCGGTAGCGCGCATCTGCATGTCGCGCCTGACCCTACGCACCCCTCTGCAATGCAAGGTCTAGCTCGCGGGCCAATGCATCTGCCGCCGGCTGTCCTGTCGCGGCATGCACATGGAGGTGGAGGCGCCCCTTCAGTCCAAACGCAGCCACAGTGGGTATCGGTGCTCGATCGGCCGATGGCCCCACAATGCGGAGGTTGTCGACCAGGTCGCCAAATGCGCCCAGCCCCGCGTCGATGCGTCCGATGTTGGTCACGACCAGTGCCCGGCGCAGAGCCGACCGAATCAGCACCCGCGACATCCACGGCACCACCCGGTGGGCCACGCGATGCGGCAACACCCGAATCGGTGTCGCCAGCCCCACAAAGTGCGCGAGCGCGGACAGTCGATTGAGGTGGTGTCGGGTCTGCTGCACGACGGCCGGCAAGGCATGGGGACCGAGTGCGAGCTCTGTCGGCAGGTTGACCGTCGCGATGCCAGACAGGTTGCCAGCAATCAGGCGAGGGGGCGGCCCGAGGTAGCGGCGGAAGTTCACGGTGTAGGCCACCCAGGTGCGCTCTCCCTGCGCGTTGTGGGCGGCGACCTGTGCCAGAGCGGTCACCAGCGCGTCGTTGAGCGTGCCACCAACCGCCTTCGCTCGGGCCTTGAGGGCGGAGGTGTGGTGGGCATCCAGCACGATGTCGGTCCAGCCTGGGGGACCACTGCCCGAGAACGCTCCGTGGGCTGGCTGTCTCAACATCGCGAGGGGGCTCAGGCCCTCCTTGGCGACCAAGAGCGGGAGCAAGGCTCGGGCCTTCAGCGGCAGTCCGGAGAGGGGCAGGGTGAGCGACCGCCGGGGCTCGATGGGCGCACGCGGCTGGCCCGTGAGGTGGGCACCCAGGGTGGCGGCAACGGCCATCGAGCCGGCGCCATCGACCGCTGCATGGGTGAGGGACAGCAGCATGCGGGTACCGGTGGGGTGCCGCAGCAACACGACGCGCACCTGCCGGCCACCCTCGGGGGTCATCGGGTGCGCAATCCAGCTCCGCGTGGCCGCCTCGACTTCAGCCACAGACTCGATGTGTAGGTCGTCTTCGACGGGCGTATCCACGCTCTCCCAGCGGTCGCGAAGCTGGCCGTGGACGTAGCGGCAGTCGAGCAGTGGCAGGTCCGCGAGGGTGCGCTCTACCGCCCGCATCAAGGTGTCGTCGTCGAGGTCGTGGGCGAGGTCGACCAGTGCGTGGTGGGTGAGTACGCCGACGATGCGGGCGGCGGCCACGAGAGCGACGTCTGCGGAAGTGGCAGGCAGCACGGTCATCCAGAGGCCTCCAAGGAAGGGGCACCAGGGCCCGGCCTTCTGCGCATGGTAGCCTCCGGCCTGAACCACACGAGAATTCAGCCATGAACGAGACCCCTGACCAGCGCACCCGGCGCGTCATCCGCGAGCACACCCTGCCTGAAGGGCTGCTCCCCAAGGGCATCACCGCCGCCGACATCCACGATGATGGGCGCTTCTCCGTCACTCTGCCGCGCAGGGTCGAGCGAAAGCACGGTGGCTATAGGGTGCGCTTTGGGCCGCGCATCAGCGGGCAGCTCGCTGCGGGCAAGGTCACCAAGCTCAAGGGCGTGGAGGCCCGTCAGATGCTGTGGTTCCCGGTGCAGGCCATCACTTTGGATGGCGATGTGCTGGTGTTTTCGGTGGGTCCCACCCGGCATCGGCTGGCCCGCTCCGAGTTCCCGTGGCCGTGATGGGGACCGCTGGGTCCGTCGAAAGACCGCGTGCTGAAGCTCTTTGAGACACATCCTGTGCCGCTGGGTCCGGAAGCCCAAGCTCGGAGACGCCCCGTGCTGACCCCTGTCCATCGTGCCCTCGCCAGCCCGCGTGCGGTGGTGCGGGAGGCGGCCCGGAGCGCGCTATTGCGGCCCGGAAGCGCAGCGGTCTCGGAGGTCTGTCGGTCTGCGCTGGCCGAGCTCGAGTCGCAGCCGACCGGCTTTGTCGAGTGGTGCACCTTCGTGGCCCCCGACTCCGCACTGGTGGGCTTGCTCCAGGAGGTCGACCGCTCCCGGGGCACCCCCACCGAGCAGGTCCTCGTGCAGCAGGCTGCGCGTGTGGGGGGCCACGGAGTCACTGGATGGGCCCGCGCCGCGCTGGCTCAAGACGATCTGGCCACGGGGCTGCGGGCCCCCTGCTTTGCCGTCTTGCTGCGGTCGGGGGAAGCGGTCGACCTCGACTTGGCCGCGGAGCTGGATGCTGCTCAGCCGTTTCGCCGGGGGGTCCAGACCTTGGTGGAGGGCGCGATCGACGGTGGGACTCTCCTCCCCGCTGTCCATGCCTGCATTGCGCACCCGGTTCACGGCACGGAGGTTCTCCACACCCTCCAGCGGCGCCTCTTGGGTCGGTCAGCGTCGGTATCGGAGCTCTCGGGTTGCGTCGACGTGGCTGCGCTGACTGAGCTGGGCCTGGTCAGTGGTGCGGGCTCGTTCCTGGCAGCGGTGTCGTCGTCCTTTTCTGCAGTGCAGTCGGGCGAGACGGCGGCTTGGTCCACTCTGGCGCAGTCCCTCCTCGCGCAGCTCGACCCCCTCTTTTTTGTGGAAGGGGGACCGCCTCGACATGGGCGAGCGCAGGCGTGCTGGTTGAGAGCGCTGCTTGCTCTGGGGCTTCCAGCTGCTCATCCGGCTGCATTTACGACCATCGTGGTGTCTTTGACTGCCTGCCTTGTTCAGGGTGCTCATGACGACGCCAGATTCGACGAACACACCCCAGGTGGTCCCAACCGTCTCACCGCCGCGCGGCGACCTGACCTCCCCGCTGTAGAGGCTGCAATGGTGTCCGGCGGCCCCGATGCAGTTCCCGTGCTCATCGAGGCCCTCGACCCCTCCGAAGCAGACCGCACAGTCTCAATTCTCAGTGCCCTGGCGCGGCTGGCGTGGCAGCATCCAGGGTGTGTGGATGCATCGGTGGGACCGCTGTTGCGCCTGCTGGACAGCGACCCCGGGGAGCAGCTGCTTGACGGCACCACCCGCCTCCTGCGGCTGCTGTCTCCGGCAGCGGTGGACTCGGTCATCGCGGCATGCCCGTCTCAGGGGGACTTGGCCCACCCGCTTGCTTCGGCCATCGGTGCCATTGGTGGACCTGCCGCCCGACACTTCTTGCTGAAACATATCGACACTGTTCTCCACGCCGATCATGGCGTGCTGGTGGGCCTGTGTGCGCTGGGCGACCCGGCTGCCCTCGGTCCTCTCGCCCGTCTGGAACCCCACGATCCTACCGGCGAGATCGCCTGTGTGCTGATCATCTTGAGTGAGCTCAACGGGCAGTCTCCCCCTGGCCTTGGCGGCTGGCGCGCTCGGTTGAAGGCGGTCGAACACGACCGTCAACAGAGACAGAACCAGTATGGAAACCAGCTGATGGCAGCCGCTCTGGGACAGCGCTATCGACCCGAGCGAGCAGTCCCCGACCCACCAAAGCGGGCCCGCAGAACACGTCGGGAGAAGCGGAAGAAGGGAAAGCGCCGACGATAGGCTCGCAGCCCCGCCGCGCACAGGGGCGGCCCAGTCCCTCTGCTCTTGCTCAGCTCCCACCCCATGCCGGGATACTCGGCAGCGTGGAGGTCGCCATGTCTCGTCTGTTGATGCTCCCACTACTGCTGGCGGCCTGTTCGTCCCCGCCGTCCGAAAAAGCAGGCAGCGACTCCGCTATCGAGCACGACTCGGCAGTCGATACCGCCGAACCTGAGCCCCCGTCCCCCGAGCCCCCCGCCGGTCGTCTCGTGATCGAGCAGGTGTACTACTCGGGCGCTGCTCCATCCGAGGGCCGCGACCACTATTTCTCCGACCAGTTCATCCAGCTTCGCAACCAGTCCGAGAGCCCAGTCGAGGTAGGCGGGCTTCTCATCGGCGATGCCTATGGCCTGGCCGGGGCCATCAACACGGGCGACCGTCCCGATGCCGAGGCCGACGACTCCGAAGTGGTGGTGCTGTCGAACTTGTGGCGCGTCCCCGGTGCGCCCGAGGACCTGCTCGTGGAGCCCGGCGGCTGCCTGCTCATCGCCCAGGACGCCGGCCAGCACACCCCCTACTCTACGATCGACCTGTGGGATGCCGACCTTGAGACCTGGGTGGAAGGCGGCGATGACACCGACGATGCCGTGGTTCCCAACCTCGAGCCTGTGCACTTCACCGGTGGGGTCGACTGGCTGGTGACGGTCTTCGGGCCCACCATTGTTGTGCTCGCGCCGACCGATGCATCGTTGCTGGAGGTCTCTGGACGGAAGCTGCGTGCGCCCTCATCGGCCGTGGTCGACAGCATGGAAGCCCTGATGGATGCCGACAGCGGCGAGTTCAAGCGTCTTCACGCCGACATCGATGCGGGCTTTGTCCATGTCTCCGACATCTACACGGGAGAAGCGGTGCGCCGGGTGCACGCCGCGGACGGAAGTCTGCAAGACACCGACGACTCTACGGCGGACTTCGAGGTCGTGTCTCCCGACCCCACCTGCACCTCGCGCTGAGCTGGGCGCTGGATGGTTTCCGCCTCCCGCGCCGCTCAGACTTCCAGATCGGTCTCGGTGAGTGCTGTGTCGGACGTCAGCAGGTTGAGCAGCCGCGTGGTCTTGTCGGGCTTAAGAGGCCGATGACCCCGGTCAGGTCCATGAGCGTGTCGGAGGTGACAAGCCAGCCTGACATCAACGCAGTGGGCCGGACATCTAGATGTCCGTCTACATGTCTGGTAGGTGTCCGGCCCGAACCGCCAGGGGGGGGGAGGGGACGCGGGCCAGACGGACCGGATGGGGGTGGCGTAGGCCACAGAGTGACATCGCAGGTGGACCCAAATGCGGCAGCCCGACAGCGCCGCGATCATGCGGGTGAGGGTGTGCCGAACCTCTGCCGAAATGCCGATCAACAGGTCAATGAAGTCGACTCGTCCGGCGCTGGGAGCAAGCCGCATGGGACGCATAGACCCGGCGAGAAGCAGTCGCGGGAGGCGGGTCTCCGACGGGTCGTCATCGGACCTTCGGGGATCCGGAGGGATGTCCGGGATCACGCTCGAGGTCGCTGACTTCGGGAGGCTCGAGCTCTCCCTGCGAGGGAAGCTGGGCGAACCGCTGACTTCGATCCGGCGCTCGACGCTCGGCCCTCCTACAGCCTGTGCCAGCGCAGAGATGGTCAAGACGCGCGGTACGCAGCCGATTGAGCGGGCGCTACACCCGTCCACATCGCTTGCGGCAAGTAGGTCTTCTGCGGCATGATGGAGCGGAATCCGACTGGAGTTCTGGAGGCGATGATGAAATTCAACCTGCGCTTGCTCGGCCCGCTGGCCGCCATTGCGCTCACTATGGCTTCATGCGGTGGCAAGGGCGAGGGCTCTGAGCCCGGCGATTGCTCCGATGGCGCCGACAACGATGAAAATGGTCTGTTCGACTGCAACGACCCCGGCTGTAAGGGAAGCCCCGACTGTGACGGAGGCGACTCCGGCGAGGGCGAGGGCGAGGGCGAGGGCGAGGGCGAGGGCGAGGGCGATGCGGACACCGATACGGACACGGACTCGGACACCGACTCGGACACCGACTCCGATACGGACTCGGACACCGACTCCGATACGGACTCGGACACCGACTCGGACACCGACTCGGACACCGACGCCGACACCGATGCGGACACCGACGCGGACACCGACGCGGACACCGACGCGGACACCGACGCCGACGCTGACGCCGACTGCCTCAGCGTCGACACGGTCAGCGCCACGGTGAGTGGCACCAGCGTCACCTTCGACTCGTGGGCTTGGGAGGACTCCTCCTTCGGCCCCACGATGATTGGCTACGAAACCTCTGGAGCGGGTGGCGCATGTGACTACGCGCTGGGCACCACCACCTACAGTGGCGTCACGATGACGATCATCGTCGACAGCAGTTCCGTTTCGCAGGGTGACACGCTCGACATTGGCGCGCCGCCGGAGCCTGCTCCGCCGAGCACGCTCTCTTCCATGGCTACCCTCGACAACTCCTCGGGTCCCATCTCGGTGTCCGAGTCCGGGTCGGCCAGCCTCGACGTCTACTCGTCGGGCAGCGACATCGAAGTGGGAAGCGTCACCGTCACCTACGAAGACGGCAGCACTGCCTCGGGCGACTTCGAGGCTTGCTACTGCTCCGGGCTGATTGCTCCTCCCCCGTGAGCCAGTCCAACGATCGCCATCGTCGAATGGCGACGGTGTTCTCATCTTTTAGAGGCCTTCTTTTGTAGGCTTTGTTGGGAACCTCGTCCCACCGGCCGCTCTGATCTGTCAGAGCGGCCGTCGTCGTTCTTGGGTGAGAGCTTCCGTCGAGAAGAGTGTGGGCGGCCCACAACTCCTGGTGCGGGGTGACATCTCATGACAAATGGAGCCTTCGGAGGCTGTAGGCTCACCTTCCTGTCCGTGGAGTCGCCATGTTTCGCATCGTTCCAGCACTCGCAGTGCTGCTGCTTGCTGGTTGCTACCCGGAGGTCCCCATGGAAGCGGGCAAGGTGGGGGATGGGACCGGGGACACTGGCGGCGACGGCGACCTAGATGCCGATGGAGATGGCATCCCTGCGTCCGAGGACTGCGACGACACCAATGCGTCGATCCGGCCGGGTGCCGACGAGCTGTGTGACGGCGTGGACAACGACTGCGACGGTGTGGTCGACCCGGACGACTCGGTCGACGCGGTGGCTTGGTTTGTAGACACCGATGGCGACGGCTTTGGCGACGGCGACGCCTCCGGGCAAGCGTGTGTGCCCCCGGAGGGCACTGCGGCGGCGGCGGGCGACTGCGACGACAGCAACGGCGACATCCACCCAGACGCCGATGAGGTCTGCGACTCGGTGGACAACGACTGCGACACCCTGATCGACGGCGAAGACGACTCCATCGACCCCTCCGCTCTGTCCCGCTTCTACGCCGACACCGACGACGACGGCTTTGGCGACCCCGATGCCTCGGTCGACGCGTGCGAGGCCCCTCCGGGACATGTGGCCGAGAGCAGTGACTGCGACGACTTGTCTGGGGCCGTCCACCCCGCTGCCACCGAGGTGTGCGACGACATCGACAACGACTGCGATGGTCTTATCGACGGCGACGATGACTCGGTCGACCCGTCCTCCTACCGCGACTTTTACGCCGACAACGACGCCGACGGCTACGGCTCGGGTGACATTGTCGAGCGCGCCTGTGCCACGCCCGAACATCGCTCGACCCGCGACGATGACTGCAATGACAGCGACTCTGCAGTCCATCCGGCGGCCACGGAGGTGTGCGACGCGCTGGACGTCGACGAGGACTGCGACGACCTGGTCGACGACGCCGACCCCAGCGTCGATGCCTCCACCACCATCGCCTGGACCCCCGACAGTGACGTCGACGGGTACGGCGACATCCGCGCCACTGCAACCATGGCCTGCGACGACCCATCTACTGAGAGCGACGTGTATGTGCTCGATGCCACGGACTGTGACGACGCCGTCTTCGGAGTGAATCCAGGAGCCACCGAGGTGTGCGACGCCGACGACACCGACGAGGACTGCGATGGGCTGTCGGACGACGACGACAGCAGCACCGACCCCGACTCGATGTCCGACTGGGCGGTCGATGGCGATGGGGATGGTTTTGGCGACTCATCGACCACTGCAATCACCGCTTGCGAGGACCCCTCCACAGGCACCACCGTCTACGTGGCCGACACCACAGACTGCGACGATGCCGAGTTCGGAATCAATCCCGGCGCCCAGGAAGTCTGCGACGCGCTCGACGTCGACGAAGACTGTGACGGGCTCTCCGACGACGCGGACCCCTCCGTCGACGCCAGTACCGCCACCACCTGGTACGCCGATGGCGATGGCGATGGTTACGGCGACGCCAGCTCGACGGGCACTCCCCTCTGCGAAGATCCCGCCTCCGGCTACGAGGCCACCGCCGACGACTGCGACGACTCCGACCCAGCGGTCAACCCGGGTGCCACTGAGATCTGCAGCTACGCCGACGACGACTGCGATGCGTCCACCTCGCAGGCTGGCATGGCCCGGTTTGAGGACAGCGGGGGCAGCTCCACCGACCTCTCCAGCTCGCTGAGCTCGGGCAACTCCAGCACTGCGGCATCGTGGTCGAGCAGCGGCGACGGCACCCTGTGGATTTGCGAAGACACGTGGTACGTGCTCCTCGATGTGTCGGGCGACACGGTGGACATCATCGGCCCAGATGGCTCCTCGGCGACTGTGCTCGATGGCGCGTGGGACAGCAGCGTGGTGGACATCTCCAGCCATGCCCAGGTCACCATGGAGGGCTTCACGGTCACGGGCGGGTGGTCCTGGGACGGCGCGGGCATCGTGGTCGACACCTCCGAGTTCTCGGGCGAGGACCTCTACGTCACCTACAACGAAGCCTGGGATGGCGGCGGTGGCCTTGCGTCCTTTGACTCTGCGCTCACGCTCAGCGACGTGGAGTTTTACGACAACTACGCGGACAAGGGCGGTGCGGTCTACATCGACGGAGACGACGGCGCGCTCGGGGTGTCGATTGGCTCCAGCACGCTCACGTACAACTATTCGTGGGACAAGGGCGCGGGCGTGTACCTCAAGGGCCAAGCGGATGTGGCCATCACCCGCTCCGTCATCTCCAACAATCAGGCCGACGACCACGGGGGGGGGCTTTACCAGTCCGATGGCGAGCTCACCATCGACACCTCCACCTTCGACAGCAACTCGTCTGACAAGGACGGCGGGGGCATCTACCTTCGCGACACCACCGACATCACCGCGTCTTCGTTCGACAACAACAAGTCTTATGACGACGGCGGTGGGCTCTACATCGATCTTCACCGCAGCGAGGCCGTGACCTTCGCGGGCACCATTGGGCTGGGAACCACCGCATCTACAAGTAGTGTCTCCGGCAACAGCGCTTCCGACGACGGCGACGGCATCTTCATCAAGATCTCGGATGATAGTCCCACCGGCTCGCTCGACGTCGACACCGTGGACTTCGGCAGCGACGCGGTCTACTACGACACCGACAACAACGGCACTCTGAGCCCGGGCAACGGGAGCTCATTCTACTGCGACCACGACGACGACTGCCGATAGTCAGAGGCTCTTACCGGTCGATGTAGCGGTGCCAAGTGTTGATTGTTGCACGAACGGGTTCGAGCACCCCTCGTGCCTCGTACTTGGTCTCGTGCAGATGGCTCACTCAGAGCAGTCGGCCGTAGGCATGTCGGAGGGACAGCCCAGCAGGAGCTCTTTCGGGCCCCTTACCCCTCTTCGGCAGTCGACCAGAGCGTGCCCACCGAGAACGGGCGCATGACCGCCGCGATCGCCGCGGTCGCCTGGAGCGCATCGGAGATGGCCCCGGCCCACGCGCCGTTTAGGGCACGGGCATGCGCCTCCCGAGCCAGTGGGATCGCCGGATCCGAACCCTCAGCCAGCGGGTCGGCTGGCAGCGCGTCGTAGTAGGGGCGGTGATCCGTGGCTGGCCCCATTGTCACCCGGAGCCCGTGCGGATCGAGCAGGCTGGCCTGCAGGCGGTGGCAGGCATGCTCGCGGACGAGGTCGCGCTCGTCGATGTTCTCCAGCCCCCAGTCCTGGCGGGTCAGCGCATCGGGACCCTCGACCAGTCCATGGCACAGCTCATGGAAGAGCATCTGGGCGAGCGAGTCGTCCGGATCGAATTCAGCGGGGGTGCAGATGGTGAGTGTATCGACGCCGTCCCAGCTGGCGTACACCGCATCGTTGCGCACCACACGCATGCCCAGTCGGTGGGCACAGGCAATCCAGATCTGCTCGACCGGATCGACATAGGGCAATTCACGAGACATTGGTAACACCCCGCTACGCGGCTTTGTTTACGTACTTAACGACCTTCAGATACTCCACACGGAGCTTTGGCAGCTCGGTCATAGCGCTGCTTGCGAGCCTTGTCTGCGCTTTCGGTGAGGCGGTCGACCTCCGCGTGCTCGGAGGCAATTTTCATGAGTGACGCTGCTGATTTTACAAAGAAGGTGGACGTATCCCTTCTTGAGAAACTCTGCGCCGAGTCCAGACCCGCCGT
>Ga0315321_10004130_pt1 | contig 11182 bp, 10 predicted proteins | sample M180m21515metaG_FD_203464 | JGI IMG/M metagenome (GOLD analysis project Ga0315321, IMG submission 203464) | Ammonia-oxidizing marine archaeal communities from Monterey Bay, California, United States - M1 80m 21515 | ecosystem: Environmental > Aquatic > Marine > Intertidal zone | place: USA... | reverse complement strand
ATCGATGGTGTTATTCGCCTGAGCAATGAGGTATCCCTCTTCTTGGTCGGCGGTAAGATACTCAATGGTGTTGGAGACCTTACCCTTCTTAACGACACGGTAAGGAGTTTCAATGAATCCGAACTCGTTGATACGAGCATAGGTGCACATCGAGTTAATGAGTCCGATGTTCGGACCTTCCGGAGTCTCAATCGGGCAAATTCGTCCGTAGTGGGAAGTGTGAACGTCTCGCACTTCAAAACCAGCACGATCGCGGTTGAGTCCGCCCGGTCCAAGAGCCGAAAGACGGCGCTTGTGGGTCAACTCGGCAAGCGGGTTGGTTTGGTCCATGAACTGCGAAAGCTGGGAACGACCGAAGAAGTCGCGAACAACCGCGCTGAGCGCTTTCGGGTTGATCAACTTCTGCGGCGTCATGCCTTCGATGTTCACATCAAAGAGAGTCATGCGCTCTTTTACGAGGCGCTCGGTGCGGGCAAGACCGACGCGGCACTGGTTGGCAAGAAGCTCACCAACAGCACGAACACGGCGTGAACCAAGGTGGTCGATATCGTCGAGGATACCCTCCCCTTTCTTGAGGTTGAGAAGATACTTGGTCGCAGCGAGGAAATCCTGACCAACCATGATGCGCTCACCGGCATCGACGTCGATACGAAGCTTCTGATTGATTTTGTAACGACCAACACGAGTAAGATCGTATTTCTTGGGATCAAAGAAGAGACGCTTCAGAAGAGCGCGGGCATTGGCAGCCGTTGGTGGATCACCGGGGCGCAACTTGCGATAGATATCCTTGAGAGCGGACTCTTCGTCGAATGCAGGATCCTTCTTGAGGGACTTCACAAGAATCTCGTCTTCGCTGGCATCAATAACCTCCACAGTCTTCTGACCGAGGGCAACGAGCTGGCGAACTACTCCGATGGAGAGGGCTTCATAGGCGCGGGCCACGACAAGCTCACCATCCTTGATATCCTCGAAAGGCATGAGGGAAGCAAGGGACTCTTCGTCCATCTTGTCGCTGATCTTGAGCTTCTGAATATTGTAGAAGTTCGAAACCAAATCACGCTCGGTAGGATATCCGAGAGCTCGAAGGAAGGTCGTCGCGAGGAACTTACGACGGCGGCGACGACGATCGAGGTAGACGTAGGCGAGATCGTTCGTGTCGAACTGAACCTCAAGCCACGATCCACGGTCGGGAATGATACGGAAGGAGTGGAGAATTTTCCCGTTAAGGTGAATCGACTTCTCAAAGCAGATACCTGGGGAACGGTGGAGCTGTGACACAATGACACGCTCGGCGCCGTTAATCACAAAGGTTCCACGGCGGGTCATCATGGGGAGCTCTCCCATGTAAACACGCTCTTTCTTGGTGCCGGTGTCGTCCTTCAAATTGAAGGTCACATAAAGAGCTGCGGAGAAAGTCTCGCCGGTGCGCAAAGCATCCAGGGCGGTCATCTTCGAATCCTCGATATCATAGGAAACGAAACCGAGTTCGATGGTTTCGTCGTAGCTTTTAATAGGAAAGACCTCCTCAAAAACTGCCTGCAGACCGTTCTCGGTGCGCTGGGATGGAGGGACGTCTTTTTGCAGGAAATCCTCATAGGATTTTGACTGCACTTCAATAAGGTTTGGAGGTTCGATGACCTCCTCGATGGTTCCGAAGTATTCGCGCTTCAACATAGTGTAATCCGGATGGAATTTACACCGGACCCACAGGGGCCGGTGTTAGATTTTTTGGTTTGGAATTGCAATTCCGTTTGTGTGCGGTGAGCGGGCACGAACGGAGAACAGCTGATTTCAGGTGGTGAAACGGGCTGATCTCCGGCCGGGCCCAATCCCGGTCGAGACCGGGACTGGGGTAAAATCCGGAGGGTCTACTTGAGCTCGACTTTGGCGCCGGCCTCTTCGAGAGCCTTTTTTGCTTCCTCAGCAGCATCCTTGGCAAGGCCTTCGGCCACAGCAACAGGAGCTGATTCAACAAGCTTCTTGGCTTCGGCAAGACCGAGACCGGAAGCAACTCCGCGAACAGCCTTAATGACAGCAATCTTGTTGCCACCGGCTTCTGCGAGAACCACGTCGAATTCAGTCTTCTCTTCAGCTGGAGCTGCGTCAGCGGCTGGGCCGGCTGCGACTGCTGCGACTGGAGCAGCGGCGGAAACGCCCCACTCTTCTTCAAGGTTCTTAACCAATTCGGCTGCTTCCAAAACGGAAAGCTTACCGAGCTCTTCTGCTAATTTTGTAATGTCTGACATTGTATTGTTTTGTCGGTATCGTCGCGTTTAAGGCTTTTAAACATTTCAATCTCACTGCCGTAAGATCGACGAGGAACCAGTTTTGTTATCCAGGAATTCCGCTCTTCGATAAATCGCCGATCGGAAAACCATCCGTTCAAATTTGTTGGGTTTAGCCTTCGTCCGGGAACTTGGCTTTGATGACACGAGCGAGCGATCCGGCGGGCTCGTTGATGGTGCGAAGCAACTTGGTTGCCGGCGCGTTGATGGTCGAAAGAAGCATTCCAAGCATGACTTCCCGTGAAGGAAGACTCGCAAGTGCGGTGACTTGGGCGGCATCAAGAACCGACCCGTCGAGGATTCCGGCCTTGATTTCGGGCTTATTGAACTCCTTGGCGAAGTTGGCAACAGCTTTGGCCACGCCACAAACATCGGAATCTCCGGTGATGAAGGCGGTCTGACCGACAAGGCTTTCGCTAAGGTCAGGAAGTCCGGCGTCGGCGAGAACACGCTTCATGAAGGTATTCTTGGCAACGTGACACTCGGCTCCGGCTTCGGAAAGGCGACCGCGGAGTTCGTCAAACTCAGGAACAGTCACTCCGGTGTAGTCCACTACCAAGACGAAGGGAGACACGTCCACGCGCTCCTTGATTTCATCGAGAATGTATTTTTTATCTGGGTTCATGGCAGTAGATTAAGACGTAGTGTAAATGGATGGATCGAGGCTCAATCCAGGGAGCATCGATGAGGAAATGGTGATATTCTCGATGTAGTTGCCCTTCGCGGAAGCGGGTTTGGCTTTCACGAGACTCTCGATAAGAGCACCGGCATTTTCGGCAATCTGCTCTTCGGAGAAGGAAGCCTTTCCAACGGCAGCAGCGATGTTGGCGTTTTTGTCGATCTTATAATCGATACGACCGGCCTTAACAGCATTGACCGCCTTGGCGGTATCGTCGGTCACAGTGCCGGTCTTTGGGTTAGGCATGAGGCCGCGAGGTCCGAGAACCCGGGCAACCTTACGCACCTCCGTCATGGCGTCAGGCGTAGCGATGGCCGCGTCGAAATCAACGTAGCCGCCTTGCACCTTCTTAATGAGATCTTCGAATCCCACTTCGTCAGCACCCGCTTCTTCAGCAGCCTTGGCTGCATCGCCCTGGGCGAATACGATCACGCGGACAGTCTTACCGGTTCCGTGGGGCAGAGCCACACTTCCACGGACCATCTGGTCGCTTTTACGAGGATCGACACCCATGTTCGCTGAAATGGTGACTGTTCCGTCGAACTTAGGCGCGGGGAACTTCTTAAGGAGAGCGGCAGCGTCTGCGAGGGAGTATTTCGCTCCTTCTTCGACGAGGGCTGCGGCCTTCGCGTAACGTTTACTTCTTTTATTACTCATTTTCTTTTTGGCAGTGCGATCGGATGGCCTATTAAACTACCCTCCTGCTATTTGTTTGCCCTCCTCTCTTCAGAGTCGGGCGAGATTGAATTTAGGCTTCGATTTCGAGGCCCATCTGGCGGGCGGTGCCAGCCAGAATCTTGGCGGCCTGCTCAGGGTCGTTGGTGTTGAGATCAACTATCTTGCGGTCGACGACCTCCATCAACTTGGCGCGTGAGAGCGTGCCAACCTTGACTTTGTTGGGTTCACCGGAACCGGAAGCAAGTCCGGCAGCCTTCTTAAGAAGGACCGCTGCGGGCGGCTGCTTTGTAACGAAAGTGAAGCTGCTATCTTTATAAACCGTGATGATCGTTGGGAGGAGATCTCCGGCAGACGCCTGGGTCGCCGCGTTGAATTCCTTACAGAAACCCATGATATTGACTCCAGCCTGACCGAGTGCGGGACCGACGGGAGGTGATGGATTTGCTTGTCCTGCCTGGATTTGCAGTTTGAGAACGGATTTTACTTCCTTAGCCATGATATTAGGTGAGTGATAAAGTTTTGCCCTACGGGCGGAGAGGTGTGGTGGGTTTTATTGAGATAAAGTCAAGAAAGAAACAACTTAGCCCTTCTCAACCTGCCAGTATTCGAGCTCCACCGGGGTGGAACGACCAAAAATGGTAACCGCAACGCGGAGCTTGCCCTTTTCAGGGTCAATTTCCTCCACGATGCCGTTTTGACTTTCAAAGGGACCGTCGGAGACCTTTACGGTATCGCCAACTTCAAATTCGATGGACGGACGGACACTCCCTTCACGCTCCTCGATCTGACTGAGCATGCTAGCCACCTCCTTGGCACGCATCGGGATCGGCTGGCTCTTGGCCCCCGCAAATCCGATGGCCCCATCGAGTTCCTGCATGAAATACCAGGTATCTTCGACAACCTCGTTGTTGGGCTGCAGAAGGTGCATATTGATGATGACGTATCCCGGGAAGAATTTCTTCTTACTCTCGGTCTTCTTACCGGCACGGACCTCGGAGACCAATTCGGTAGGAACAAGAACATTGAAGATCTTGTCGCCAAGCTCTTCCGATTCCACGAGACGCTCGATACGGCTTTTCACCTTCTGCTCCTGACCGGAGAGAACGTGAACCACATACCATTGGTCTTTCGGTGCGGGAATGGTGGGCATGAGAGTAGTAAAAAGTGATGGGTAAATAAAATGGGACGAAGGCGCCTATTGGGCAAGACCTCCGATAAATGTTACGGCTTGGGTATGAATGAGATCCCAGAGGCTGACGTAGGCGGCGAGCAGGATGATGGCAACCAGCACGACCAAAGTTGAATCAATCAATTCCTTGAACTTCTTGAATCCACGAACTTTGGGATCGGGATCCCAGGGCCAAGATGCTTTGCGGAGCTCGGTTTTGACCTCACCGATGAATTTGAAGGTTTTTTGGAACATGAAATTGAATGATTGCTAATTGAAGTGGCAGGACAGGCGAGACTCGAACTCGCAACACCTGGTTTTGGAAACCAGTACTCTACCAATTGAGCTACTGTCCTTTTACTTTTAAAGATTTGTTTTTTGAGGCGACTGAGGGGGCACCCCTTACAGAGTGCCCCCATTAAAACCAGCCTGACAGACTGTTACCCGAGCGGGAAAACAATCTGTCGATTTTAGTGATTATTCGAGAATGTCGCCAACACGTCCGGCACCAACGGTGCGGCCGCCTTCACGAATCGCGAATCGCATGGACTTCTCCATGGCAACAGGAGTGATTAGTTCAATTGTGAGACTGACGTTGTCACCAGGCATCACCATTTCAACTCCATCAGGAAGAGAAATAGAACCAGTCACGTCCGTTGTGCGGAAGTAGAACTGTGGACGGTAGTTGCTGAAGAATGGAGTGTGACGTCCACCTTCGTCCTTCGAAAGAACGTAAACTTCAGCAGTAAATTTGGTGTGAGGAGTCACGGAACCAGGCTTCACGATGCACTGACCACGCTCAAGGTCATCCTTCTTAAGTCCGCGGACAAGAAGACCGACGTTGTCCCCTGCACGACCTTCGTCGAGCAACTTACGGAACATTTCGATGTCAGTAATGGTGGTCTTCTGAGTGTCGCGGATACCCACGATCTCAACTTCACCCATCTTCTCGATGATACCACGCTCAATACGTCCAGTAGCAACGGTTCCACGTCCTTCAATCGAGAACACGTCCTCAATAGGCATGAGGAAGTCCTGATCAACCGGGCGCTCGGGCTCAGGAATGTAGCTGTCAACAGCGTCCATGAGCTTAACAATGTTCTCCTTCTGGGCGGCGTCGCCTTCAAGAGCACCAAGGGCGGAACCCTTAACGATGGGGATATCGTCCCCGGGAAATTCATACATGCTGAGCAACTCGCGCACTTCCATCTCAACGAGCTCAAGAAGCTCATCGTCGTCGACCTGGTCGGTCTTGTTGAGGAAGACCACAAGAGCAGGCACTCCAACCTGACGGGCAAGCAGGATGTGCTCGCGAGTCTGGGGCATTGGGCCGTCCGCGGCGGAAACCACGAGAATACCACCGTCCATCTGGGCGGCTCCGGTAATCATGTTCTTCACGTAGTCAGCGTGACCTGGGCAGTCAACGTGAGCATAGTGACGTCCTTCGGTTTCATATTCAACGTGTGCGGTGGAAATAGTAATTCCACGCGCCTTCTCCTCTGGAGCGGCGTCGATTTCGTCATAAGCCTTGGCTTCTCCACCCATCTTCTCAGCGAGGACGGTGGTGATAGCGGCGGTGAGGGTGGTTTTACCGTGGTCAACGTGGCCGATGGTGCCGACATTGACGTGAGGCTTATTCCTTTCGAACTGTTCTTTAGCCATTGTTCTGGTTGGTTTTAATTTAGCTGTTTTTGTCGTTTGGAGATTTCTGCTGGAGCTTTTGGCGGGAATTGAACCCGCGACCTCGTCCTTACCAAGGACGCGCTCTACCCCTGAGCTACAAAAGCAATTCCTACAAATTTCTATCAGTCGCAATCAGCATTGGGACAAGCGCACACAAGACCATTTCTAGGTTTTATCTGCCACTCCCCGCTGCTCAAAGCGAGCGGGAAGCTATCAAAGTCGGTCACTCTGTCAAAAGTATTTTCAAAAGAATGTCTCTTTCGCTAGAAACCCCGTAAAATGAAGGTTTTCGAGGGGTTCCTCAAGCCAAAAAGTGACGTTTGAAACCCCTTTTTACCGAATTATTCTTCAATTAAACGATTAAACCTCTCGATTCGCTCCGTATACCCCGATTCTTCATCGATATCGACAATCACGCCACAGAGCCTCACCGGCCCCTTGGCTACTGGAAATCGCGTTGGTAATCCTGTCCGAAACCGCCAAACCACCGAATCCACCTCTCTCCCAAGGACGGACACATCCGGCCCGCACATCCCGGCATCGGTCAAATACGCCGTTCCACCGGGAAAAATCGTCTCATCTGCCGTCTGCACGTGGGTGTGTGTGCCCACCACCAGGGAAGCCAGCCCGTCCAGAGCCCGTCCCATTGCGATTTTTTCGCTCGTGGCCTCGGCATGGAAATCCACCACAATCATTTTTACCCCCTCCTCCTCCCGAAGACGCTTAATCTCGTCTTCCAGCATCGTTAAAGGGTTTTCCAGCGGCGGATTCATAAAGGTTCGCCCCATCGCATTCAACACCGCCACTTTCCCCTTCGCCGTTTCCAGCACCACTGATCCTTTGCCTGGCGCCTCCGACGGAAAGTTGATCGGCCTCAATAGCCTCGGCTCCGTCGGGAAATAATCCAAAATATCGCGTTGGTCCCAGACATGATCCCCCGTCGTGACCACCGCCGCCCCTGCCCGAAGCAGATCAATGCTGATTTTCGGGGTAATCCCCCGCCCTCCGGCGGCATTTTCACCATTGATAATGATGAAATCCACTTCCTCCGATTTCTTGATCTCCGCCAATTGGCCAATCACCGCGGCACGGCCGGGCGAACCAACCACATCTCCCAAAAATAAAACTCTCATCATGGCACTACTTTTTTTTGAAGTTGCGAGCCCTTCGGCAACGCTCCATCAGTGAAGCATGACAAAAGGGGGCCGGACAACGTCAATCCACTGGATCGTGATCGCCCTGGTTGTTTTAGTCGCAGGATATCTCCTCACTCGCAAAGGCGAAGAGGCCCTGCCGCCTCCACCTCAAATCAGCCTCCGGACCGAGCTTGCCCTGGCCCAACTCGGCATCCCGCCGGACTGGTCGCATCTCGACCGCTTCCAGAATACCATTTCGCGCGGCACCTTCCTCCAGCGCCTCGAAACGGTTTATACTAGGAACGACAGCTGGAAAAAATGGATCGAGGTCTCTGACACCGAGGCCACCTTTGTCACTGCGGATGATCCTTTCATCCTCCGCTTTGCCAAATCCGACAAGAATTCTCCGGGCTCGATCTGGAATTGGAAAAAACGATCCGAACTCCTCCCCTCAAGAAATCTCCCCCTCGAAGGACTCATCATCGCGATAGACCCCGGGCACATCGGTGGAGAATTTGCAAAAATCGAAAAGCGCAAACTCAACTACCCCAACACGCCGGCCATCGAGGAGGGCGCCATGACTCTCCGCACCGCGAAGTATCTTAAACCACTCCTCGAAAATCTCGGTGCGAGCGTCTCTCTCACCCGAACCAAAACCGAACCCGTCACCCCGCTCCGCGCTAAAAACTTCCCCGACCCACAGCTCTTCTACCGCACCGCCGAAATCCGCGCCCGCGCCGAACTCATCAACAAACAAATCAAGCCCGACCTCGTCATCTGCCTCCACTTTAATGGCTCGGGCTCTCCGGCACTCTCCTCCGGACAACACTTCCATGTCATTCTCCCCGGGGCCTTTCACGAATCCGAAATCGCGCACGACGACGAACGCTTCGAGATGCTCCAGCGCCTCCTCTCCGGCACCATCGATGAAGAACTCCCCCTCGCCGCCAGCATCGCCGCCTCCTTCGAGGCTGAGACCGATCTGCCAGCCTACACCTATCGGGCCAATCACCAATTTTCGACCAATCTCGACAACAATCCTTTCCTCTGGGCCCGCAACCTTCTCGCCACCCGCCTCTACCAATGCCCCGTCGTTTTTCTGGAACCCTATGTCATGAACAGCACCGACTTTGTCGAACGCATCAAGGCCGGTGACTACGAAGGATCCAAGTTTGTCGATGGCAAATTCCGCCGCTCGGTTTACCGCGAATATGCCCACACCGTTGCAGAGGGGCTCGCGAGACACTACTCTTCGATTCATGACTAACCTCCTCATCGCAGGCGCCGGATTTCTCGGCTCGGAGATCGCCCAACAAGCGACCCCGGATTTTAACGTCACCACGCTCACCAAATCCGGTGGCGATGGCTCCCTCGCCTGCGATCTCTCCTCGGAGTCCGAGATCAAAAAGCTCCGCGAAAACATCCCCTTACCCGACCTCATCATCCACTGCGCCAGCTCCGGCCGCGGCGGACCCGACGCCTACCGCAGCATCTTTGTCAATGGCACCCGCGTCCTAAAAGAAACCTTCCCAGAAGCCCATCTCCTCTTCACCTCGAGCACTTCGGTGTATCATCAAACCGAGGGAGAAACCGTCGATGAAACCAGCCCCACTTCCCCAGAACGCGAAACAAGCCGCCTTCTCTTAGAGGCCGAAAAACAAGTCGATACCGCCGCCCGCCTTGCCGGGCTTTACGGCCCCAACCGCAGCGTTGTTCTTCGCAAATTCCTCGCCAACGAAGCCGTCATCGAAGAAGACGGCCGCCGCACCTTAAATCAAATCCACGTCCGAGATGCGGCCCGCGCCTGCCTCTTTCTCGCCAAGGGAAAACACTTCGGTATCTACAACGTCGCCGACGACGAACCGATGAGCCAACTCGGATGCTACCAAGGCCTCGCAGAACACTTCAACAAACCCCTCCCTCCCACTGGCGAACGCATGCTCTCCCGCAAACGCGCCTGGACCCACAAGTCCGTCCAAAACACGAAGCTCCGCGACCTCGGCTGGACACCCAAATACCCAAGCTTCTTCGATTTCCTCAAGGACTAACCGAGGAAGCGAAAGAATTCCAAATGAGAATATCACTCTCCTGCCAACGAGGAAAGAGACCCTTCGGCATACCCCACAGACTCTTTAAATTGATACCGCACAACCGACTCCGGCGCCGCCCACAGGGGAGGTGACGCGAGGAAAATAGAGAGTAGCAATCGCATCGTGCATAAGACCTAAGATCTGCGGAGGTCGACCGGAGAATTTTCCAAGCAAAAGATTGGCCCTGAACGAAGACAGACCTATCTTTTCCTCAATGAAATCGGTGGCCCTGTTCCTCGCCGTCGCGGCCGGATACATCCTGCTGCAAGGATCTCCCGTCTCATGGCATCCTATTATTCGAGTTTGTCTCGCCGTCACCGCCCTCGTCATCGGCATCATTATTTGGGGGAAACGAGACAAACCCACCAGCACCGTGGCCCAACCAGCCCGCCCTCCCAAGTGGCTCGACTATCTCACTGTCGGGGTTGCTCTCCTCGTCGTGGAGTGCTTTTTCCTCTTCGTCCTCGCCACTGTTCCTGACAAGGTGGAACTACTCGCTCTCGATCTCGATTCCCATCTCCATCCAGAAGGGTATGAAACCGAAGAAGAATCCAGCCCCGGTGAAGGTGCGGGAAAAAGCTCCGGAGATCAACTCAGCTCAGGCAACTGGCTCTGGCGCGGAAAAGGCGAAATCCATCTCCAAAGCAAAGGCCGCGTTCGTCCGTCCAACCGCCCGGAAGTCTACCTCTGGCCCAAGAGCGACGAAGACTATAATCTTCTCAACAACAGCCAGCGCTTCCTGAGAATCTTCACTCTGGCCACTTACAAGAACGCCGTTTGGTCACCTCTCGTCACCGTCCCCCGCACTCTCACCGCCAAAGATGGCCGGATCGCTCTCAATCCAAAATCCGGAAGAACCGTCGAATACGAAATCTCACATCAAGAAAATGCCAAGGGCCGTAGCCTTGCCGTCACCATTCCAACGCTCAACTCAATCGAAATCCCCTTCCTCCGCGAAACCGCCGCGGACACCTTCCGCCTCCCTCCAATCGCCGCAGACAAGACCATTCATCGCTATGCGGCCACTTCCAATTTAGATACCTTCGACACGATCCCGCAATCGGCCTCCTTTGAACCCGCCATCGACCCAAGAGGCGAGTATCTCCAACTTCCCAAAGATGATCTTCTCCGCGAGCGCCTCAACACTCTCGCCGCGACCTTCACCGGGTCACCCCGGGAATCATTGAGACGACTCCGAGCCCATCTCGTGCAAAATTGCACCTACTCGCTCGAAGTCGACATTCCTGATGGGAGCGATCCACTCGAAGACTTCCTCTTCGAATCCCGCAAAGGCTACTGCGCTCATTTCTCCAGCGCCGGAGCCCTACTTGCCCGCGCTATGGGCTTCCCCTCCCGCGTCGCCTTTGGATGGTCAGGAGGTCGCTACTACGAGGGTCAAAACTTCTACGTCTTCCGCGGTCGCGAAGCCCACGCCTGGACCGAGATTCATCTCAAAGATCACG